>Ga0315298_1000536_pt1 | contig 73485 bp, 74 predicted proteins | sample WHS_1_MG_FD_203077 | JGI IMG/M metagenome (GOLD analysis project Ga0315298, IMG submission 203077) | Extremophilic microbial mat communities from Washburn Hot Springs, YNP, Wyoming, USA - WHS_1_MG | ecosystem: Environmental > Aquatic > Thermal springs > Hot (42-90C) | place: USA: Wyoming... | reverse complement strand
GCTTAGAAGCTGACCGTTTGAGAGCCCGGGTTAAGGAACTGGAATCTCAAGTTCTGACGGTTGAAGAGAGGTCTAGGCTGCAAGGCAAGATTGAGTCTTTGGAGAATCAAGTAGGCGAACTTGAAGGTCGGTTGGCGGAGACTCAGAAGATTGCTGGGGAATTCGAGGACAAGTTTGAGCGTATTAGGCAGTTGTGGGGTGACTGGACGGATTTGATTGTGGAAACTGCTGACATTTTGGATTTGGAGCTAATTCCGAAGGATGTTAAGGCTTTGCAGGAAGAGCGTGACCGATACAAAGCTGAGCTTGAAACTTATAGGCGTGAGGATGAATTGCGTAAGGAGCTTTTTCAGCAGACGCTTGATGATGCGAATATTAAGAGTTGGGTTAGGGATGCTGAGGCTTTTCTGCAGGATTTGAAGAGGCGTGGGCAAGCTGGAAGCGCTGTTTTGAAGGCTTGCTTGCGCATGGACCCTGAAGTGACTTTTCTGCCCGAGGAAATTGAGACTGGCTATACTCAGAGCACGAATGCAACGTACATGAAGATGCTAGAGGCTAAGGGTTTATTGTGGGAGGCCAGCAAGAAGGGAAGGAAAGCCTTCAGAAATCGCTTTCCTTACTGGGTTGCAGAGAACATTCGGAAGATCCGGCCTAATGCGCCTGATGGGGCTATTGACGAGATTGTGGATCGGTTGAAGCGAAGCGTTATAGGAGGCTAATGAGATGCTTTTGGGAAGTTTGTTGATGCACAGAATGGGCAGTCTTTCAGGTGGTGTCTGTGGGGCTGATTTTTTGCCTTTTCTGGTTGAAAGAAGCCTGAATCTAGCCTTTATGAGTCGCTGTTTTGTGTGTCGCTTATGTGGGTGATTTGAGACGCGAAATGTGCGCGGTGTCCATGGTTCAGCGGAAGGAAATGTGCAGATTGTGCATGGAAACTCTGGGAAGGCTGCACAGAAGGGTTCTGTCAGGCGTAGGAGTAGGGCTGAGAAGGTTGGTCGTTTAAAGTATATTATTGAGTTGTTGAAGCGTTTGGAGCGGCAAATAGGCGAAATTGATGTTAGAACTAGGACTTTGATGGCTGGTTTGCGTGAATGGATGAGTTTTGAGCCAAATTATATTCAGAAAGTTGCATGCGAAGATGAGGTAGATGCCGAAATTATTATGTGCCTAATCCAGAAGGGAGTAGGGGGTTTACTGCCGTCAAACATCGCTTCGGAGCTTTCTAAGTATGGATTAAAACGATGGGATGTTACTCGTAGGATACAACGCATGAACAAGAGACTAATGAAGGAAATAGGTCAAAAAATAGCTGAAAAAAGAGGACATTGTTGGGCACCGACTAGTTTTATGTTGGATGCTTGGAATGTTGAGAAACATGAAGAAATCATCAAAACGTAGGCACGTGTTTCGATAAATTCCTTCTATACTCTCACTGTCAGGACACATTTTTGTTAAGAAAATCTTAATAAAAATATACTAGTTCAGCACAGTATTTAATGGATGACATTGTTTGAGCACTGTGAGAGCTGAATTTAAACAGTATAAGCGTACGTTATCAGCATTCTTCTATGGAGGAAGGGTAAATGTCGCTTCAAATTCTTCACTGTAGTGATATGCACCTAGATAAGAATTTCAATATATCAAATTTTGCAAGAGCATTTCAAAGGAAGGAAGACTTGAATAGAAACTTTTCGGCTGTGGTAGAATACGCTTTAAAGAATAAGCCTGACTTGTTCCTGATTGGCGGCGATGTTTTTGATAGGATTTCTCCAACCAATGCGTCAAGAGTTTTTGTAACGCAAAAGATTAAACAGCTAAAGGACGCAAATATTTCCGTTTTCATCATTGGAGGAAACCATGATGTCCCAAAATTTGGCACATTTCCTTCGTTAGCCATAGATGTGCTTAGTTCGGCAGGGCTTGCGACTGTTTTTTCGCGCTCTGACCGTGTTGAGAAACAATTATTACACGTTGGTGGAAGAACCGTTTGTGTGTCCGGGAGGTCCTATTACACTCAATTTGAGGGAGCAAATCCCATGAAAGGCATCGATGTGCCGCTTGATGGAGAATACAACATTCTAATGATTCATGGTTCTCTTCAAGGGCTAAACGTGGTTCCTTCTAGCCCGGAGATGGCTAACCAGAACCCTTTCTTAGCCGATGATATAAAGAAAGGTCTCAATTATCTCGCGCTAGGGCATTTTCACAATTACTTTGAAAGGGAATATATGGGTTGCACCATTGTTAATCCAGGTTCTTTGGAAAAGTTGTCTTGGGCCGAGATAAATGATAAGAAGGGGTTTGTGTGGGCTGAGTTACATGGCAGAGAAGCTTCGGTTGAATTTGTCAAACTTGACACGAGACCGATGGAAATCCAAGAGCTCACACTCTCTAAAGATGCAGATTACTCTCCCGGCATTAGAGACTACGTAATTGAATTCCTTTCTAAGTTAAGCGAAGGGGAGAAGATGCTTAAGCTTAATCTTCATGGTCTAATCTCACAAGAACAATATGGCCAACTCAAGGTAAATGAAATCCTTAATGCTTGTAGAGACATGTTCTTTCACTTAATCGTAGACAGAAGTGAACTAGAAGTAGAGGGTTATGGCAGGATATTCATAGAGCGAATTGACAACCCGGTGGAAGCGTTCTCTAAGCGTTTGAATTCCTTAATTGTGGCTTCCGGTTTGGATGAGAACAAAAGACAGTTGTTGGAGCAGGTGAAACAGCTTGGAATAAAATATTTGGAGGCAGTGAAATGATCATTCATTCTTTAAAAGTATCGGGGTTTCGAATTATTGGAGAACCCATAGACATACGTTTCCCAGATGAAGGCAGAATAGGTATACTCGGGCAAAACGAGAGTGGAAAAACAACTTTACTTCAAGCTATAGAGTACGCCCTCTACGGACTGAGAAAGGGAGCCGGGGTGGAGAGCGACAGAGAAAACCTCGTAACATGGGGTAAAAATGAAGCAAAATTAGAAATTGAATTTTCTTCCGGGCAAGATACCTACATTCTGCAAAGGGTTTTCGGAGCAAAATCTGGGCATAGGGCCACCTTAACTCCAGTGATAGCTGGGGTTAAAGACAAGTCAAATTCTATAACAAGTCTGAGGGACGTTGAGGCTAAGATTGAACAGATTACAGGAATGGACAGAGATTCTTTCACTAAGCTTATTTATATAAAACAAAAGGATTTGGACGCTCTAAAAGAATTGGCGAAATCCAAGAGAGAGCAGCTTGTCAACAAAGTAATGGGTATAGAGGTATTTGACGATGCGTCAGCCAACGTGAAAGGTGACATCTCAAACCTTGAAGATGAGTTTGGGAAAAAGAATCTTCAATTGGACTCTGTTCGTAGGAACAAAGAGCAGTATGAGCTTAAGCTGAACCAAAAGAAGGACTTGGAGGACTCTGTCGCTGGTTTGCAACAAGCCTTAGGAGAAAAGAAAAAGCTACTAGATGAAGCAAAGAATCTTCTTGCAAAATATGACTGGCTATTTGGTTTCGGTTCCACAAATGAAATAATTTCTTCCTTGAAAGGTCAAATGAAGGATGTTGAAAAAGACATCAAGAAGATTTCCATTCTAGAGAGCGAAATTCAAGCATACTCGACAGCGATCGCCAAGTACAAGCCTGAAATCGTACAGCTTCAATCCTTGCGTGAAAGATTTTTGGATTTAGAAAAGCGTTTAGAAGACGCTGAAAGTTCAGTCAAATCAAGTGAGGCGAAAAGACAATCTATCGTTGAAAAGTCAGGACTTACAGGTAAAGACATAGATCTGTTGTCCCAAGATCTTTCAGCACAGAAGCATCGACAACTCATTCTCTTTATTATAACATTAATGAGTGGCCTTGGATTGTTGGTCACAGGATTAATACTTACCGCCATCTCAAGTGCTATCGGGCTTGTCCTTTTAGGGGTTGCAGCTTATATTTTTCACAATTACCTGAAGATAGATAGGTTGCTTACGACAAATGCCGAAATTAATGCCCTGACAAAACAACTCAAGGAACAAATGGAAGGAGTTTCTAATCTAAAAGTTGCGATGGAGACAATGAGAACTCAATATTCTTTCAAATCTCATGAAGAAATTGACAATCGCCTTTCCGCTATTTCAGAAGAGATGAAGAAAGAGACGGGTGTAGCTTCTATACCGGGAATAGAGGCTGTGCTGACAAACGCCGATAATAACCTAAGGGCGCTTAGGGAATCAAAACCCTCGGAAAGAAAGCTGGAGCTACAAAAACAAATTCAGGAAAAAGAAGTCGAAATCGCAAACTTGCAAAAAATCAAACCAGTTTCCGTCGACGAGTTACAATATGACAAGGAAACTCATGATGTTGCCAAAAAGAGATTTGGAGAACTCCAAGAAGAGTACAATAATTTGGACAAAGAAATTCAAGGCATATTGGGAACAATCCAGCAATTGAGCAAAGATTTGGAAACACTCAAACCGGACTATGATTTATATCCAAAGCTTGAACAGGAAGTTCAAGAGTGCAGAAGTAGGATAGAACTTCTGAAACGAGTATTTCTCGAGTTGTCTGAAACAAGCAAAGAGTTGAGGAACAAGGTTATCCCCCATGCAAGATTCATCATTAATCAGATTCTTCCAACCCTTACAGATGGGAGATATTCAGACTTCGAAATAACCGAGGACCTGAAGTTCAAGGTGCATTCAAATGAAGCAGGGGGCTATAAGGAGAGAGAAATCTTCAGCGGTGGAACACAGGACCAGTTCTTGATCGCGTTAAGGTTGGCATTCACACAAAGCATACTTGATTCTCGGGTTATGGCTGACAAATATTCTCTACTCATGGATGAATGCGTTTCAAGCAGCGATGACGTAAGGAAACAAGGAATATTTGAAGTATTAGATGCGATGAAAAAGACGTTTTCACAGATATTCGTGATAGCGCATGAGGATATCTCGAATTTTGTGGACAACCACTTGATACTCGCAAGAAATGAGCATGGATATACGGAGATAAAGTCAAGGAGTTGGCAAAATGCTTGAAATTGACAAAATCGTGGCTACAATCTGCGGCAAGATCCCTGAGGGGCTGACTTTCGAACCGTCAGACATTAACTTGACCGACTATTTTGTTTCCACAACTAAAGGTGATGGCGAAGAAGTAGCCTTTGTGAGTGAGGACGAACAGGAAGATTGGACCAAGGCGCGTTCGATTATTCCAAAGTATCCTATTGATAGTCAAGTGGTAGCGATCGACAGCACAAGTGTTACTCTGGGTCAGCTACCCGATGGTTTGGTTGGAGCTGTTAGAGCTTCAATAATAATCAAGCCCGCCGGCAAAACAAGCCATAGCCTCGAACGATATGGTCCCTATTTGATTCCAGTAACTAACCAAAATAAGGATCTACTTTACAGGGCAATATATAAGGCAGTGTACAAAAAGGAAACCAAAATTAATGCGCCAGATTGCTTCAAAACCCTTGACCGTGTGAGGAATCTTCTCGAGAGACACATTCAATTGGAAGTAGCGAAGCATTATAGCAACTGTCTAATTTTAATAGATGGCAGCCTGATAGGAGGCACCGTTGCAGATCCCAGATTTGCTATGAGAAAAATCCTAGTGGACTCAGCCTTAAGTGGAAATTCAATCGTCGCCATATCCAAATCCACCGGACTTACTCTGCAACAAACCAAAAGAAACATTCTTTCATTGCTGGATAACATTCATGGGCCATGTTGTGTAGGAGGCGTCGAGAACCACATCACCCAGAAGAAAGAAAGGTATCTAGGACACATTTACGTGGCCAAACTCACACCACTAGGCGAGCCTTTCAGAGTAGATGTCCCAGAAAACACGCCCATTCCTCACTCGGAGATCTTTAATCAGGTAGCGGGTTTGGCTGGAGATGACGGTTACCCTGAAGAGTTGAGATTAGCCCATATGACGTGTGTTCTAAGCTCTATCGAAATTGTAGAACTGCAGTCGGCAGCGATAGTTTTGCATGGGTTAACTATGAAAGAAGAGCTTAGACCGAAACTATTCCCATTATAGTGATGAATATGTACCTGCTCACAAAAGAAGCGGATGAGCTAGCGATCGTCTATTCACCAGAGGAAAAACTTAGACTCGGCGATACCTTAACCATTGACGGAATAATAGCACAGGTCGTGGACATTCACTTTGCTGACCTTCCCGGCGTTCTTGAACACATTTTGAGAAAATCGTTGGTCGCCAAGTCAGAAATAAAAGAGCATATACAACCTGAAGTTAAGAGCGTCATTGATTCATTGACTGATCAAAGATTAGCTATTGCTAAAATCAGAGGCAGAATAGTTGAGATCAGCGACGAGAGAGGAAATAAGAAAAAAGTTTTCAAAACCGGATTAAGTGAATTCAACATAAGTAGAGCGAGAGCGGAAATAAAGGTACTGAGCCAAGAAGAACTCTTCGACGCTCTAGGGATATGTTTCCCGAGCTCATGCGATTTTGGCAAAACCCTCTCGAGTGAACCGAAAGACTTCGACATATTAGCAGAGAGACTTGGCATTAACCTAATTACTGGGATGAAAGGCTCCGGAAAGTCCTACTCTGCAAAACGTCTGCTGCTTAAGTTAATCGAAAAAAGAGTGCTTACCTTAGTTTTTGACTTGAATGCTGAATACCTCAACCTTTGGAAAGCTGATGAGAAGACCCCAAACAAGTATTCTGGACTAGTCAAAGTATTTACTCCTCGCTTAAAAAGAGCCCAAACCAACGAACTGCCTTTCTTCATTCCATTAAACGAAATAACCTACGACGACTTTGCTACGTTCGTCAATGTACCTCAAGGTACACCGACTTATCAGCATCTTATGCAGTTTTGGAGAGAAAGAGGCGAAACTCAGTTTGATCTCAATGACTTGGAAAACTTTGTTAACAGAGTGCAAAATGATGCGGTGAGAGTTGCTCTTCAAGGCAGAGTTGATGCTGCTCGTGCAGTCGGGCTTTTCGGACCGAGCAACCTCACAAATCTCATCACAGAAATGCACAAGACAGGGGGAGTTATTGTATTTAACCTTGCCCAAGTAGGCCAGTGGGAAAGAGGCATAATAGTAGAGTTTGTGCTTCGAAAGCTGGCTCAACTCGGACAGTCTGGGGCAATTAGAGCTGTTTCTCTCTTTCTAGAGGAGGCTCAGCTCTACGTGGAACGCCAAAATATGGTTAACATCCTCACAAGAATGAGGCACTTCGGCATATTTCCCACATTTATAACCAATGACCCCCGCACACTGCCGGATGAAGTATTTACATTACTTGACAACTTAATAGCTTTCATGTTCCGCAACGAAGACGAACTGAGACAACTAGCTAAATCTGGACTTATCGACCTAAAGTCTATTAACGCGCTAAAACACTTAGAAAGCAGACAATGCATCGCCGTCGGCAACATAACGTCAAACTATCCAGTATTTATCGAAGTGAACCCTCAAGTTGGCGTTGTCATGGGAGGAGAAACACGAAAACTTGTGAGTTAAGTTATTTTGACAGAGATCAACTCAAAATCCTTTGCCCAACCTTTTGACACCTTTAAAATATTTATTGGTCAACGATTATATGTCAAAGCTAGCGATATCTCAATGAGAAGAATTGATAGTATAGTTGAAGATGTTGCGGACATCTATCATACAAGTGGTAGAGATGCAGAGGAATATCTGTATAAAGCTAGAAAGCTTAAAGAAGAATACGGTCCTGGTTTAGCGGTTGTTTATTGTTGGTTTTACTCGGTACCACAGAAATGGTCTCAAGTTGAACCTAAGGTATTCGATTTAATGAAGAAAGCAAATTCGTTTGATTTAGATGAGATGCTAGCGATGCCTGTGGAAAGTTTAGCAAGCAAGCTAAAACCGATCATCTTCTACAATAAAATTGCGCTGCAATTGAAGAGATTTTGTGAGACCATCAGAGCTAAGTATGGCTCATGGGGTTTATTTTGTGACATCCTATGTGAAGAAAATATATTTTCCATATTCAAAGCATTAAGGCGGTTCGAAGACATTAGACTTACGTTTAAAAACTTAGCTGCCATGAAGATTTTTGTTGGACTAGAGGATAATTTGCTCATTCTCGACACCCATGTTGCAAAGGTTCTCGGTATTAACAACAAAGAAGCGAGTAAATACAGGGTTCGGGAACTGCTTTTTAGGAGTTTGCTTACTCGGCATGATGAAATAACTGAAAGATTAAGACTGCGCGGAATTGATACATGCATGGCTAAATGGTCGCTTGCTATATGGTTCAATGGGGCGAAGATAAAGGCAAATAGCCTACTGTTAAGTCATCAACCAAGGTGACAGCGAAGAGCCCTCGTTTTTCATTCTCCAATCTATAATTACTTTATAGTCAGGATTAATTTCATATCCTATCCATTGCCTTGCAAGTTTGTTTGCGACAACTAGCGTTGTTCCCGATCCTGCAAAAGGATCTAAGACGATGTCTCCTTCATCAGAACACAATAAAATTATTCTCTCTACCAGCTCATTAGGGTAGATAGCAGTATGCTCCACTTTTCTTTCTGCAATAATGACTTCCACAGGTTTTCCAATGTTTCCTATTTTTCGGTAAATTCTCCAAATATTTCCGAGCTTTTCATTACCGGGATGAAGGTAGTCGAAGCGTTTAACTTCATTACCCTTGAATAGGTAGTAGTCTTTGCTCTTGGTGAAAAAAAGAACGTATTCATGTCTATCTGTAAAATTCCTAGGTCCAGTAGTAGGAACGAATATTGGTTTATGCCAGATTACAATCTCTTTGAGAAAGAAACCAATATCTGACACTGTTTTCGCGATATCTTCCGGAAACAGTAGCATCTTGCCTTGTATAATTCGTTTGTTTATATTGATCCACAAACTACCAGCGGGCTTAAGAACACGATAGCATTCTTTCCATACTTTACTTAAACGCAAAAGATATTCTTCATAAGACTCGGCAAAGCCTATTTGCCCCCTAGCACCATAATCTCTAAGTCCCCAATAAGGAGGACTTGTTATTATTAATTGCACAGAAGAATCTTGTACCTCCTTCATTTCTTCACTTGATTTAAAATAAATCTCACGAGTGAAATTCTTGACTTCTTTCAAAGAGCTTACGTCCTTTCTATCAATTCTTGGACTTGGAATTTCTTTAGAATAGTGAACTTTTGAGAAACATGCTTTTGGAATGCGCTTCAGTTCTTCCACAATGTTTAGAATAGGAGCGTTTTCCGCGAAAATGTCAAGCACATAATCATTTTCATCTGTTGACACTAGAACACACCTTGATATAACTTCCGCAAGCGATAAGGGGGTATGCTGAAAAGTTTTACCTTTTGTGCTCCTTGTTTTTAGCCAAACGTTGCTAGGGTTTTTGCCTTTGGGATTGTAGCGACTTCTTCGGCCTCCTCCCCACTCCACGTCTTTCCAAATATGTGGTTCCCGAATGGAATCTAAGTAAAACTTGTATTCCTTGCCTTTTGAAAAAAACAAAATCCAAGTATACCTATTCATGAGGTCTCTCGAAAGATGTTCAACCTCGAGATTATACCAAACAACAAGATTTCTCAAGAAAAAACCGCACAATTGTATTCTCTTACCTAAAGTAAAAGGTAACCTCAATAACTGGCCATCGTGAAAAAAATCGTCGACGATTAACCACATTGTGCCATCTTCTTTCAGAATACGAAAACATTCATTCCACATGGCATCTAAGAACTGAAGGTGTTTTTTGTAGCCTTGCATCAAGGTTTTAGGCGAATGTGTTGTAAGTATTCTTTGGATAATTGGTGGTCTGCTTACGATTGCTTGGATGGAACAGTTTTTAAAATTGTTTATTTGAGACAGAATATCTTCATAAAGGTTTTCGGACATCTTATGCACCCATTTTAGTCATCATATACGATAACTTTAAAACTAGATTCGTCCCAAGGATTTTCCATTTGTAACCTCTTTCTAATTATCTTTTCAAACTCTGGATTAATTTCCACGCCGATAGAGTTTCTGTTCAGTATTTTTGCCACTCGCATCGTTGTCCCTGAACCAACAAAAGGATCCATTACCAAGTCACCCGGATAAGAACTCATTTTTACGATTCGTTCGATCATTGCATCTGGGTAAACACAAGGATGGTTGATCTGTAACTTCTTTTTAGTGACGTTGTTGATCCTATCAAAATACCATACATCTGTCGGATTCCTCCCTACACCCTTTATCCGTTTATCATTTGTTAAATATGGAACACGAACCGCATCAAGATTGAACACATAATTGTTGATATCCTTAACAAACCAGAGCACAGCTTCCCATCTCCCGCTTAATCTCTTTACACAGTTTTGCATGTTGTTAAAATGCCATATGATCTTGTTTCTCAAGTAAAAGTTACATTTCTTAAGTGCAAAGTATGCATAGGAATCTAACGGAACTATTTCTTTATTTTTCGGATGAGGAATCGGCGAGACATTCAAAAAGAAACTACCATTTGGTTTGAGTATTCGCCAAACCTGTTTTCCAACTATTTCAAGCATTTCGATCCAACTTGTTAAATCAAATCTATCCAAAAAGTAATCACCATATCTTTTCCCTAGACCATAGGGAGGACTCGTAATAATGAGATTAACACTTTCGTCAGCGAAGTACTTTTTATCAGGTAAAACTTTCAGAGCGTCACCAATTATTAAGCAATGAGTCGTTTTTTGCACTTGACTTGCGGTTAACAACTGGTCATCAACTCCTTTCTTCGTTTCTCTCAATTGTTAGTCTCTTTTTTTCTTTGTCAATTTTTATCATGACAGTTTCCCCTTTTTTGAAAGGAAAGGCAGAATCAAGAGCTAATAATGATGGAATGTAAATTCTCAGCCTGGTGCCCTTGGCATCCCCTGTTATTGTTGCTTTTGCTTTGAGTACCAATCGGTTCACCTTTTTTGATGCCAATAGTAATACGATTCACATCAATAAATATTTTTGCATTGCCTCAGAAGATGCTAAAGCCTTTAAAACTGACTGGCGTTATACTATTATGGGAAAAGAAACGACACTCGCAATGAACTATGGAAGACTCATTGAAAGAATTCTCCCAGTGAATTTCATAAATCAAATAACCAGAATAGAAGTTCATGATAAAAAACCAATTTACGAAATTCACAGATGGTGGGCCAGACGACCTGGAACAGTATTCCGGGCAATATTATTAGCAACCTTTCTTGATGGCTCTACTGATATGGCGACATTCGAAAAATCTTTTTATCAAAGGACAAGCCTAGGCGGGAAGATAGTTCTCGATCCATTTGCAGGTGGTGGCACAACGATAGTGGAAGGAAATCGTCTGAATTGCAAAGTTATCGGGATAGATCTAAATCCTGTCGCATGGTTCATCATGAAGAAAGAGCTAGATCGTGTAGACACTCGAGAACTTAGAGAAGCTTATACAGCTCTTGAAAAGCGTATTGCGTCTAAGATAAAGAAATACTACAAAACAACATGCCCGCAATGTGGTTCAGAAGCGGAAATCGTTTATACTTTTTGGGTGAGAAAAGCAAAGTGCCCTACTTGCGGAACGAATGTGCATCTTTTTGCATCACCAAAAATAGCTGAAATAAAAGGCAAAACTGCATGGATATTCTGTCCGAATTGCCAAACTATTTTCTTAACCAAAGCGAAACCTGATGTTATATGCACGGGATGCGGAACACGTTTAAGTTTAAGAAAAAAAGGTGTTCAATTCGGTTCATGCATATGTCCCAGCTGTGGTCAACACTTCGGCATCAAAAAGTCTATTACTGGATCTCCAGAATTTGACATGTTTGCCATCGAATATTATTGTCCGGTCTGTAAAACGCGTGCATATAAAAATGTAAGTAAAGCAGATGTAGACACATTTGAGCAAGCGAAGAAAGAACTTGAAAAGAAAAGAGAGAAGCTTATATTCCCCCGTCAATTAATTCCCGACGGTAAAGAAGTAAGAAGACTTTTTAATTATAATTACAGATATTTTTATCAATTCTTTAACGAGCGCCAACTACTATCATTATCCTTACTTTTAGAAGAAATTCTGAAAATAGAAAACCAGAATGTTAAAGAGTTTTTGTTGTTGGCCTTCTCAGATTGTCTGGATTATAACAACATGTTTGCTCGATACAATCAAAAGGCAAGGAAAATAGAACCTATGTTCGCACATCACGCTTTCTATCCCAAAAACATGCCTTGTGAGAATAATGTATGGGGTACTAAGTACGGCAGGTGCTCTTTCAGCAAATGCTTCGAAAAAATGTTGAGAGCTAAAATGTACTGTAAGAGAACGTATGAATTGCAAGTTAAAGGTGAAGGTACGAAACGAATTTATTTGAATAGCGACTCAATTGACGGCCGAATCGTTGAGTCATTTGATGAACTGATTCAAAACGAAGGTAATGTTTTGTTGCGGTGCCAGACATCTGAGGACCTTGCGTTCATTCCGGACAAGTCAGTAGATGCGGTGGTAACCGATCCCCCGTACTTCGACAATGTCATGTATTCAGAACTAGCAGATTTTTACTATGTCTGGCTTCGCATTGGATTAAGTGATGAATACAAATATTTTAAGTCAGAGTATTGTCCTAGGTCAGAAGAAATAGTCGTCAATGAAGTTAAGAATAAGGGTGAAAGCTTCTACATTAAGGGATTAACAAAGATTTTTGCAGAATGCCACAAGGTCTTAAAAGACGAAGGACTATTAGTTTTTACCTTTCATCACCGAAAGGATGAAGCATGGTCGTCTGTATTAAAAGCTGTTCTTGACGCTGGATTCTACATTGTTGCAGTTTATCCCGTTTATAGCGAAATGAGAACCTCTTTTCACATTATGGGTAAAGAAGCAATAAGCTACGATACTGTAGTCGTTTGTAGGAAGCAGCTGAAGCCTACTTCTCCAGCATCGTGGCCATATTTGCTAGACGAAGCATTAATGTACGCGAGGAAAGCCGTCGCAGAGCTAGTTGCTTCTCACTCAGATCTAACTAGGGAGGATATAAGTGTTATAATCAAGGGAAAATGTTTAGAGTTATACTCGAAGCACTACCCAAATGTGACTAAGGATGGCTGCGTGGTTTCAATTTTGGATGCATTAAAAGAGGCCGATTCGAAAATTCAGTCAATTTTGCAACATAAAACAAGAACAAAGAATAATGCCAAAGACTCTACCACGTCAACACTAGAGCATTTCTTCCATGTTTAGGGATAAAGCCAGATTACTGTAAGAATTGACTAAGTGTCTTGTGAGAATCACCTATCCTTAAGATGGTCAGAAGTTCTGTTTTCAGTTTACAATCAGGGAGCTCATCTGTTAATCTCCAGACAGATTCATTGTTCTTGATCTGTCGAGCTAGTCTATTGCAAAGAAAATCATGCTGAAAGACTGCGTGTGCGTAGATCAACATTCTTGCAAAATAATAATCCTCGCCTCCAAGTGAATAGAGTTCTTTTATCTCCCTTATCGAGTATTTTTGACAAATGTTGCAATCGCAAATGATGTCATCTGGTACTTTAGGCAGAATGCGGTATTCAAGCAGATCTTTCTTGTTTTCTTTTATAATTTCACCTTTAGAATCGATAGCCGGGATTAAGAATTTTGAAAAACTCGTTCCTGATTTAGGTTTAAATACAAATTTTGCACTTTCCATATTGCCATCTGTAGCACGTCTCCATGTTGAGTGGCAGTCAAATGTGTCAACACCGCTAGCAACAAGTGGCACTATATTCGAAACATCGCCTATACCTAAACCATGAATTGGTCTTTCGTCTCTTTCTTCCAGCAGAACTTGCCTGACAGTTTTTGCAACTCTACTGACGATCAGCCCAGCTTTGACCCCTAAGGATACGCCCGAGGGTATATTCCATATATCATTACTTTTTGATCGATAATCGGCGATTCCTGCAAGAGCGAAGCCGTCGAATTTAACATTCTCCTTCTTTTCTAGCTCTAATATTTTTTTAGTAAAAAAACTAAACTGCTCAGGGGTTTGACCACGAACAGGTGCGTATACCATGTACTGGGTTTTTTCCTTTTTCAAAATATCCAACGTTTCTTTTAAAAGTAACAAATTGCTTGAAAGGTCTTGGCTAAATTCGCCAGAAAGCCTTTTGTAAATATCATCTTTGTGTTCACCTTTCTTGTAAGTATACTTTCTAGCAAAGTCCATTGCTATCATAGCATTGAAGCGATGTTTTGTGGCAAACATGTGAAGTTGAGGTATGAATTTTTCTAGAGACTCGAGTATCTCTCCACTACTCTTTCCCTTTTCAATTTCGTCCCTCAATATGTTTCCAGAACCCGAGTCGAGCAGGGTAATGGGTTGCCAGTCTGTAGGCCTCTGGGGGTAATTCTTTCTAACAAATCCTGCTTTGAAAAACTTGTCTCGAATGAAAGAGAAGAATTCCAGAATATCAGCAAACTCAGGGATAAAATCTATCCATCCTACCCGAAAGGTTCCTCCAATCGTAAGGTAATAAAAGTTGAACAGTGTTGGAATGGGATTGGCTTCGAACAAGTCAACATAGGTGACGATCCTATATAAGTCGCTGGCGCCGCCGCCAAAGTTTGAAGTCATAAAATAAGAGGGGGTGGCTCTTTGTTTTCGATCAAACGTTAGTATTCCAGCCCTCGCCCCCTCTTTTAACACTTTTTCAAGTTTAAACATTCAACTGGCACCTTTTGTGAGTAGACGTAAGTTCTTTACTAGTTCTTCAAAATTTCCCATTTCCAATAAAGGGAGGTAGACCTTTCTTAATTCTGCGATCAAAATCCTTTTTTCCCTTCCCACAAAATCTCCTTCTCTTTCCCGTCGAGTCCATTCGAGGCCACCTACTTTATCAATGTACGCATAGACTTCTTTAGCTGGCATGAAGAAAATGCCTTTAATGCATGGGTAGTCTATCCAATAGACATAGAAGACAGGGACATCAATTTCTTCCTCAACGATTTTTCTCTGAGACCTAATCTTTCTACCAACGTCTAAAGTGGTTGAACCTTCATAACATTCTCTTCCAGGCACTTTTTCGTAAACTTTAAGGAATGGAGCTGTTAGATATTTGACTTCAGAATAGGCCACTTCTCTACCTTTAACATCGTAAAAAGCAATGTCCGGGTAGTTTTCTTTTAGTCCTTCCACTTTTCTGCACCTAATTCCTATTGAATTGAAAAAATCGATCAAAGCCTCTTCGAACTGTTTCCCAAGTTTTATGTCTAGAAATTTAAGTGACTTATTTCTTGGGTTCATGTAGAATTTCCAACAGTTAGAACATACCTCTCGTAATCCCTCTATTTTAGCGAAAAAATTTTGCCGAGGAAGAACACCTTTTGCTTTCCTTTGTTCGTCGAACATTATCATGTAACACCTTTCATTAAACTCGTTAAACGTAAATTGACTATCGTGAAGGGGGAAGTTTTTTGTAAAATCCTTCAAACGTTCTGAACTTCTAACTATTAGATCCTTGAATAACTCAATACTGTTCAAAGATTCACCTTCCTTTAAGCTTATGTTTCAGTGACACCTCATATGTAGCAAAGTCTTTTCTAATAATAGACAACTCATCTCCCGCTTTCGGTTTAAGAGCTTCGAAAAGTCTTGCGGCCCTGATTCTCTTTCTTTTGTTGAATGTTGCATCTACGATTTCCTTTTTCACACGAATCCTTATTTTTGTTCCAGGTTCTGGGAAAAAATCACGTAACTCCCAATTAATGGTAAGATACCGCCAGTTAACTTCAGAATATGTGAGAATTTTATCGACCATATTATTAGAGTTAATGTAACGAGTATAATAATTTTGAGGGTTTATCTGAAAAGCATATGCTTTGCAACCTTGTGATATGGCATAGCTCTTCTAATTTGCTTAATCTGCGCTTGGTGCGTCTTCGATTCCTTTTTCTGTTATTACGAAGTATTCTTTTGACTCTGGAATACACGGCGAGTCTATGACAGTTGCTTGCCTTGAGCCTCCTTTAGTCTTTTTGATGTAAACCCGATGAGTGCAAGCGTGAGCTAGCACATGTCCTCCCGCTGGTCTGTTTGGATCCCCGAAGCCCTGAGCAGGATTAGCCTGCACTTGATTCGTTACAATAACAGCTATGTTGTAGATTTCCGCTAACCGAAGCAGCTTGTGCAGGCATTGGTTGAGTTTTTGTTGACGTTCAGCTAGGCTCTCACGTCCAACATATTCTCCTCTGAAATGGCTAATCATAGAGTCAACCACTACTAGCTTCACGTTTTCTTCTGGGCAAATCTTGAAGAGTCCATCTATTAGGAAGCTTTGGTGGTCGCTGTTGTAGGCTCTTGCAATAATCACGTTGTTAAGCGTCTGCTGCGGGTCCAAGCCCATAGCTGCGGCTATGCGATAAACTCTTTCAGGGCTAAACGTTCCCTCAGTATCAATGAAAAGCGCATTGCCCTCCAATCCGCCCTGTTCCCTTGGCAGTTGAGCCATTACGCAAAGCTTTAGGCAGATTTGTGTTTTGCCAACGCCGTATTCGCCGATTAACTCTGTTATGGCTTGGGTTTCTATTCCTCCGCCGAGAAGCGTGTCCAGTTTCTGCGAGCCAGTTGAACACCGTAGCATGCCTTTGCGTTTTTCCCATAGCTCTTTAGCCGTCATCCAATCAACACGAACAAGCTTTCTAGCTTCTTGAATGATTTGAAGCGCCTTCTCAAAGCCTATGTCCGTCTTGTCAGTTATTTCTCTGACAGGCGTAACTGCAAGAGCCTCAATCGTCGTGATTCCTATCTGACGAAGCTTAGAGGCTGTAGCCGGTCCAACCCCATCAATATCCTGTAACGAAACAGGCTCACCCATTCCGTTCACACCCTATAAACAAAAGAAAATCGCAATAAAATCATATAAAAAGAATGAATGCGGAAAGCGAACAACAGAGAGAGTAGAGTAAAAGTGTTAAACCTTCAATGTCACAAATACCAGATAGGTGAAGAATACGCCCTTATTCATGGTTAAGAAGGAGGTTTTCGAATGGATAAGGACAGGGCAGAAAAACCATCGAGCTTAGGAAGGGCAAAGCTAAGTCTGGCGACCAAGCAGTTTTTCAATGCGGCAGAAACATTCTTAGAGGAAAGATAGTGAAAAAAGATGAAGGGAGTCTAGCAATACTTCTACAAAGCCTAAACTTCAAGCAAATAATTCCCACAGCCAACAGCATTGAAGAAGCAACCGCCTACATTAACAGGCTCTACGGATCGACTGAGGGAATGTTCACTGCTTATCGATTCGCCTTATCAAGGTGAAAATCATGAAGAGAACACTAAGAATGAAATGTCCCTCTTGTGGACATTGGAACCGTGTCCCAGTGAACAAGATCTTTGTTGAACAGCCAAGTCCAGATCCTAAAGTGAAAGTCGTGATTCCTATGTATGAACCCTTAAAAGTATCTGAGTGTAAAAAATACAGAAAAGTTATAGCAGAACCAAAAGAACAGATACGAATTCTAAAAGAACATCATCGTCAAATAGTTGACATGGCATAAACAATATTGTATGGTGAAACGACATGCCTAAGCGGCCACGAATGGTGATTTGTCCTCGATGTCATAGAACCATCCCTGAAGGGAAGTTAGCGGAGCATATGCGTAGTCATAAAGGCAAACTTCCTTCCTATCTAAAGGGTATTTCCCGTGCTAAACCCAAGGCTAGCCTACACGAAATTGAGCCCTCAGCGGTGGGATTTGAGGAATTTTTCAAGCAGTATATTTCAGAAATGCCTGCTAGATCAAACCTTTCTCAAGAACAAATACGTTCCAAGTTTGAGGTTGCGCTTAAAGATGTAGGTGCTCAATATCGTTCTCTTAAGCTTGAACCAACTCAAGCACCAGAGTTTATTGAGGTTTTCATTGATGAGCAGAGAAACCTCATTTTAAAGTATAGTCCACTTTCGCTAAGAACTGTTAGTGAAGAGAGAATTGAAGCTATTTTACTTCACGAAGCTTGCCATGTAGTTACCCTGCCTGATAGCATTTTAAGAGTCCCAGACATTGGCGGTGATGAAATGGTGGCTTTCATGACAAATTATCTGACTAACTATGACGAATATCTTGCTCATGTCGAATTTGTGAATAGGTTCAAGGGAGATCGCAGATATGAAGCTTTCAGGCAACAGCAAATCTCACTTTTTCGAAATTTTAAAATAATGATAGACTCATTAAAGGTGATGGTAAATGTCTCCATAGAAACAGGACAGCGCATAGGTCAGTTCAAACTGCTTGAATATCTTCATGATATAACATATGATGCCTTATTCTTTTATGTGGCTAAAGATGACTCTTTTTTGACTTGGTGCAAAAAACATGACCTCGATGAATTGTATATTTTTATCGGTTGGACATTCGAGGACTTTGAACACATACGAAGCTTAGGTCTGCCTCGTAAGGAAACACAAAACAAGGTGATACCATCTGGTGTTCTGAGCATGTCAGTAAATCCATTTAAGCTTCTGATTTTGGGTCAAATCGAATTCGCCGAAACCGCAAAAGTTCTCCATGAGGAAATGATGCAAAAGGGACAAGACACAGACTTGGTTGAACTGTGGGAGAGGAGACGCTTACTATATGAGAAGTGAGGTAGCGGAAAAAGCCTAATAAAATGATAGAGATTAGGGAAAGTTCATTTGCATAGACTGCAAGATTTTTTAAGCTTGGAAACCTCAAAATAGTCTAGAAATTAATCGAGGCAAATATGTTATGAATACAAGGCAAAAAGCCACCCAAAGTATATTGTCCTTCCTTCAAAAAGATGAAAAATTCCTACTCTTAACAGGCACGTACCAAAATGAAAAACATACTTTGGCATTGTCTATTATTCTTTCAAAATATCCTAGTCCAGCAAGCATACTTTTTCGAGCTAATCACTCCAGAAACATAAGGATCTTCTTATCGCCAGTGTTAAACTTGACCAAAGAGCCAAAAACTGGAACTTCAATGAATATTCAAGGGGGATACACACTTTACGTAGATACGATAAATCCGAAGTCATGGCATTCATCACCACGCAACATTGATGTAGCAATGGTCTATCCAATAGATTCTCTGGAGTATGATGCAGGTGACGATTGTGTTCAGGACTTAATAAACCGAAAGGCAAAGAAGATATTCCTAGTATCATGGACCGATGATAAAGATTTTAGTTGGACTAACCAATTCAGCCCTGTCCATGTTATATTTGATGCAGAAGAGGAAAATCCTGAATATCATAAAAGAATGCTCGAACTCTTGTCCTCCATGCAACCTGAGACCACAATAAAAGAAAAATTGCCCGCATACGCTATGTCAACTCCACACAAATACCTTATTAAAATTCTTTGCAGAGGGCAATGCCATACCACGAGATGGGCAAGGCTAAACGCTCCATACCCAGGAAAATCAGCTATGAGAAGTGCTCCATTTGGTCAATATAGAGCTACTTGTCTAGTATGCGGATATGAGGCCACGGATAACTACAATTGGTCAAGGTAAATTGGAAAGCTATTGCTAGTATTTCATAGCTTCATTCTTGAGAAGAAATCTATTAATGCTACTGAGCTGAAATTGTCTTTGTTGATAGCGTATAGAGGGATTTCCCCATAAATCCTTCTGGAAACTAATCCAATTTCTACGAGGTTATGCAAGTGACGAGAAACTGCACTTCTCCCAAGCCCTGTGCGTTGGCATATTTTGTATACTGTCAGCTCTTTGTCTGATTTCCATAAAACTAACAGAATCTTTAACCTTGATTGGTTTCCGATCGCCTCGATGAATCGTTTCTTTTCTTCGTCTAGTTTAAGCATGGCGTTCCTTCCTCTTCAAGAGATCTACTAGAAACTTTTCTAAGACTTCTGCTTTGACGCCGTTAAGCCCAGGCTCAGACTTCTCGTTTAAAGTAATTACTCCCGCAGCCTTCAACTGTTTAACCAAAGCGTGAAGCATAACTCTCCCAACTGGTTTCACATCGTATTCTTCGCATACAATGCGATAGGAAGATTCAACGTCCTCTAACGGAAGGAAGATTGCTTCTTTCTCCCTTTTAAGATGCCGAGCAAGAGCAAGAAGCACAAGTTTCTCGTCGTCTGTTAGCATGGTTACGTCTTCATCCCTTATCTTCGGGTCTGTCTTCTCTTGAGCTTCCCTAACGTGATCTGGCAAAATAGACGGTTGCTCATCTCTATCCGCTGCCAATCCAGCCGAAAGCAGAAGTAGCAGAGCATATCTTGCGTCTCCATTGCCATATTTGACAGTGTTTTTAGCTATGAACGCGATGATTTCGTCTGAAACAGCATTTTCCCGAAAAGCTTCCTTCACACGCTCCCTCAAAATATCTACTAACTGATCTTCCAAATATGGTGGAAACTCCAGCCTCTCCTGCGGCCTAAACCTGCTCAACGTTTCAGGGCTCATGTCCCTCATGAACGAGTGGTTTCGGGCTATGAACATGAAGTTTATTCGCTGAGGAACATTTGTTATGGCGTCAGTCAGCCTCGTCAACTCGTAAATTATGTCTTCACCAGTCCGCCTCAAGTAATAATCAATCTCATCTAAGGTTAAGATTAGAAACTTGTTATGTTCGTTCAAGTAGTCCCATAAAGCGTGAAGCAACTCGATGGGGCCGTAGCCTCTCAAAGGAAGAGTGGGTGCAGCCTGCCGAATAATGTTCTGAACCAAACCGAATTTCCCGCTTGTCGTGCGACAGTTAATATGAGCATAAATCAAATCCACGCCGCGATTCTTCGCAATTCTCTCCAAAGCATCTCCAACTTTTTTCGCAGTAGCCGTCTTACCCGTCCCACTCTCACCAGTTATCAAAATCCGTTCACTAAGCATGCCTGGCTGATCAATGGCTACTCTGAAAAACTTCACAAGCTTCTCAAAATACTCCTCACGATGCGGCAGACGAGAAGGAACATACTCAAAATCCAACTTTTGAATGCCATCCCTTTTGAAGACAGAGGATTTCTTAAACGTGAGTCTGCCTCCTCGTTCATATTTAGCAGGCTGAGCTCTATGCTAATTCCTTAGGTACTTCTAAATATTAAAATTAGGTTTCAACACTGAACAACAGAGAGACTTCAGCAAAAGTGAAAGCCTAAACACTTCAACAGTTTCACTCTTTCTGGAGCAGCTTGTCCTCGCAAGCCACTTATAAATACCTTGCGAAGAAACTCGCAACCGTTATAAAATACGTGCATGCTTTACAGTGTCGAGCATAAGTAAACGATGATCATCAAGCAAAATTTTTCAAATTTCAGCTGCTGATGCTTATTATTATGTTGAAGCTGAAGCTTTCTATTCCATGCGCACTTGAAGAAACTATGAGAGCCAAGTAGTCTGAAGCGTTTAAAGGATTCCAATTTTCAGTAGCCAAAGAAATGCTGGAAGCCATGTTTCCTTCATTCTTCACGTAAACTGTGACGTTGTTCATGGAGCCTAGCTCAACCATTTCCCAATCAATAAACGAAACGGTGTTAGTGCAGTTGCTGTCCTAGAACACTCCAACGCCCACAGCCTTAACAGTGCCACGACCAACAATGCGAACTGAAGACTGCATGAAGCCAGAAGCAAGCACGGTTAGAGCAACGATTGAAAAGAGGACGGCCAACGGCTTGAGAGCAATCCTTTGCCTAAAGCTCGTTCTTCTGTCCTCTTCGGAAAAGCCCATTCCGCGCTTTTGATGACAGCGCTGTCAACTCGAATCCAAACGCAACAAACCGCAGCAGGAAAAACAAGCAGAATCAACCACAATTCCCAAACAGCCCACTGTCGCTTCCAATTATCTCCGGGTGGAAAGATGTAGTGAAGAGCTATCTTGCTGGTTTTTGCGTTAGGATGTTTCTTTAATGCGCTTGTTAAAGCTTTAGCTGTCCCTGCCGCGGCAACTATTTTGCCCTTAAAGATTACACCATGTCAACTATTCGGTTTTAAAGTTATTTTGAATTTCGATTTTGAGTTCATAGAAGTTAAATAAGTAACCTGAAGGCTTCCTAAAGAACAAAGGTGAATTCGATGACGAAAACATGTATGTAAGAAAAAATAGCCCTGAAATTCCTGATGTGGTACAACCTAGCATGATACCAACTGTCGGAAGAAAATAGGGTTCAACCTCCAACCTACGTGAACACTGCAAAAGAAACGAGTTGGAGCACAGAAGACGCAAGATCAAACGTAGCTGAGGCCTCAGCCGAAATAAAGACCCAGATAGAACTGGCTGATAGAATACGTGCGCATCAAAAGAGACAGGTTTGCTGGAGAACTCGAGAACTTTACCCTAAACCAGATTTAGAAAGATTGTATGATTGTTAGTGTTGAGGTTCATGTTTCTAGCACAGGCTCAACGTAAAATGAAAACGAAACACTTGAGTGAAATCATGTTTCTATCCATTCTCCTAGTTAATCTGCTCTTTGTTTTATCAATCCATGTTCCAAGAGTTAGCGCAACTAACACGTTAATTTCAAACTTTGAAGACCTAACTCTTTGGGTTAAAGGTGTTCAGGGAACAATAGCTGCTGACACCACACATTATAAGGACGGAGTGCAAGGGGGCAATTGGACAAGCGTAAACGGTGAAGATACCAACGGCACGCTCATTGGCGCATGGAACTTCTCCAGTCAACACTTCAAAATCTGGGTTTTTGCTGCAGAGCCAACAGATATTAGTTCATTAGAGTTTATATTTTCTCCGTCAGCTACTTTCGCGAGTTATTTCACGTGGAGTTACATCACGTCTAGGTTGCTTCAGGGATGGAACGAATTGACACTCTCAAGAGCTCAATTTGCGAGTGTGGGCGGAGCAGGAGCATCTGATTGGCAATGTATCATTCGTATTTGTCTGCGTGTAAAGTCTCTTTCAACGAAAACCGCCAGCGTTACGTTTGACAATTACGAAGCAATTGATGATCCGTCCGAAGGGAAGGTTACAATTATGTTTGATGATGGTTGGTCTTCTGTTTATGCAAAAGCTATGCCTACAATGAACAACTACAATATGCGTGGAGTAGTGGCGGTTGTGACAAGTCAAGTGGGTGGTGAAGGATTTATGAACACAACCCAACTTCTTGAGTTGCAAAAAGGCGGATGGGATATAATTTCTCACACGTCTACTCATGCCGACTTAACAAAGCTGTCAAATGCAAGTTTAACCGATGAATTAGTTCTAAGCCAACGTTGGCTTTTGGATAACGGTTTTTCTGTTGGTTCGAGATTTCTATCCGTCCCATATAACGCATACAACAGCACAGTTGACACAGAAGCAAAAAAATATTATACAGCTATTACACCATGGGATTACATCTACGAAACGGTTCCGCCAAATTTCCATAATCTAAGATGTTACACTATCCTGAACACAACCACCGTGTCTCAAATTCAACATTATATTGATGGAGCCAAAGCATATCATGCATGGCTTATTCTAAAATTCCATCAAATTACTTCGCCGGCAGATGCGCAGACGAAATACACACCTGAAAATTTTGCAAGCGTGATAAATTACATTAACAGCACAGGTTTGAAAACAGTTACTCTTTCTGATGTTTTGCTACCTAACCTCAACATTCGAGTAAAAGACTGGAATAGGAACATCCTGACAGGTGCAGCAGTATATGCAAACGAGACCACACTAATGTCTGACGGAAATGGATGGGCTAACTTCACAAAACGCTATGCTCTCAACTCGGTTATCAGCGTCAACGTGGCATTCCAAGACTTGTGGGTTAACGGAACGTTCACTGTTACAATGGATGGGCATAAGACCATTGATGCTGTATGCCAAGTCTATTCTCTGACGCTTAAAGTTCAAACAGCAACGGGAGACCCTGTTCCCGACTGTCCACTTGAGTTATGGCGCGAGGGTACACTCTTAAATGGCAAATACGGACTACCAGCAGCGCCTAAAACAAACAGCAGCGGAATGTTCACATGGCAACAACTCGCCAACCAAACAGCCAGCTACACTGTTAAAAGCTCTTGGGCGGGCTTCTCCGACACAACAACATCCCTTACAGAAAACAAACTGTTAACCATAACGCTTACTGGGGGAACATCCCGCAAAATCCCAATACTAATATTCATCCCCATAATTATAATCATAATCATCTGCGCCATAATAGCAGGCAGAAAAGCCTCAAAAAGATAAAGTGCCAACATCATACTTGATGATTAAGCGGTCGACCGTCATAATTCCAGCTCAGAGTTTACATGGAGTTACATGGAGTTGCAGATTCTGAAGCAGTATTCTGGGTTCATAACTTTTAAGCTAGCGCAGATGATGTATCGTAAGACGTAATACTTAATAGTACGCAAAAACATTAACATTATGGAGAAGATGTAACGTTGAAACTGCCTCCACGTGAGAGAAGGGCCGTGAGCCCGGCGATTTCAACGGTCATACTCACAGGTGCTATTATAGTTTTGCTTTCGGTTGCAATAGTTTTTGCGAATAATTTTCTGAATGCAAGGATGGCTGAGGACGAGTTCAACGCTGTTAAGCAGTTTATGCAGAGCGTCGCGCTTCAGATGGATGATGTGGCTTGGACGATTGGACGAACGCAGACGATCAGATACGCATGCAAGTTTGGAGCTGTTGACTTTGAGCAGGCAGTCTTAACATACACTGTTTTTGTGAACGGAACCGTATGCTTAGGTAACTACACGACTGGCGCCTTGTTGTTCAACATGCCTATAGACAAGTATTCAGTTGGCAACGGCTATTATGAGGATGTTTTTCCGTCAAACAGGTCCTTCTTACATGTTGGAGCGTCGGCGCCCGTCGGCCGCGTTTACGTTGTTGAAAAAATTCCAATGTATGATGGTGGTTTCGTGCGGGTTGTTGTGGTGCCGACGATAAGGATGTTTAATTCAACAATATCTTTAGGGGGAAACGTAACCAACTACTACAAATTTTACCTACCTGTCTTGTCCTCTGGGGTTCACTCATACAAATCCCAGTCTGTAACCCTAACAGGCAGAAGCGTTTCAGTTGAAACGGGCGGGGCTTACTCGGTTAAGATAAGTGTTTCATTTCCGATGGCTGAAGCTGGGTTTGATTCAGGCTTCTTTAATTTCCAAAGCCGGGTTGTTGAGATGAACGTTCCGTCCGGCTCTGTTGTCGAGTTTTACACTGGCGATGTTGCTGTTTCGCTGGGATTACATGCCTAAGGGGGAGAAACATGGCGCACATTGCAATTGAGTACATGATTATGATGCCGCTGTTGATCCTTCAGATTTTCCTTTTTCCGATGGCGGCAAGCTGGCTTATGAACGTGTGGGTTGAATCACGCAGGACGCTTGCCCTCCAGGAGGCTGCAAGCAGCATTGGAAGCGCGCTCCAGCAACTGTACTTAACCATGCATTATGGAACCATGTCTGGTGTAGCAACACAGAGGGTTGCTGTCCCCCCGTTTATAGAAGGTTACGCCTACGTTGGGGACGCGTCTTTGAAGAGCGTTTTGGATCCAACTTTAAATTCAAGCATGGTGCTTGACTTGAGCTTCCAGCTTCTAGGCACACGGATCAATGTTAAAGCTTCGGTTGTTCTTGGTCAAGATGTTCTGTGGCGGCAAAGCATGTTTGTTAGCAACTCCACAGACGCTGGGTTAAGGGCTGAAAAATTTGCGAATGGAACAATACTCTTGTCGTTTGAGGGAGGAGAAGGATAAGTTATGGCTGGTTCAACGATTGACCACATGGTTTCGCTGATTGTTTTTCTTGGGGCGCTTCTACTTTTTATAAACCTCTTTAACCAGACAATTCAGACGGCCGTTCTGTTCCAGCGAAACAGGTACACTGCAATAAAATGCAGCGACTTATTGGACAATATTCTTTTGAACCCTGGGATTCCGGAGAACTGGTCGCGGATGGATGTTGCTCCCACAGGCTTTGGGCTTCAAGACCCAGAATTCACGCAGTATAAGCTTAGCCCCTTCGCCCTTATGCACTTAAACTATTCCGTGGGAGAACCAGTTTACTATCCGAAGACTGGGCAATGGTACAGCAACACAACCATAGGTTTCGGCGAGTTTCTCCTTGTACCTTTTAATGAAACTGTTGATTACCGCACAGCGGCGATTTTGCTGGGGATAAACGGAACTTTAGGCTTCAGAATAACAATAACGCCGGTTTTAAACATTTCAATAACGCCATTGGGCTCTCTTGATAACCCTTCAAAATTGGCCGTTAATGTTAAGGGTTCCGGCTTTTCCTTAGCTGGGGCGGAAATAAACTATTGCTTGGTAACAGTTAAAGCTCGGGGAGGAGCTGGGCAATATCCATCCTACGAGGTGTATTATGGGACAGGCTTTACTGATGCCTCAGGCTCAACCACGCTGAACTTGAACGAGACAGGCGACTCATACGCGGTTATCGTCTATGCACGTTTAGGCGGCCTCTTCGGGGTCGGCTACTACGAACACGTCACCTACAAAGAGAATTATGTGGTGCCGTTCATTTCCAGCTTCAAGGATGGTGAGGTTCTCTTGGCCCACAGCTGGGACGTTCATGGCGGAGATGACCCTGCTGAAATAACCTACAACGCCACGTTTGTATTGTTAACTGAAGATTTTAGGCTTAGAGAGTTGCCGCTCGGAGATGGGAAAATTGGCAAGCTGAACTATGGTCAGGACCCCAAATTTGCATACGTAAAATTGAAGATTCCAACCTACAGTTCAGGTGTGCTTGTTGTTTCATACCGTAAAAGCGCGCAGGATCAAATGTGCGGCGTTGTCGTGATGCCATGGGGAATAAGCACCTTAGCTTTTCCAGTCGTTTTCGGGGAAGACCCTATGGGTAAAACTTGGGTTGCAACAGACGTTCGCCAGGTAACGGTTAACGGCGTAACTTATGAGGCGGTGTTGGCATTGTGGAGTCAACAGGGTTACGGGGTGGTGGGGTAAATGATGCGCACCATCGAAGTATTATTGGCAATACTCACTCTTATAGCAGCATTCACAATTGCATCCTTCTACGCGGTGTTACCCTCGCCTAGACAGGTTTCACCCATAAACCTTCAAAGACTCGCATTGACAACCCTCCAAGCGTTAGATGTAGATCACGACTTGAGTGAAGCGGCTTTCAAGAGCGAAAGTGACCCCTCATGGAGCATACTCCAGGTTACGCTTTCAGCATGCTTGCCTCCCAACATAGTTTATAACCTGACAGTTTATGAGGTTCAAGGCGACGGTGGGAGCAGGCTTTTCCACCCGCTGAAGTCCATTTCAAACGCTGAAAGTTTGGGAGTAGGTTCAGACGCTGCCACTTATCTTGTTGCTTCCTCAAACGTCACCTTCAACGTTATTCCAGAAAAAATCGGAGAACATGGAGTCGGCGGGACGCTTTACATACTGAACTGCAGCGACGCCAACGGCTGGTGGATCACAGGCTACACAGCTCAAAGCCTAGCTGAAGACCTCCAAAAACTGCTGTCGCCATACTTCCAAGCAACGATAATGGTTCAAAACACATCACAGCTCGAGAAAATATTGAACAATACACCATTACAGAATGAAACTGTACAGAACGCTGTGGTCGTAAACACTTTCGGAGAGGCTGTTCCGATACCATCAAGCTACGCGCATGACTATTCTGGAGGAGGATATTCTGAATACTGTTATCAGCTGGGTAAGAGGGTGGCCCAGTATAATTGGACATGGGTTAGCATTGTGGGTTATCCACTCTACTACGTTTCAAACACAAACTATTTCACGGGAAAAGGCGACCAGAACACTTATGGCATTTATGGAATGAAGTGTGTTGGACCAGCAGGGTTTAATGCGTTCCTTCAGGGTTTAGACTATACTGCACACCCACAATACCACTACGATAACACATGGATTACGGGGAGCCTTACCCAACCAGTCTACCTATCAGATGAGGCGCTACAATTTTGCAACTACTACGGCATCTACCCATCCGCCTATCAGATGGCCACAAGGGCCTTACCATCATGGATAACAAGCGAATACCACTTGCAAGTTGCAACATACGTGTTTAACCCAGCTGGCAACTGGATTGCCGGAGCAGTTTACAAAAATTCAATTTCAGGAAACTTTCTGGCACTCGGCTTGACGAGAACACCGGACGTGAGGCTGACAGCGCTTGGACTCTTATGCTATTACCAACCGAGGCTTTACCGTTCAGAATACACGGCCACGGGAACCACGAGGCTTGTTGTTCTGGAGCTGGGAGTAGTGGGAGGCGTTTAAGACTTGAACAGTAGGGGTCAGTTAATAATCATTGCTGCTCTGCTCGTCGCAGCCATCCTCATAGCGGCACTTGTAACCACATACTCCATAATACGAAGCACGCCAGTTCAAGAGCAACCGCACACTTTAAGCGCCATAGACGAAACAAACATGGCCTTAAACCAATTATTGGGTTTCACGGTTGGCTATTACGGTTCAGTTTTGCAGGTGACTGGAAACCAATCATACGCAAAAGAGCAAGCTGAAAAATACCTAATGGGAGGATTAGAGTATACAGCGCGTTTGCACCCAGAGTTTGGGGCATCCTTCTCCTTCAACAAAACAGACTTGAACCTACAAGCCTACTGGTACACGAACGAAAGTCACAGCTTTGGGAAGCTTTCCATAGCATACGATCTCGCAGCCTTAGGAGTATACGGCGTAGTTTACAAGCCTTCATGCCGGCTAAACGTGGAAATTCTAGATTCAAGCAACAACACAATATGCTTAAACGTAACCAAAGAAAAAGTAAACACGGAGCAAAACGAGCCCCTTCTAAACCTTAAAAGCGAACGATTCAAACTATACTACTACAACTATGCAACCAGCATGTGGGATTCAACCACACCAGCCGAAGACCAAATTTCTCTAAATCGAGAATGCTACACCATCAACGTGACAGAACAGGTTAACAAGTACGGCTTCGACCCAACCTCATTTATTGTGGAAGTTGAAGACCAGAGGGGAATAAAGGTTGTAGCCTCATCCATCGACCATATCACATACACGTTAAACTGGCCCACAATCTATGCAGGCGTAAACCTGCAAGGAGCATCAGTCGCCGTTGAGGTTTTACAAAATGGAACAATGCGATGGCTGGGGCAGAACATGCGAAATACAACATCACTAAAGCCCATTCCACCACTGCCCATAAAGGCTATACACGTCAACCAAACCATAAATGGAGTCAACCAGGAAACTCCTTTCCAAGTGGAAGACTGGGCTTCCGCCTACAGGGTTCCCTTAGGATTAGCAAACAACGAGAGCATATTCAACAACAGGCACATACTCGTTTTTCTGGCAACCCCAGGCGTTTCCAAAGTTACAATATGGTGGAATGGAAGCGACACGGCTGCACAGACGCCCCTAGCCTACACAAACAGGTATTTCACCTCCAACACTCAACAAAGAACGGTGAGCAACGGAATCCTAAACCTAAAAATTGACTTTTCCAGTCTAGACGGCGTCGCATCATTCAAGGTTAAGTCAACCATGGGCTCATCAACAGCAACCGCAGTGTTCATGCGCATCAACAATAAAACCGCCCATTACGGAGGGTCTGAACCCATGTACGCAATTCTCAACGGCCCAGTAAGGGCAGTTCTGCAGCATGAAGTCGAGTGGCCCGAAGGCGGCGTTCCAAACTGTCCAAACGTGTACGCCCACATAGTTATAACTCTACCAGCAAACGCCACATACTACACGTATCAGCTGAGACTAATGTTCATGGAGTCGCAACAGGCAAGAAACGTCACAGACCTTTGCCCAATAAAAATAATTGTTTCAAATGGTCAACAGCGAACCGAGAACGGCACATTAAATGGTTACCCACTAACATCCACAGGGGAAGGCTTATTCTACAATTATTCAGTTTCATACTGGGCACATCACTGGAGCCAATTCACTTCCAAAACAAAGGGGGCGGGGATAATGTTCACAGACGAAGCCAACAAGATGATGTACTTCTTCGACTCCATCATAAGAGACAAAACAGGAGCCCTAAAAGTAAATTCCACAGCGAGAACTATTGAGCTGCTCCCCGTCGCAATGAAGCCCACCAACTTTTCATACGCGGTCGACGTTTCATGGTGTGGCGCAGTTGCCACATTCGACGGAACAACCCCAATCTATAACGAATCAAACAAGACAGGCTTGTGGATGATCGCTGAACAACCACCAGCCATCGCCATTCTGGCAGAAAGCTGACCTGACGCTAATTCCGAGGTAGTTTTTGAAAGATTATGTTTGCAACCGAAGTCGCCTTCAATCTCACTAAACAACGCAATCACTGTTATTTAGACCAAACGGCTATGTTTCCCCTCTCAGTCACAACCTTAACCACATATTTGCCTTCTGGCAATATTATGTCTAAGCGCTGATACGATAGAGTGTCGCCCGAATTTATGAAGATGTCAGCATCGTACCTTTTATGAACTGTTGCATCGTTCACCCATACAGAAACGATATGTACGGTTGACGGTCCAGCATTCTTCAATTTTAACGTTGTCCCAGCTTTGTAGGCCTCTTCATTTGACCAAGCCGCATGGGATGGCGGCGGATCCGCATATTTGCGGAGCGTGAAAAGCCAGGATTTTTGAGTGTTTCTTTCACTTGTGATGTCGATGTAGTTTGTGTTGTCTCCTTTTGAAATGCCCAAGGTTGGAGTGAAGTTTGACAAGTTTGTAGCGTTGTCCACGTTGAATCTTACATCGCCATTCCTGTATAATATTGCCTGAAATTTTATCGAGTCCGCTGCAGCTCGAAACCTCGTTGCCTCCCATGTTGTCACCATGTGGTCGGCATACCCGTCAACGTAGACGCCTGGATTTGAAACTATTCCCCCAGCCCTGTCGGTTCTAAGGTTATCCCAGAATGGAGCAATCATCCATCGTTGTTTCAGTTCGACTAAGGTGTTTGAGTAGTCGTTTGTTGCGGGGGTTGGGTCGAAGATTCCGAAGCCATTGGAGCAAACATACACTCTGCTCTTAAAATCCCTCCAAAATGGAAAGTCAAAGGGAATGTTTTGCCATGATCCAACGTCATCCCCGCTTGCAACGCTTGTTGTCGAAACTCTTTCCGTCCATTCATATTGAATGTTTACTTTTGTGTATGTTGCCTCCAGCGTGCTTGCAATGTCACTTGCGCTTGCAACCGTTGAGTTTCCATAGTAAACATAGATTGTTGCTGAGTCTGGGCTTGCAGGTATCTCCGGCACTTTAGCCCAGAAGGTTGCGTTTACCCCCTCATAAACAGCCTCACGCCAGTAGGGAATGGCCTGCTCCTGTCCGCTTGTGGTGTTGTACCATGTGAACCTTACGTCGTCAAAGTCAGACTGGTTTATGTGGGTTGTATAATAAACGTTTCCGCTGCTTACGCCACTGCCGTTCACGATGATTATGCTTATTTGGTAGCCTGTTTGCGCTCCGGCTGTGCTTCCCGTAACGTTATGTTGAACACGATAATTAAAGCCTAAATAATACCATGCTGGCGTAAGCGAGGCAACATCGAGGATTTCAACTTTTTCCTGCATCTTCTCCCAATCAACCTGGTTCATCTGAAACTGCCATAGGAAAACGTTTGCAACAATAATCACGACTAATACGAGGCTTAACATAACAACAATAACGTTGCTAATGCCCGTATGGCAAGCCTTAATCCCCAGTTTAACCTCACCCTGAAACGTTCACGGTAGCTCTTACCTGAATGGGCTCAAAATGCTTTATGAAACGTTAATCCTAATTTTGAATAAACTTTTACGCAGTGTAAGCTAGTGAGAGGTTAGTAGAATCTATTTTCGCGTTAGGATTGGCAGCAGTATGAATGCTGTCCACATGGCTGCTAAGCCTGTTAGAAGCATGTCTCCGCTTGTGTATTGTGTTGGAAACCATGGCATGTTGACTGGTAAGCCTCCGCCAGCGTATTTGCTGATTACGACTATGGTGTTGTAGGCTCCGTGGGCGAGTATGGGTGCGATGACGCTTTTTGTGGCTTCTAAGAGCCAGATGAGGATTAGTCCGCATGCGAATGCTGGGACCACGTATAAGGCGTTCTGGTATGCTTGCAGCGCGTGGAAGCCAGCCCAGAAGCCCACAGCCAAAACTACAGCGGCGAGCGTGCTTCTGTACCGGCTTTTAATTTCAGTGTAGGCTGCAAACTTCAGAAGCTCCTCGCCCGTTGCAACCGCTGCAAACTGGTAAACCATCTCGCCAAGCATGCTTGTGAACACGCTTGTGGCGTTTCCCACGGTCGCCAACGCCGAGAACACTGTTGGTATGTAAAGCACGCTTCCCCCGATGATGCCTGTGAAGAAGCTGCTCACCGCAACCATGCCTGCGACGGCGGCAGCCACGTATAGCAGCCCGTTAACGTTCAGCCTCTCATAGTAGGGTTCATCCCCGCGGCTGTGCAGCGCTGCGAGGAGGCTGACTGAAGCCATAACAGTGAACGCTACAGTGGCGCCGAAAAGCGCTGGGTCACCGTAAGTTTTCAGTATGAAATACACGGTTGAAACTGCATAGACGATTAGGAAAATTCCAATGTCAGAGAGCTTGCTCAAACGCCGAACCTCACTTTCCCGCTGGCAAGATAACCGCCGATCAAAGCCAAAATTAAAGGTGTCAGAACGTAGGTTAGAAGCCTGACCACTTCAAAGTTCGCCCATGGAAGTGCCTGCTGCCACAGAAACCAGACTGCTCCATCCTCTGACTGGAAGAACACGGGGCTAACGGCGCCAACACTAGCGTCGCCCTTCGTCACGATTTGCACGTAGGGGCTTTCCCAGTCGACGACGATGAAGAAGGCGAATGTTACAAGAAGAAGCCCTAAAGTTTGCAGTGGATCCCGAATTTTGAAGCCGAAAACAACAAGATCCATCCTGCTTAACAAGTAGAGGCTTCCATAAAGGATCATGTAGTAAACCAGCAGTCCCTGAAAAGGCGATAAACCATCCAGGAATAGGAGCCACTCCCTGCTGGTTAGAATGAAACCTAAAAGGGCCAAAGCTGCAGCCAACGCAAGTTCTCTCTCTTCAAGCTTGAATCTCATGTCTACTCCTCAAACGAAAAATGATGGTTGAAGAGCTCAACTAAGGTAACGTGGATAGAAAATGGGGAGCTTAATGGGGCTGGCTGTTTTAAGCGCTTATGTTCACTGTGTCTGTTATGGTTTCAAGCGTGCCCGTGACGGTTATCCCGTAGATTGTTATCGTCGCCTGTATCGTGTCGCCTGCGGCAAGCTGGCACTTCACCTTTGTTGTGAAGTCAAACTTGTTCAACTGGTTGGAACCGTACTTTATGTAGTCTGCCTGGTAGAGGTTTGCTCCAATTGTGTAAGTCCACGTTAGGCTGCTTGTCCCCTTGTATGGAGCTCCAAACTGGTCTCCAGTCAAGTAGCCTACGCCTGGAATGTTCATTTGGCTCAGCTGAATCTTCGTGGTGTCAGTTGTGTTTATGGCAAATTCAACTTTAACTATGCCGTAGGCTTTCTTCGTGTTTGTGAAGGAGAGGTACCATTCGATGTACTTGTCAACAGCCGCTGTTCCCACGCCAGTTATGTCTGCAGGCGCGCTAATGGCTGGCTTCTCGTAGGCTAGGAAGTACGGGTAGAACGTTACAGTTGGGTTTCCACTGCCGGGCTTGGGAATGTCAGCCATGCTGAACCTGAAGGTGAACTCCTTGTAGCCGTCGTTGTCAACATCCTCATAGCTTACACTTGCAACACGTGGGTTCATCTGTTTTGTCTGCGCTGCATCCACGTAGTAGCTTTGTCCAGCCGGTATCTTCACCACAGCGTAAACGTATCCCAAGTCTTGAGGTGTAACCTCAATTGTGGCTGAGCCGCTGCCTAGAAGCATCCACCCGCCCCTGTTGGCGTACCAGAAACAGTTGTAGTTTGTTCCCAAAGTCAGGCTTGAAGCCAAGTCCAAAGTGTTGTAGCCCACAACCTTCACGTCGAACATGCCCGCAACTTCCGTTGTTGGAGGCGTGCCTCCTGGCGGCTGCCCGCTTGGACGGTTGACGATGCTCCACTCCATAGGGTTAAAGCTCCCATACACCATTGACAGAAATATCCACATTAACACTAGGCTGACTATTACTGCCTTATGCCACTCTTTCATGTGTTCACACTCCTAATAGAAGAATATCACGGCGCATTAAGTAGTCCAAGCCCCCACCCAAGCGATGCAACCAGAAGCACAGCACCCAAACACGCAGCCAAAGCAAATAGCACGCTTAACTCGTCTTGATATTCATATTTTACGCCAACCATCTTCAAGGCTTCGTTTACGCCTAGCAGCATGATGCTGCCGTGGTTCAGCACGGTCTCCAAAGGAATTGGCGAACCATAAAGCAGCCGCAGCCTAAAGTAGTCGAAAGCCCATATTGCCCAAGCCAAGAAAGCGGCAAGCACAAGATACTTCGTTGCCGAAGAATGCCCTCCAACGTCGATGAAGCCGAACTCGCTGAAAAGCAAAGCCGCGAACAAAACGACCGTTATGACGACGATGGACTGCGTAGACGCTATTTGTCCAGGGCCAAGGGCGCCAGTGCTTGAATATCCGCTTGCAACAACACTTAAAACGCCTATGAGAGCCGCGCAGAGAGCAGTCAGCAGCTTAGGCTTTTCCTCAGTGAGGACGATGGCTACTGAAGCGAAGCCCAAAATGTAGGGTACAGCATACCAGATTTCCCATCTGCCCTGAAGGTAAGCAAAAGCCAGCAAAGTGTACACTACGGCAAGCAAAGCCCACTTTCCAGCTCCACGAATGTCCATAAACTTGTCAAAATCCACTTTACATTTTTCCTCCTTTTTCGGACATCCAAGTCCTTCCTAATAGAAGAATACATTTCTCTGTTGGTGAACAATGACCGCCAAATCCACATTTGCCTTAATCCTTATTTTGGCAGGTTTACTTTCGATTACTTATGGAGCAGGCATGTTGCCTTTAGCTGAAATTACACAGCCTACAAAAATCAGCAAGAACGGCGTTAACCTAGCATGGTCTACGTCTCCCTTCGGAGCCCCAGGCTACACTGTACATTTAACCATTGAAGTCCCAAAAAACTCCACATTTCTCGTGGGCACCCAAATTTACGTGTGGGTTTATAGAGAAGCTACGTTTAAAGCATACGATGAAGTGCAGAAAACATGGATTTACCGCATTTACGATCCGACGCTTTGGGGACCTGGCGGAAGCGCCAAGCTTAGACCGTTTAATGAAACAAGCGACTATTACATTTACGGGTACAACGTCGACTTTGAATCTGCAACTTCAAGCTGGAGCGCAGGCTTAACTTCGGGTTGGCAGTTCGTCCAATGGGGCGACAAAGGGACGTTGGAAATCTGCAACATCCGGCTTGATTTTGAGTTTCCCATAAACTTGCCGCAAACGCCAGCGCCACGCTATGAACAATCAGAAACGGAACTATCAACCCCTCAAGAAGCCCCACCAGTGGAAGCTACAGCTGACGTGGTTGTACCGTCTAGAAAAGTCAACTGGGCTTACGTAGGCTTCGGCGTCCTGCTTGTTGCTCTGGGTTTAACTCTGCTACAGAGACACCCATGAGTGATGGTGAAAAAGATGAATGTTCCCTTTATTGGCGAGGTTGGAACTGGAACGCTTATTTTAGGAGGCGTAGCTGCACTTATAGGTTACATTATCGGCAGCCAGCTGAAAAGCGCCTTGAAACTCGCAATCATAATCCTGATCGTGGCGGGAGTTGTAGGCTTAATAACGCCTCAAATACTGAAACAGCTAGCTGAAATTATAGCCTCACTTAAACCCTTATACGAAAACTACCTTAACACAACAAACATCAGCGCAGGTACGCTTGGCTTTTTCATGGGCTTCGTTATAGGCTTGTGGAAGGGTTAAGCGTATCGAAGCCTTTTCAGCCTCACGACTTGCTAATGATGATGTCTCCGATGTCGCTGATTGGGATCAGTGGCGGTGCTCCCTCAGGTGACGGGGGGCTGAGTGTAACTGTAACCGTTTTCTCCGCAGGCTTGTAGCCTTGTGCGTACGCCTTAACTGTGACTGTGGCTTGTGTTGGAGGCTGTTCTGAGCCGCCGTAGATTACGCCGTACCAAAAGTGGAACGTCCCATCCTCTCCTGGAAAACTGTATGCCATTTCAAAGTTTGGATAAACTGTGATTACAGCGTTCTTAACTGGGTTTCCGTTAGCGTCTAGGACGCGTCCCACAATGTGGCTGTAAACCATCATTGTTAACTCGTAAAGTTCAAAGTTCACGGTTACGGATGGAGCGACGGTTTGTAGTCCTGGAATGGTGATTGCTTCGCCTAGGTTTATCCATGTTGAAGCGTCTGCAGTGTGGAATCCGCTTTTGCTGCAGCGTACAGACAGGTAAACTCTTTTGTTGTCACTGTAAGCCTTAACTGTGCCGCTGTAGCTTCCATCAGCGTTTGAGTGGATGCTGAAGCTTGTTTCACCTTTAACCGTCACGAGAGCCCCATCCAACGCAGTCAAACCGCCACTTCTCAAGTGACCTTGAACTACACCTGAAACTTGCAGCGTTATTGCGGTGAGTTTGCTTTGTGAAGTTTGAGGTGTGCCTTCCACTTGGTTGGCGATATCCGATATTTTGGAGACGTTCTCGGGACTGTCTGCAGTTGGACCGCCAGGCACTAATGGAATGTCCTTCCCAACTGTGCCTCCAGCTTGGTTTACGCGTTTGTATGTTGACACGTAAAGCAAAGCGGCGAGTAGAAGCAACAACACGCAGGTGAACGCTGCCCCGCGCTTCAAGCGTGGTTCCTCTTAGGTGACGAACCCGTCTACCTTGAACTGGCTTCTAACCCAGTCGCGGTCAGCTTCAAAGATTCTCGCTGTTTTTGGGTCATAGTTTTTGCGGAAAACATACTGCGCGTTCAACTTTTTAAAAACGCTTAAGGCTCCGTACCTGTCGACAGCCTTAACCAAGGCTCTTCTTCTCGCAGCCTCGCTTTTTTTGGTGCTGTAGCCAACACCTGTCAGGGCGCCCTTCTCCTTTATAACTATCAACTTGGGACCTTTTCCAGGCTTACCCAAGTCAAGTTTTTTGTACGTGTAGCCCCTACGGGCGATTAGTTTTCCACCCCTCTTGAAGCGTGTGGGCTTCACGTGAACGGTTATCGTTCTCGTGTATTCAGGGCTTCCTCCCCTACGGTAACTCCTCGCCATGAAACAATCCTCCTAGCGTTTGTAGTCTTGGATGTGTCCAAAGCCTGATTCAGTCCTTTTCTGTTTAACCTTCCTTCGCGCGTCAGCCTTTATGCTTCTCGGGATTGAAGTCCACCGTTTGAATCTGCCACGCTTGTCCCTTACAACGTAATGTCCCGGTGCACGTTTAACTTTGTAGCGTCTCGCCATTGACATACCCATTAGAAGAATATGACGTCAGCCGTTTTTCCGCTGGTTGCTAATGCATTCGGCCACTATCTGCTTTGGACTTTTGTTTCCGTACATTCCCTTGTAGGCTTTCGGGAAGCACTCCTTGAAAAGCGTGGTGTACTCGAGGAACTCGGATTCGGTTAGTGGTCTTTGAAGGCTTGTCTCGTATAGTGTGACGAGGCGTTGCTGAGGTGTATCCGCAGCCTTCTTGATGACAGCCTTCAGTTGAGCTGTGCTTTGAGGTTTAGCCTTCTCGAGCTCGCTGCGGACCCTTCTTAAGTGTTCAGCCTCCAAGATTTTTCCAGCCTCTGAGCTTAGAAGTTCCCTGCTCCATGGACCAGCAGGCTTCAGCCTCAGAAGTTTTTGAACTTGCCTTTTGCTTCTCAGGTTGTATTGCACGCTAGGGTTTCTCGTGTATCTCATGTGAGAAAAATATGGTTATGGCTGCACAAGCTTGAGGGCATCCTGATACGTGATTGTCAACGGGGCGGCAGCGTCAAGTGCTGGTGCAATCATGAGCATGTCGCCGTTCTCCACAACCACGGTTAACGGTTTAGATGGCGCAGCGTAGATTGATACGTTTGCTCCTTTAAGTATTCTGAAGGCGGGCTGAATATAACGGATGTCAACAGTTGCGTTTCCAAACCTCACGTATCGGTATTGTTTTGTTTTAGCGGCTGTTAAGGCTCGCTGGGCATTTTTGTTAACCTTTAATTGTTCAGCGAGGTTTTCCTTTTTAACGATTTCTTTGGCTAGCTCCGCTAGGTTGCCGTTGGAGTTTGCCTTGACAAGCGCCATCACTCTGCTTTTGTCTAACACTTCACCTTTAGCCAAGCCTTGCTGGTCTAATGGCTCCCCATCGTTGGCAATTTTTTGAAACCGTTCAAGCAGCTCTTCCGTCGTGACTTTGCCTGGGCTTGGCGTTTGAGGCTTTTCCACCTTCGGCTTTGACGCTTGAGGCTTAGGCTTGTATGCTAAGAGCACAACGTCTTCTCCCATCCACTTCGCCACCGGAATAAGCTGGACGTCTGCCTCGTCCTTGACGGCTTCCAAAAAGTTTTTTGCTTGACTCTGCATTAGTGCGCCCTTGTTGTAGTCCACTATCCAGCCTTCCCTCTGAAGTTTAGAAGCGTCCGCGAAGGCTCTGTTGAGACCTTGCTCCCACGAGGCTCTAAACTGCTGGTGTGCACCTGGCTGCAGTTTGCTTCGCATTTTTGCGTATGTCCTTGAAGTTGTCCTTCTATACGCCATACCATTCACCTTTTCATGTTGGAGCTACAAGCTTGACGAATTTCGGGGGGATCTCGTGGACGTCGGAGACAGCGAAGCTGCTGTGGTAGCCTAACTTTTTAAGCGAGTTTTCCATGTGTGTCTTATCGTACGCGTTTTCTGCTATTCCATAAGCAACCATCTCCGTGTCTTTTTTAAGCTCCTTAACCTCGGCTGCCGTCGCTTGCACGCTGTCCGGTTCTCCATCTGTAACTGTTACTGTTACATGCGGCCTGTGTTTTTTAATGTAGTTTTTCAGGGCTCTGTAGGCTTGGTCGGTTGGCGTGCAGGGGTAGCCGGCTCTTAACGCTGCAAGTTTGGCGGCGTGTGTTCCAGTCCACTTTGGCTCCTCAAAGGTTTTCACCATGTAGAAGCCGTTTCCCTGCGCTGGGTCCTCGCCGAAGGTGAAGAGGGCTGTTTTAACGCCGATTCCATCCAGAACTTCCATCGTGCTTATTAGCGCCTTTTTGTATTCGTCCTGCTTCTGAAGCATGGATCCGCTGAGGTCTGCGAGAACCAGAAGCTTTCTGCCTTTGGCTGACTTTTTTATGCGTGTGGCGAAGGGCTCATTCATTTGGGTGCGTATGTAGTCTGGCACGCTGAACCTTGCCCCTGACTTTCCGACAACTTCGACGTAGCCTTGACGCCAGAAGCGCAGTTGAGTCTGCATTTGGCTTATGAACTTGCCGTCCCTGTAGGGGGATGGAGGTTGTCGGCTGGCGGGTTTAACCCAGCCTGAAAGTTCAGGCGGCTGCATTTCACCCTTCTTAGCGTTTCGGTATTCCTCGTGAACTTCAACAGCTCCTTTCCTGGCCCTTTCAACGTCTCCAACCGTAACCTCGCCATGTTCAGCTTCTTCGCCGGGTTTAACCTTTTTAGCCTTCTTCTCAGCTTCCTTGAAGTACTCTTCAACGTCTTTCGCCACGTTGCCCTTTGTTTTGCCCTGATTTTCTACGTATTTAGGGTTGAACGTGTCATCCCACGATGTCGATGTTGGCTTGTAGGTTGGAGGTTTAAAGATGTCAGAAAAGCCTAGGGTTTTAGCAACATGCTCTGTTAAGGCTTTAATTGTATGCGCCACCACACTGCTGCTCTCACCTTTAATCCTTTCAAGCTCCTCTTCAACGGTTTCAGCTGCATCTTCAACCTTGTCCATTTCACTTTTCGGAAGGGAGCCTTTCACCTTTCCCACTAGTAGCCTCTGCAGGAAAGCCTCGTAGACAGCTGAGTCGCGGTCAGGGATCTTTGAAACGTCTGGTCGGACGCTGTAAGCCCACGCTTGGGTGAACATCCTTTCAGGCTTGTAGCCTAGCCACTCTTCCTGTCCCAGATCCTCTATGCGTTTGTCCTCTATTATGTTCGTCAAGTCGTGTCTAAGCGGGTCTCCTTGGAAGGCGCTGAAGATTTCCGGAGGCGTGTATTTGACGTGCATGGCTTCGTGGTAGACGCCGTGCCTGTAAATTCTGTACTTTTCAAACTCGTCTAATGGAAGGTTGAAGGTGTTCCACGCTGGCACGTTTATCCTGTACACGTCAACTGTGCGCCCGAAACGCGTTTCGCTGGACACTTCTGTTGAGAAGTGGTCAAGCAGTCCAGGGGCTACGACCACGTTCTGGTTTCCGCTGAGGTACCTTGCTAGGAAGAAGGATACGTCCATAACGTTCGCAGCCATGTTTGACTTAGGCTGAGGGGTTACTGCTTGGAAACGGGTCTTCACTGCTTTACGCTTTAAGCTTCCATGGGTGCTTCGCCTATCAACATGGTACTGCTGCAACCGCTGCTGGACGTATCTTCTCAACCTTCAACCTTCCCGTCAGCTTGAACGTGGCCTGACAGCCCTCAACGCTTCTTCTATGCGGTCCTCTTCTTCTCCCCAGTAGATTGCCTTAATGTTCGCGTCGAAGGCTTTGTGGAAGCTGTCTCCATCCATGAGGTCAATTAGGAAGGCTTGGGTTTCACGCATGGAAGGCACGTAGCTTAGGTCCTGCTCCCTCCGCAGGCTGCCTATTATCTTCATTAGGTCCATGATGTCCCTCGCGTATTTTCCGCTTGCAGGCGACGAGTGCGTCGGAGGCTTAAACTCTGAGTCTAACAAGCCCATCTTCCTCTTCAGGATGCCGAGCTCCACTTCCAACGGCGGGTAGTTTAGGTCGTAACGTTTCGTCAATCTGCTTTTGATGGCTTTAGGCAGCTCTTTAACCCCCTCGTATGTAGGCGGGTTCATTGTGAAGATTATGAAAAGGTCTGGATGAGCCTTTATTATTTCGCCGTTCAGGTTCTCCATGTTTAGCTGCCTCTTATTATCCAAAAGCTCGTCGAGGCGCATTAGAATTGAAGGTTCAATAACGTTCGGCTCATCTATGTGTAGTATCCCGCCTGAACGCACAGCCTTAGGGATTATGCCGTCAACCCACCTGGTGGAGCCCTCCCTTAACTCCCAATGTCCAAGCAACTCGTCAGCCCTCAACCCTTCCTCGCCTATAACTTGCCAGTAGGGTAAACCTGTCTCCTCAGCAAACTTCTTTATAAGCTCACTTTTACCCGTGCCCGGCGGACCCTTAATGATGACGTTCACCGGAAGCTTATCTTGGAAAAGCCTGTTACGTCGAAACATTGTTCGAAGCTCGTGCAGCATGCCCCTGGGAGCCTGCGGGGTTGGATAGTCATAGTAGGTTACGCCTGAAACCTTGCATGTTTCAGGAATAGAGTCCCAGTCGATGTAGGGCGTGGGGATTGGACCCTTATCTGGAACGGGGACAAGCATCGCCCTGCGCCTTTCATCCTCACCCAAAGTTTTCGGCTTCCCCAAAAGCTTCGGAGGCTCAGCCTTCCTTGGTGGCTGTTGAGGCTGCTGGACTGCTGTTTTAGGCTGCTCCACTTTTTCAGCTTTAAATTCTGGTTTAGGCTTCTCCGCCTGCCTCAAAGGCTGACGAGGCTCAGGTTTAACTTCCTTTTCGAGAACAGGCTGAAGGGTTCCATCCACGATTCTAAGCGTGTCAGCCTTTCTAATGATGCCGACAACATCCTTTGGCGCTTCTAAAACTTTCAGTCGCCTCCCATTAGGCTCAAGCACAACCCGCACGGGTTTGCCGTGCAGGCGGAGAACCCTAACACGTCCAGGCTGAAGTTTCTTAATGCGCCTTGCATAGTCGAATGTTACTAAAGCTCTGCCATACTGCTTAGTCGTCTACCAGCCCTCCCAATCCTCCTTCGGGGGAACGTTAAACTGCCTCACGACAAGCTGACGCTTCTGAAACTCATGCCCGTTTGGGCAACGGTAAATCACAAGTTGAACTATTCCATCTTGAGCGGGATACTTGCGGTTATGAAGTATGCGGAGATCTCTACTCCCGCAGTGTGGACACTGTTCTATATGTTGAAAGGGAATGTGCTCCGGCATCCGCTTATCCTTCTTCCTACTCATCCACATGTCCCCAAAAGAAGAATCTTCCCAGACTCCATGTTTGAGGCTGCACTATGAGAAGCGTGAAAAACAAAAAGAAAAACTGCCAATCAACAATACTACGATCCGGGTAACAACATTGCCTGAGCGTTTTGTTTTCTGATTTCGGCAATTTTCTTCTCCACCTGCCTTTTGCGTTTCACGGTTTCCAGCAGCGTTATGAACTGATGCATATCCTCGGGTAGGCCGTTCCATTCGCTTAGCATTTTAGGCATAGTGTCTTCAAGGTTAGCCAAAGTTTCAAGGTTTAAGCCCTTCTGCCCTGCGAATGCTACAAGCTCATCGTACACCTTGCGCTTTGTCAAGCGCCTCTCAAGGGCGTCAACTTCTTTTACAAGCTTGTAGTGCAGAGTTTTGAGTTGCTCATAGTCGGCTGATTCTGTAGGTGGGGCTTCGTGTCCTTCAAGCTTGGCGACTTCCCCAGCGATCAGCTCGTCAAGCCTCTGGCTTCCAGTTTTGCCTAGTTTCTCCCTTGCAAGGGTTACGAGCTTGTGCCATGTATCCGCTTCCAGATAAACCGTTATTGCTTTTCGCACCATGAAGGAGACCGATAGAAAAATATTTTTGCTAGCAAACTAGCAAGCTAGGAATCTAGATTTCTATAATTATCACTTTAATTGCCACGTAAAAAAGAGACTTTGCAGATCAGCCATATTTAAGGCGGACGGGCAGCCCCTCAGTTTCATGGACAAAAACGTTCTATTAACTAACATTAATGGAACACATTTAGGCTGAATATATTTAACACAATTTTTTTAAAAAAGGAAAGGAACACACGTTAGGGGTTCTTTGGCGTTAACGCCCATTCATAGCTTTTGTAGAGTTCACGCCAGCCGTCCCTCGTGCGGCTCATGTAGACTCTGCGTTGTTCTGGCAGTTGATGTCCCATGAAGAACTCAATCTCGTCAACAGGCATGCCTGCGTCAGCGAGGATCGTGCGGAACGCTGCCCTTAAACTGTGGATTCTGCAGGGGTTGAAGCCTTCATATTCGCCCACGAATTTTCTAGCGACCCTTTGGAAATAGCGGTCAACAGCCCTCGGAGTCACGTTGAACAGCTTATCCTGCTCGCTTAAGGTTTTACCCTCCAAATGTTGCCTAAGCATGCTGAATGCCCATTCCCCGATGAATGTTAAGTGTGGAACATCGGTCTTTATCCTGCTGAGGTCAAGGCATAGTGGCACTACGCCCTTTTCAAACTCATCCTTGACATCGCCGTACCTTAACGCGAGGATATCCCCTAGACCCAGCCCACTTTGGAAGGCGATTGTTGCTATCGCCCTGTAAACGGGCTTCTTAATCATGCTGACGAACTTTGCAGCCTCCTCTGTTGTCCAAGCTTTCTTCCTGCTTACAGGCTTGTCTGAGGGCATCTTCAAGTAGCGTGTTGAAACGTTCAATTCGTGGTACCTGCATAGGCTCTGAACAGCAGCCACGTAAGCCCTCACCGTTTTCGGGCTGCACCCCTTCCGCTGAAGCCAATCAACGAACATGCGTAGGCTGTTCCTCGCCTCATGTTTTCTCTGCAATCTAGGCTTACGAGCGTCTTCCTCAACCCTGTTTAGGAAGTCTGTTATGGAGCCGCGAGGCGCGTAGTATTCCCTGAAAGCCTTCAGGCTGCACGCGTAAATGTGCCTTGTCCCATTATCCAAGGCTTCTAGAAACTCGGAAACCTCAGCCTCAAAGCTCAAAGCGGAACCTCAAGGGAAAAATGTTCTATTAACCATTTCTGCGCTGCTGCATTGAAAAATTGCAAAAAATATTTTTCTGGTTAATGGTACATCTTCGTGCTCGTCCACATAGAAGTTTGCTCTAGAAGAAACATCTATTTACGCGCTTTCTAAGGCATTTTTCTGTTGAGGTTCGGCGTTGCGTTGGGGAAGCCTTAAGCCCTTAGCCTTCTCGTTTGCTGTTTTGGGAATGGTTGTTCTTTCGGCAGCCGTTCTCCTTGACACTTGGGGTTTAGCGTTGTTCAACATGGTTTTCGGGCGCACGGTTCACGCGGCTGTGATACGCTATGACGCTTACCCGGAGTACAACCTTCAGGGCGAGTTGACGTCTGCCTTTTTCAACTTTAACTTCAGCATTATGAAAACGCGGGTTCCTGTAGAGTCGATGCTATCCAACTGTAAGGTTGAGGTTGTTGGGGGGCAACCTGTTGGGGCGAAGCTTAGGCTCCACATCCTCATTTACGTGTTGAATAGGATTCCAATTTTTCAAGGTGACTTCAACTTTGACGATTTGAGAAGCAGGGTCGTCACAGTTTACTTGCAGAAGCTTCCAGGCGACTGTAAGATGGTTTATGTTGAAGTTACGGGCTCATGCTTGGTCGGCGCTAGCGAGGCGCCTCTAAGTTATGGGGGAGCGTTAACCGTTGAATAAGATTAAGGTTTTCTCCTTGGTTGTGAGTGTTGTAAGCGTTTTTGCAAGCATGGCTTTGATGGATTACCTTGTGATGAACAAGGATGTGATGCAGTATCCAGACTGGATCTATAAGTACTGGGTTGCCATGGGAATACTCGTAACGGTGATTGCACTTGCAGTTTCACATGTGGCATGGGCTGTTGGAGCGAAGCCGAAAGTTTGCTACGCGCTTTTCCTCACTGTGCTATTGGTTTTTGCGGCTGGCTGGCTTGACATATTCTACTACGTTATCTCAACGCTTCGCGGTCAACCCTACGGCTTCCAAGTTTGGCATTGGGCTTACAAGCTTGGCTACACAAGCTGGGGTTGGACTGAACAGATTTTATGGGTAGCAGCCTGCACCTTTGTCACGGCGTTAATTTGGAGGTGGGCGTTGAGGAAAAGTTGAAGAATATTCTTCTTTTAGGAGTGTATTGGATGTTCCATAAAAAGAGTTTATCCGTCTTAACCTTGACCTTTTGCTTGGCGCTTTCAACCATGGTTTACGCGGAAACAGCCTTTAAGGATGATTTTGAACGCTTAGACTTTGATGTCTGGGTTAAGTCAAGCTATGCCTGTAAGGATTGGACTTTGAAAAGCATATACGCTGACGTTGAAGGAGGCAATTTGGTGCTCACCGTCCCAGCGGGCAAGGCTGAGGGCGGACAGATTGAAACGGTTAAGCCATACACTTTCGGCAGGTTCACGGCTAAAATGAAGGTTGCGGGAGGCAAAGGTGTGACGACTGCCTTCTTCCTCTACTTTGACCCATCGTCGCCGGACGCCATAGACTTGGAGATATACTCAAACGACCCGACAATTTTAGACGTTGTGGTTTGGAGCAAGGGGAAACACGACGTGAAAAACTTGGATTTAGGGTTTGACGCAAGCCAAGACTTCCACGTTTACACGATTGATTGGCAGCCTGAGAAAATAACAGTCGTGGTGGATGAAAAGACGGTTTTGGAATACACGGATAAAAGCTTCATTCCGCAAAGGGCGATGTACGTTTTATGCGGGGCTTACGCCCCCACATGGGGAGGCTTAAGTGAAACAGGCTCTAAGGCTTACTTTGACTATGTGATTATAGACGCGCAGCCGCAAAGCAGCGGATTGCCCGTTGGAAGCCCAGCCATAATCCTCATTCTCGTTGCAGCCGTTGCAGCTTTAGGCTTTCTTGTCGTAAAGAAACAGAAACGTTGAACATATTTCTCATTTAGGAGCGTGAACGCGTGAAGTGGAAAACTCTGTACGTTAGTGCAGTTTTAGCGTTGCTGGTAATCACGTTGCTAGCGTCGCCTTCTATTGCAGATCCAACTGTTCGAAACGTCACCATGTACTTTCACAGTTTAAACGCACCCGTGTCCATCTGCGGGCTAAGCGCATGGTCAATATTCAACACTACAACGCTTTGGACCGCTCAAGCTGAACCGAGCGCTGCGCAAACCCTGGATGTTGTTTGGACGATGTATCCCGCTTTGGCTGGAGATTTAAAAATTAACGGGCAATACTCTGTCTCGCTGTACATTAAAGCCAACGCCACTGCCACGGGGTCGCAGCTTCAAACTTGGCTTTTCATGCGCTCTCCAACTGGAACTGAAACGAGCCTAAGATACGCTGGCACAACAATCAACGTAGGCACAGCTTACCAGTTGTTCACCATCACGAGCAGCGCGGTATCTCAGACTGTTCCCGCTGGGTACACGTTGAGGCTTGAGGCGATGGTTAACCTGACGGGCGCCTACACCTTCTATATGGCTTACGGTTCAGCCACGTACCCCAGCAAAATGGTGCTTGCAGTCGACGACCACATAGCCATCGCAACATCATCTGACAAGGACAAAGTTTTAGGTCAAGACACCATCATCTTCACTGCGAAAGTGAAAGACGCGTTCGGCGGATACGACCTCCACACGCCAACGATAACCATCAAGGACAGCGGAAACGTTGCAAGGAAAAGCAGCGTCCAAATGACAGCCTCAAGCGTCGGCGACACGCAGTACGAGAACACTTGGACGTACACTTACAAACCGTACAACGATGTGGGGGACAGCTTTCAAGGCGTATGGAGTTGGCTTGCAAGCTTCTCCGACAACTCGGGAAACAGCCTAGACTCGCAGACGCTTAATTTCCAGTATCAACTGCCAGGCAGCACTCCACAAGAAACGCCAGGAGGAACTGAGCAGCCTCCAACAACTGTGGAGTGGCTGAGGCAAAACGCCATTTACCTAGTTGCCATCGGCGTCATACTGGCTGCTGTGTTTTACGCTGGGGCTGGAAAATCCAAGCGCAGGCGACGCTAACTCAGCTTTATCTGTTTAGCAAGCTGCTTCACCCTTCGCAAGCGAATGTCTTCCACAAGAGCCTCAATTCTGAAAGTTTCAGCGTCAACGGCAGGTTCAACGGGAACCGGTGACTTCCCGCATACAAGCACGTACTCGTGAGCTATGAGGGGCACGTCTGGAAACTTCTTCGTGTACAGAATCCTCCAAAAACTGCTGTTTTTTAGGCGCAACTTGTACAACTTCACAAGCTTGAAGCCCACTCGTTCAAGCATCAGCCAAGAGTGCCAAGGCAAATCTATGACGCGTTTGTTGCGAATAAGAGACTTAACGACTACTATGGCTAATCCGGCGGGCTTAAGCACTTTAAACATTTCAGCGTAGACCTTTAACATTTCTGAAAGATATGTGGGCTTACCGTTCTTCATTAAGCCTTTAGCCAACGGCCCACGGGGGGTCGTAGTCAACGCTTCATACTCCTCGTGGCTTGACTTCAAGTTGCCAATATTGTCCTTGTTTGGCGAGTAGCCGACGGGCACGCCGAAGCTCATTAGAGTGGCATAAGAACCCGTTTGGGCTAAGGCGGGGTCCCGTGACGCTATTCCACCGCGTGTGTGACGCGTTGTTCCTTCAAGGCTGCCCTCGTAAGGCGGAGAAGTGATTACTGTGTCTACTTTGCATGGTTCTCCATGTTGGGTGTAACTGTGCTTTCGAGCTGTGCCTTTTCTCCATCGCCCATACTTCTTCTCATCTCCACCAGCCAGCGGACTTTCCTTATCATCTGAAACTGAAGCTTCGTAAGGGGGAGAAGTTAACACCACGTCAATTTCTCCATGTTTGAGGTTGCCAATGTTCTCTTCGCTTGTGGAGTATGGCGTTGGGGCTCCTTGAGCTTGCTTTTCACCGTCTGAAGTTATACCCACTCCTAAAACGTTCTTTTTGCTTCCGCCTCCAGCCTTCTCACTTAAAGCTTCGGAATAAGGAGGCGATGTTATACAACAGTCAATACTGCCTAAAGGCAGATTGCCAATGTTGCTTTCAGAAGGGTATCTTTCCTTGATGCAAGTGCCAACAGGATTCGGGTCTGGTCCACCCTGATGTTGCATTTCGTAAGGAGGACTCGTAATAACTGCGTCAATATTGCCAAGGGGGAAGTTGCTAATGTTTCCTTCTGCTGTAATTTGTTTTCCCTCTGTTCCGCTTGGAGACTTTGAACCCCAGCGTTTACCCCCTTCGTGAGCTTTTCTCCAGAACTCTTCGCTTTTCGGTTTAACGTTGTCAACATTATGGTAGGGAGGGCTTGTAATTATAGTTGAAACTTCGCCTAAAGGTAGATTTCCAATATTAGCTGGATTTTGCGAGTATTCCCTTGCCGTAATTGTTGAAACCCCTACTTTTCTAACTCCTGAAGTTAAGCAAACGTCAACTTCACCGTAGTGTTTGAGAACCGCATTCCTAGCCTTTCCACCCAAGAAATCTTTAGGATTACGCCCAGCTTTGACTAGGCGTTCCTTACGCTTTTCAGGATCTCCGCCGCCCATGTAAGTTTCAGCATAAGGCGGGCTTGTTATGGCTACATCTGCCCTGCTTAGAAGCTCGCTTAACCGTCGTGCGTCGCCGCAAATGTTAACTATTCTGCCTTTCGGCGTAAGCGTAGGATGCTTCTCCACGTTTAAACGGGCTTTCTCCATCCACTCGTAAAACCTCTTCTCCAACTCCACACAAACAGCGTTCCGCCCATGCAGAGCAGCAACAACGGCAGTTGAACCCGAACCAGCCATAGGGTCAAGAATAACCTCACCCTCCTTAGTGAAATTCAAAATCAAAAATTTTAACAAATTCGTATTCATTTTAGCTGGATGAGCCACAGCATGTTCAAGGAAAGTTTTATACTTGCCGAAGGCTGGTGTAGGCTCAAAAAGGAGCTCTTCAGCAGGCATGATTTCTTCAAGCTTGCTTTTGAACTCCAACGTTTGCCCAAAAGAAAAATCAGCCTCTAAACAGGCGGGATTTGAACCCGCAGCTATGACGCCTCTGCGATTTTAGACAGTTTCGGCAGGTACTGCCTGACCGCTAGGCTGTTGTAGTGGTGTTTAGGCTGGTTTTCGCCTGTTTGGCCGTTGTACTGCGGCTTTAACGTTCTGGTGTAGTCTGCGTAGCGTGTGCTTGACCATTCAACCAGCATAAGACTTGGATTTTCAAGTATGCTCTCATGTTCTCTAGGAACTAGTGGAGGCGTTTTGTAATGGACGTTTCTTTCCATGGCGTCGTAGTCCACGCTAATTTGCATCATGTTTGGCGCGAAGAAGCCCCTGCTAAACTCAACTTTGCCCGTCTTCGGGTTTAGGCTCACCTTGAAAAAAGCTTGAAACCTGCGTTTGTACCTGAACCTGCGTTGCCCGTAGCTTCCAGGCGTAAATTTCACGAAGAACTTTCCCGGCATGTGACGTTCCATGACGATTTGAGCCTTAGACTGGCCATAGTCTCGGTTAACTTTCATCATGACTTCTGCCAGAATTAGTCTAAGTTGCAGCCAGTCTGATGGTTCATAGTCTATTGTGAGCATCGGTATCCTCTTGTTTCTTCCTCCAACGTAAGCATAAAAGGTCAGCAGCACCATTTCTTCATCAACCGAAAAATGTAGCAATTTTTCATTTAGGATAAGTATGGGTAAAAATGGAAAATATGTAGCAGGTTTAATCGTCTTAATCGGCGTTGTGCTCGTCGCTTTATACATAGCGAAGGTTGACGTTACTGCAAGATGGCGAACGCGCGCCAGCGACGCCACTGGCAACTTAAATCTTGCTATCAGCGGCGAAACCTATCTGCTTGACGCGAACAATCAGCGGATGTCTTTATCTATGATTGCAAAAATTGGAGTGTTTCCACTCTCGTTTTTCAAGGGTCAGACAGAAGTTACAGCGATGATTACGACACTATCATGGACTGCTTCGGGAACTGATGTTGATTGGTCAACCTTAAAGATTAGCATTTCGGCATCTGGTACAGGCGGATTTTCCAAAGCCACACAACTTACGACACAATCTGGAAGCGTCAGCATAATTCTTCCAATAACGACAGCGCAGCTTGGCAGAACGCCAGCCAGCGGAGAAAGCGTAACGTGGACTATGACCATAACCGTTCAGGGGCAAGTGACGGACAAAGTTGGGAGAACCTTAACCGCGCAGGCTCAACCGATAACTGCTACTGTAACGGCGGTTTGGTATGCGCCGACATTCGCTGTTTCAAGCTCAGCATCCACAACCACTGACGGAACCACAAGTTCAGGGGGATGCGGGCTACTGGGGCAACATGCCATCTGGGTTTACAATGTGCAGGCGACCCCGACAATTGTTGATTATGCAGTTCCAGCAGTTCAAGGAGTCATGGCCACGGCAATCGCTTCGCTAGTTATATCAACGATCAAGTGGAGAAAGGCAAAACGGGTTCAAGGAAAACTAACTTCGGCTTGAAGTCGCCTTGAGCACATAGTAATCTTTCAGTGTGCCTCCACAGGATGGGCATTTGTTTCTGTGCCTAGCCAACCGCATGATGCGCCTGCAGTTTAGGCAGATGTAGAGTTTTGCGATCTGCTTTTCTAACGCACCCAAACTTGTTCGACCCATTCGTCATCCAAACTTTTCTAAATTTTTAGTTAAGGCTGTTTTAGCCTCCCTTCTTCCGAGAGGCTGCCAGCGTCCACACGCCTGGGCTTGTCACTGAAACAACGATTATCACAATCACGATTATTATGAAGAAAAGCCAAAGCTGATTAAACGGGTTTCCAAGCCACTGCAATGCGCCGTTCCACCAGTCCGCCATACCTTTAAGGAAGGCTGTTAACGGGTCAGGTCCACCCTCATGCGAGTGCTCCGTTGTCCTGTTTTCCCATTGATAGCCTTGCTGTTGGGCTTCCTCCTTCGTCCACAGGTAGACGAAGTTGCCCCAAGTGGCGTATAAGACTCGTATGCGCATGTAGCTTGCGGGGTACCAAGTGTCGTAGTCACTCCACTTCCAGGGGTTGTACCATGCAGTATTGTCCCTCGAGTATGGTCCATAATTTACAAGCGTGATTGCAAACCAGACGGTTGGCGAGAAGCCTCTTGGAATCTTCGGCAGAACGTTCGCTGCTATAAGTTGGTCAAGAGTTTTTCCAGCCGCAGCCTGCTCCAGAACGTCTCTGGTTAGAAGGAGGCGGTACGCTCCCGGGTTAGGCGACTTGCTTGGATCGTCGCTTAACAGGGCTATTTCGCGTCCCACGAATCCAGGGTCGACTGAAACATACTTGTCTTCAGCAACGTCTGAAGGTAAGTTCGCCGTTTGCCCCGTGTTCTCATTTGCGTTGTGCCTCTTTTGGTATACTGTTGACTGTTCGCCTGCCTGTTCAACCCAAGCGTCCCACCCGCTTATCCAAGCGAAAATTGGGAAGCCTCCACGCTGCTCGAACGCTTGCAACTGCCAACCCGTCCCGGTGGGCGGGTTATAATCCTTCATCACGTCCTGCCAAACTGTGAAGTCCATGCAGAACCATATAACCGTGTTTTTCCAGCCTATGTCTCTGTGTCCGCCTGGAACCACGCTGAACTGGATTACCAAGTCGACGGGCACTATGTTAACCACGGTCTTGTTCCACTGCTGGTAAGTTTTAGTCACACCGTTAGCCGTCTCACTCCACTCCTTTTGCAAGTAGCAGTATTCAATGCTTTTTATTTGCCCCGCTGTAAACCCTGCTGGGACAACTCCCCGCGCATCTAAGCCTGCAGCGCCAACTCCTAAGTCCACTTGTGGGCGCATCACTTCAATTCTGAGGTTGCCGCTTTCCTTGTCTCCCTCGTTAAACAGCTTATTTAGAACTATGCTCTTCGGGTTTCCAGCCGAAACTCTGGAGACAACCACCTTTTTTGTGGCAGACTGGTATCCTGCCCAATACCAGTCGCTAACACGATTGTCGCCGCTGCTGTAGATTACTTGGTTGGGTCCGTAATCCTGAAGCTTGAAAATCTGTGAAGTCCACGGAAGCTGCAAGCCGTCAATGTACAGGTTTACGCCTTCTGGTCCAGGGTTAACCCACGGAATGTTGATCTCCGCAAGCCTCAATGTTGGAGCGGCCAAGAGAACAATGAGTGTGAAGATTGCCACAACAACCAGAAAAACCTTCATGTTCTTCTTCAACGTTCACACTCTCTAAAAGAAGAATACCATTTAGACCCACAGAAAGCCCCGTAATTACTTAAGCCCCTTAAGTTTGGCTTAATGCTATTTACGCGTGAGTGGTTTCTTTTCCACTCATCTTGGCTTAATTTTAACAGCTAAGATTATGGCAGCCGCCAAGCATGCCATTCCGACAGCCACCATGAAGCCCTTCGGCGTTGTAAGCCTGTATTGTATTAGCCCTATCAGGCTTAAACTGCCCTGTCCAAAATAGTCTTTTATGGCGTTTAAGTCGTAATCGTCGATTACGCCGTCTCCGTTGAAGTCCACGCGTGGGTTATAATCGGCGTCTCCGTATGAACTTCCATACGCCCTTGTAGTCATAACGATATCGCGTAGGTCCACCCTTCCGTCGCTGTTGACGTCGTAATCGTGCCAATCTATTTTTCCATCTCCGTTCATGTCCCGTATGGTGTAGGGTTGGAATCCCTGGTATGTGAAGAAAACCCCTGCGATAAACAGCAGTAACGTAACGGTTAACGTCAACGTGTTTCTCTCCACCATCGTCACCAAAAGAGAAATACGTTTCAGCGGACTAGCAGCTTCTCTTTTTCTTTCTCCGGGGTCTTTAAAGTTTTAACTTGTTTCCAGCTTTCCAGAAGCACTTTCTCGCCTGTTGCCTTTTCATACCTGCGGAATATTTCGTGGGGCGTTAAGTGTATATCATGGAGGCAGAATGTTGGTGGGCAAGGGCGTATCACCTGTATTGTTCTGCTCGGCTGATGGTACCAGAACCAGAAGCCCTTCGGCAACAGTCCCCGGTTGTTTACGTCTCTTACAACGTCTTTGATGGCTTCATCCTCGAGTTGCAGGCTTTCAAGCATGAAGTCTATTTGGCTTCTGCTCTTGTCCCTGCTCACGGCTAGGTCTCGGAAGAAAATGTTTGTTGCTGCGTTGCGGATGTCTGGTAAAATTTCAATTGGCATCTGTGTAGCAAGGTCAACTGAGACTCGGCTGCGGCGGCTTTCCTTTATGAAGTCGCTTATTGTTGCCCCGCTTCTCAGGGCGTCAGCCCCGTATAGGCTTATCTGGCTTGGAGCCAGATAGCTCACCTCGTCTATCATGACTCTGGCCCCATGTGAAAGGTGCGCTTTTCTCCACTTGTCAAACTGTGCCAGCATGTTTGAGCTTGCCTGGACATCCAGGTTCACGTTTGCGGCCGGGTTGAAGCGGTCCATGTTGCGTGTGGTTATTATGCCAACTGGGTTGCTGTAGCCGTAGTCGGCTGCCACTTGTTTCAGCTCATCTATTATCTGGTTGAAGTCAACTTCGAAGCTTTTCAGGTCGTCCACCTCGATTATGCGGTCGTAAATTGTTGGCGGGTGGCTTGAAATGTCGGCTGGGGCTTCACCTCGCTTGAGAACCGTTAATGTTAGTGTTGGAACTCCCTGCGGATCTACGCCTAGAACTTCCCGCATGTTGTGTGTCAGTTTCTCGGTTTTCTTGTTGTACGTGAAGAGTGGCATGCATGCCAAGCTTAGGCTGTTGCTTTTGTCGTTTAATGGACAGAAAACTATTTCATGCTTAGCAAGAACAGCGTAGCATGCTATGCTGCTTAGGAGGAAGGTCTTTCCGCTCCCAAGCCTGCCGTAAACTGTCTGTAACGCTCCGAAGTCGCTTTTTGGAAATATTGGGAGGCGATAGACTGGTTCAAGGCTTAATTCTTTGGCTATTTGCCCTGTTTCCCAACTGTGCCTTTCCATTATCAGGCATGGTGCATAATAGCCTCCCAAAGTTCTATGGATGCGTATGATTTGCCTTTTAGGTTCAGCGTAAAACTCAGCCATTGTTGTGCGTATTTCCTCGTTAATCTCATCGTAGAGGCTGCTGTACTCTGCTAGTGCCTGAGCATAGTATGCTTGGGCTCCAGTGGCGCCTAGAACCTCGTATAGGTAGCCGTACTTGACCACTTCTAAGCCTAGCCTAATCAGCTTTTCAGCTTTGCCGCTTTCGATTCCAGCTAGGTTTCCTCGGACAAGGAACTGTAGGCACTGTTTCTCTTCTCTTGGAATTTTGGTTTCGCCAGTCAGCCTTCCCAGGAAGTATTCGTCCATGTAGTTTCTAAGCTCTTCCTTCTGAATGCGGAATTGGGGCCAACCGAAAATTTTCGCTGTCGCCTCCATGACAAGCTTCAAAGCCTTGTAGCAGTCAACGTAGGCTTCTGCGAGCTTGTCGTAGGCAACATGCATCATCACAACCTCAGGCGCAGGGTCAACCTTCAATTTTAAAAGTTCAACAAGCTTTGCTGTATATAGGGGCTGAAGGTTTGAATGGCAGTTTGGACACACGCCGCGGTTTTCCATGTGAACCCATGTTGACGTTGCATACCCGCATTTTGGACAGTGGCTTCCCAGAAGGTTGAAGATCTCCTCCTTGCGGATTTCAGCGGGCCTCTTCAGCATTTCTTTGCTGCATTTGCTTAGGGCTGTTTCGAAGAAGATGCTGTTCAACTTTATTTTTCGGCGTAGGGTTTGAAGTTCAGGGATGAAGTCTATCTGGTCAAGGTACTGGCAGACGGCTTCTATTCCGCCTCTTCCCGCTGTAGCCTCAACCAAACGTTTGAAGAGGCTTTCAAGCCAGACGACGGGGTTGTAGCCGATGCCTTCAGCTTCAGTCATGAAGCTGCACGTCCAGCAGACGCTAAACTAGCCTGTTTACTCTGCACGATGGCTGAAACAAGCAGGCTTTTCCTAGCCCACACGTTCTTGTCGACAGCCACCATGATCCTGCCTATTCTGCTTAGGAAGTCGCTTGGAAGGGTCTCGTTGAAGAATTTGCTTCTGTCAAACAGGGCTTCATCCATGCCTAATACGCCGTAGTTTGGGAGGCTCAGCCTAGTTTGGTTCTGCACCTTAACTAGGAAGCGGGCTGCCGTGTAGAGATCCCTTATTTTGGCTAGTGTCTCGTTAATCCAGTCCTCAAGCTTCAGTGTGGGAGCTTCCTCTTCCTCTTCTTTTTCTCTGCTGAGCAGGCTTGCTATGATGCTTCGAACCTGAGGTAGAAACATTAGGATTACACATGCGAACGCTACGCCAGCCAGAACTGCCGGAGGCAACAATCCATGCTGAACCGTGATGGCGCATGCGGCTATGCTTACAACTGCAACCAGAGCCTTTTCAAGTGTGAATGTTTTCTCTCCAGCCTCGGCTGGTTTGGAAGTTTCTGCCTGTTCCTGCTGCTGGTTTTGCGGCTGCCCCGTGAGTGGGGACTGGGTGATCTCAACGATTGTGACCAACTTATCCTGGAAGTCTCCGAGAAGCTGCTCAAAAGTTATGAAGTCAATCAGAAAATCTTTTGAAAGGATGAAGCTTCTAAGTTTACTCTCGCTTGCCTTAAGCTCTTCATGGCTACTGTCAAGCTTCCGCAGTTCATCAGTGAACGTTAAAGTTTCCAGCGACACGGCTTATTCCCCTCGTTCTTTGTAGCTGTAGACGCACTCTTTACATTTGCAATATTTGCCGAAGTTGCAGCTCCACCCCACGGACCATGTCAAAACATCCCTATGGGTGAAGTTGACTGGAACGATAACCACAGTTACAGCGTCCTTTTCTCCATTCTTCCCCGTATAGTTCGCGCATTGGAAGCAGTATGGCGATGGAAGAGGTACAGCCACGTACTGTCTGTTGCTCATGTTTCCGCCTCCTTCAACTTCGACAGTTCAAGATGCCAACCGAGTAGGCAGCAAAACCTCAACAGCTCGGCTGCACATTTAGGGTTGCCCACCTCTTTCTAAATGTTTAATAAGCCTTTTCAAGGCGAACCCGCTGGCAACTCCAACCGTGAAGGGTGCGAGGAAGCATAAGATGGACAGTGTTAACGCTTCCATCTTCTTACCTCCGCTTGTACATTATGAAGGCTCCGACAAGCATTCCGACAACCACTCCTGCTATGGGTTGCGCCTGAAGGTGTTCAGCAATGTAGTAGCCGAGAACAGTTGGCAACGCAAGCACCGCAAAATCAACCAAATCCAGCTTCTTCGGAGTTATGTTTTGAGGCAGTTCACCAGTCGTCGTGAAGCCTTGTAGCACACGCCTAAGCGCGTCTCTTTCAGTTGCCATTGCGCTTAGTTCCTGTCCCATCTCTGCCAGTTTGCGGTCCTTTTCTCGGAGCTGAGCGTCCTTGCTTTTAACCAAGTCTTCAAGTTCAACGCTTGCTGGGGCGAAAAGGGCTATTTTTGCAAGCCACTCGGGCGGATGCTGTTTCGGCTCGTTTGACGGGGCGTCAGGCGTGAACAGGTGGACCTGAACCTTGCCAAGCCTGTAAATGTGCCAAGGCTGTGGAAACGTGTATATTGCGCCTGTGATTATGCCTTGGCTTAGGAAGCCCATGCCCAACGTAAACTTGCTTGACGGCTCGTTGGCTGCGTAGGCGTTTAACGGTTTATCCACGTGTCCAATTTGGATTAGAACGTGCTTCGTGAAGAGCCTTTCACGTGTAACTATGATGCGGCATGTGTCTGTTAGGCTTGAGCTTTTAAACTGAGCCGCGACGCTGGCAAGCTCATCTCCAACGGGGTTTCCAGCCTTCTTCATGATGGCTTCAACGTCTTCAACGATCATCTGTTTAAAGTCATGTTCAACCTCAGGGCTGAGGAAAAGTGCAGTAGCATCGACAAGCGTGCCTCTGATGCGTTTAAGCAGTTTTTGTCCAGCATACCTTCCCAGAACCTCATAGTAGCCTAGGCTCACGCCAGGGGCAGCCGGCGCAATGTTTCGCCATAACATCCAAGCGGCCACGAAGATTATAAGGGTTAAGCCTGCCAATGCAACGGTTGGAAGCCACTCGAAGAAGTTTAAGGACTCAAACAACGCTTTTAGCGCCTCCTCTCCTCAGCCTCGCGGCGTAGGCGCCACTCTGAAAGCTCAGCCACGCGCCTTTGCAAGTAGAAAACGGCGATTAACACTACAATGCAGACTGCGAACGCTATCACCGCTAGGCTTCCAACAGTCACAACCGTCGAGTCCATTTTCGCCACCAAGTCGTTCACGTTTGCCTCGAAGCTTGCAATCTCGTTGCGCCATCTTTCCCACATCCTTTCACTTATCTCATCAGCCGTTGGAAAGCGTGGCGCCTCCACCACAGCAGCCTTCATTTTTATGCTTACGGCGGAAGCGTCAACGTCAAACTCTATGCCCTTAGCTGCCCTTCCACCCTCAAACAATCCTATGGTTATAGTCTGGTTAACAATCTTGTCGTACAGTATCTGCACGTCAACAGTGTAGACGTCGAAGGCTTCAGTGCTGAATTCAACTTGCACAGGGCTTGTCACCGCCTTGTAAAGGCTGTTGCCCAACGTTGAAACCTGAACGCTCACGTTGTTTGTGTAGACGAAGCTGATTACAATTTTCGCCGGCGCGTAAAACTCGTAGCTTGGAAGCCTTAATGACGCCACTTCCAGCCCTTGCCCTTGAACTGAACCTGCCAAGAATGAAGCCAAAAGCAAACCCGTCACAATGGAGGCGAAAACCTCACTTCCCCTCAACTTTGGCACCCCTAAACTTTTCAATTAAAGCCTTAGCCAACTCCGTGCCCAACGCTGAGCCGAAGCCCGTGCTGACTCCGATAACTACAACCTGCAAAAGCCCTTCCGTTTCCAAAGTCAAGGCTTTTCACCCTCCCGCCAAATGAGCGTCCTTCCAGCTTGCTGAGGCTGAGGCTCACGGTCTTCCGCTTTTGATTCTGTCCCATGAGATGCTAGGGCTCCCTTGAACAGCGACTCTGGAACATAAACGACTATGGGACACGATGGAACAGACACCACTACCGGGACAACTGATCCCGCAACATTGACTGGTTGCATAGGTGATGCTGATGTTAACGGCTTCTCCAGCCCTTCAACTGCTTCTGGAGGTATGCTGGGATTTGAACCCAGCCTTGTCTTCCGCTTCCGCCCAAAAATGAGGTAGCCCACTAGGGCTACGGTGCAACCAATCGACACCAGCAGGCTTAGGTTTTGAACTGCTTCGAGAACTTCATTCAGCGTTGTTTCTCATCTCCTCCTCTTTAACTTCAGCTTGCTGTGACGTATCCTCCAGCAACGTCGGAAGCCGTTTTGTTTTCAACCCAAACAAGTGGCACCTGCAGTGCGGTTAGTCCGCTGTGGAACAGCATCGTTTGCTGTCCAGAGGCGATGTTGACTTTTGCTGCGTCGTAGAGCTGCACAGTGACGGAACCGTTGAAATCCGAAGATGCCGTGTTGTTTACTGTCACGTTGCAGCTGGCGTATCGGTTTACTGAAGCGTTGTATTCGAAGGTTACGCTTTCAACTGTGAGCTTTGACGGCTGAACAACTATCTCAACAATGAAGGGTTTAAACAGCGTGTACCCTTGTATGGCGGATGAAACCGTGAAGGCGAACATTGAAGCAACCAGCAGAGCCATGCAGGCAAAAACCCACGCTGGCACGGTAACCTTTCTCATCCCCTTTTCACCTCCACCTTTTGGCTCCCCTCAATGAAGCCCTTAACATCTTCTATGACTGCGTCCAGCTTGTCTGTGGGGTAGCCCTCGTGTGAAAGGTCATTCCTGGCTGCCATGAGAAGCGCTAATGGGCGTGTTGCCTCAACAACCTCAGCGGTTTCCTTCACCCCCAAATTTTTTGTGAGCCAAAGCCAAAAGGTTAAAGCCTTGCCTGCCTCCTTGTAGACTTTACTTGTTAACGCAGCCCTCTTAACTTCCAGGTACAGTTCTTCTGGAACCCTAATGTTAAGCTGCTTCTTCAAAGGGAACCCTCTAAAGGATAAATATGTAGCTTGCTAGCAAGCTAGCAAAATAGCAATCAACGGTTTTTTCCAAGTGCTTGCAGCATTACCGCATTGATGATTCCAGCGTGAACAGGTTCCCTTTCCAATTCGCAGAGGAAATAGTTCAGCTTAACTGTTAAGTTTAATATTTTCGGGTTAAGCTTAACTTTTCCCTGAACGGCGGATGCTAAGCCCGTTTTTCCATGCTGGCAGAGGGTAAGCCAGAAAACTGTTTCCACGGTTTCTCCAGCCTTAACGTTCAACCCGAGTTCCCTTGCAAGCCAGAAGGTTCTCCTAACGTTTGCGCCCAAGTCGTTGTTGAAAAGCTTGTCGCCTTCCACCCCGTAACGTTTGCTAAGCTCAAAAGCCATCTTAAGCATCCGTGCAAGTGTTGGATGCTCATTTACCTCCGTCATAACGCGGATTTGCCTAGCACGTATTCCAAGGTCTACAGCGCCGTTTCTGTTTTTGGCAAGAACCCTGTACAAGCCTTTGTTTGGAAGAGTCCCCCCGAGGCTTCTGCCCAGGGCAAGCTCGCTGGTTAGGGCGTATGTGGTGTCAAATGGCAAGTCCTCGTTAAATTCCCCTTCTTCACGCGGAAACACGTAGCCGCAGCTTGTGCAAACCCGCTCGCCCATTTCAGCGTCCTCAACAACCCTCGCGTTTAAGCATTCCGGACAGACAAACTTAAGCCTGTCAGGCGTAATCCGCCCAATCTTCGCCCTGAGCAAGGCTTCCAACCTTTCCTCAACTAGGCTGAGCTCATCAAGTGGAACGCCAAGCCTTTCGGCTATGAGCTCGCGGTCTGACAGCTGCTCATGATACTTCAACGTGAAAAGCTTGCTTAAAATTTTGAGCCCGCCATCCTCACATGCCAAGTCGAAGCCGCCTATTTATCTACTGGGACCCGCCATCCCCGTGCAAGAGTCTAGGGAAGGGGCTGCTCACTTCCCCTCCTTGGACTCTAGCTCCACTTTTTCGCTTCTTGTAAAACCTCATCTGTCAGCTTAAGAGCCAACAGCTTATCCCAAGCAGCAGCCACAACGTCCTTCAGAAAATTGACGGTTTTCTCCTCTGAGGCTTCACCCACAACCTTAAGGGCTTCGTCAAGAAGGTTAAGCGGATAATACTCCGCAAGCTTATCATAAAGCTTTTTCTCCACCCTCTTCCGCGCTTCAACTCTCTTCTCCGTTTCAGCCTTCACTTTGGCGAAGGCTTCCTCCGCAGTGGCAGGCTTAAATGTCACCGCCTCCACGAGGGCTTGGGCTTCAGGCGCCGTTAAGCCTTTATCCGCAACGGCTTCCGCAACTTTAACGCGCACTTCGGGAGGAGCCTGCTTCAAGGCTTCCGCGACACCCGCCACTTCGCGGGCTGAACGCTCATGCTTGACGGCGTACTCAAAAAGCTTAGTCTTAACTTCCTCAGGAGCGTGGCGGATCTCCCTTGTAACACCCTCAGGCAACATTTCTACACGTGTAGAAATGTTAGTTGGCAATGATTCTCTGCATCCTTCAACCTCTTCATAGTGTATAATCATCTTTGAAACATAGTCATGGGATTTTCCTATTCTGTCGCCAAGAGCTTTCTGCGTTGGGTAAGCTTCTGGAAAACGTTGCATCATCTCCTTAAGCCATCTTCCACGCTCATAATCCGTTATGTCATCCCGCTGCTCGTTTTCAATGAAAGCGTGTTCCATAGCCTGCTGGTCCGTCAGTTCAGCCACAACGCATGGCACAGCATCCAGCCCAGCCTTCTCCGCAGCTTTAAGCCTTCTGGCGCCGCAGACAACCTCAAATTTCCCTTCATGAACCCGTGAAGGGCGAACTATGATGGGCTCTAAAACCCCGTGAGCTTTGACGCTTCCAGCAAGTTCGTCAAGGCGAGCCATATCCACTCCCACCCGTATCAGAAAGGCTGCTGGAACCAGCGATTTTAAGGGCAGAATTTGAAGGATTCTCTCGTCTGCTCCCGCCGCCTTCGCCTTCGAAGTTATGAATTGCGATTCATCGGATGTCCCGTTCAAGCCGTCATACCTCTATAGAACCATAAATGTATCCATCCAAGTACACATATAAACTTTTCCGTCACACTAAAAGCAAGCCTAATCTGGTCAGCGTGGGCTTCTTGACCAATGGATTAGTCTATTATTTAGTGCCTCAAGTAAAGGTAGGATTTTTCAATGAAGTATAATTCGTTGTAGCCGCGGTTGCTGCATATGTAAACGTTAAAGAACACCTGGATGCGCCTATTGTTGCTCCTTAAAGTCTGCCTACTTCCCTTTTAATATCGTGCTTCCACACTTGGGACACTTAGACATTGAACCCCTAGCACGGGTTTAACACAATAGCAAATAAAAGCTTCTATTGCAAACAAATTTGGAGTAAAAGGGAATCCACCGCCTCTCTCGTCAACGCTCGCTTTTTCGAGGTAATCCGTACTCGAGGAGGAGTCTCCTTATCGCGTCTTTGGCGAACTCTGTCTTGCTGCGATATCCGAACTTTCCAACGATCCTGCTTACTTCTTCATCCAGTTCCTTAGGAATTTTGTATACTGCATAATCCGATTCTTTCTCTTTCTCACCCATATACTTCACCATACATGGTTACTTCTAAGATTTTCTTAAGAAAATATAAAGGTTATGACAAAGCTCACTTAGACATTACTAACAGAAGTGTGGATTGTTTACTAAAGCGACCACGATAACAGCAACGATTATATGCAAAAATGAAAGATAGTCGTAAAGTGGTACAGTATGAGTGAAAATGAATTGCTAATCATAAAACCTCAAGATCTTTCCTTGAAAGTCAGCAATTTAGCAGAAAAAGTTGTCCGAAATTTAATGAAATCAGAAGAATTCGATGTAATAGGACTAAGTGACGCTATTTTTCTTGCTTGTTCTGCGGTAAATATTGCTACAGACATTGCAAACGCTCACGTTAATGAATTATATGCAGATACCCTTGAAATTCCTATTCTTGGAAGTATGGAGGCCATTTTTATTAGGGTTGGCAGAGAGAGAAAACTAAATGTTGTAGAGCGCATCAAGGAGGAAGAAGAGGGAATGATTTTAACTACAGACAGAGATGGGCAATTAATTACTGTGAGTCGCGGTATTAGAATGGAAAAGCTGCTAACTCTTTGCCTGATTAAACTATCAAGAATGGAAAAATTGAAATTAATAGCTGCTGCAAGTGCAATTAATGATGCAGTCAAGTTGGCGCTTCATTTGACTAAAGGTCCCGTTGCAAAGGAATCTGTTGGAATCAGTTTCATGGCCCTTTCCAGTATACCTTCCCGTGTAGATCCTCAAAAGAAAATGACTGCGATTTCTATATATCTTAAAAAAGGATATAAAACAGAGTATAGTAGAAGGCATCAAGAATTAATTAAAAAAATTAAAACGAATTTTAGAACTTAGACTTTCTAGATCCGGCGATGAAACGTGACCATCATAGGGGTTGATAGCAGTGGGCACGTTAAAAATCCGCCTATATGGGTCATTGCTGCAAGAAGATCTAAGAAAAGTGGACAGAAATCTCATGCTATATATATTTCAGTTGAAAAACATTGCGAATTAGAAAAATGCACCAAAAACACAAAAAACTGGTTTGAGAAAGTATGTGCAATTTTAATCTTTAAAGCAGTCACACCTATATTTTACGATGGAGACACCATCATAATCGACAAGGATTTTCAAGGATCAGAACCTTACATCGAGAAGTATTTGAAAAAACTTCTACAAGATGCTTATTCGCGAAACCCACGAATGGCTAATCCTACCGTGCTCTTTATACCAGACTATTATAACAAGCAAGTAAAAGAGGCACATATAAAAGTACAAAATTTACGCCATAAGAGGTTTCATTGCTCATGCGAAAAAAACCCTTCTCTTGAAAAAGAATTAAGCACGCTCTAACATTTTACCCATCGACCTGCGGGACCTAGTTCACGGTCATTCCCTAGGCCGCACCGCAGATAGTCATCTGGTGAAGACCACCAGATGATCTCGGAGATTTCTCCCCGAATATTACAACAAATAAACCCATAAACCCTTTAATTTCTCACGATCCATTAAGGTTTTCAACTTTAACTATTATTGTTAACATTATTGTTAATTTCTATTTTTTACCATATTCCAGTGGTCTTCATCAGATAGAAGAACTCTGAAGGATATAAGTTTTTTGAAAGAATACTCTAGTTTCTATCTATAACAGCATCATACAATTTCAGAAACATCCAGTTTTGTAGGTCTAGTTTCGTTTCAGATAGAGTAATTAATAACAAATGTTTTCTGTTAGTGTCTCCTAACCGAACAATTGGGCGATATTTTAATAATAAATGTGGTTAAGCTATGTTCTTATAGAAGTTTTTTCAAAAAATATTATATTTTTTCTCAGTTATGTTTTAGAATGGTGCTTGTTAGGGCTGATGAGGGAGGTTGCTTGGAGGCTTTTGTGGCTCGTGCCTTGGCTTCTATGTCCAGAGCGGTGTTGCCTACTTTTGAGAAAATTTCCTCATACTTGTTTAGCCATGTTAAGCTTCTGCCCATTGATGCTTCGAGGGAAGAGATTGACTTGTGTCAGTATGAAAGGTTGCGGGATGTTGTTAGGCTTGCAAATCGAACAAAGTTTTACAGAAAGAAGTTTCAAGAGCTTGGCGTTGATGTCGATAGGGTTGAAAGAGTTTCTGATTTGAAGCTGAGGGTGACGAGAAAGGATGTGGAAAATTATCAGCATTTAATGCGCAGAAAAGGATGTTATTTAACATTTAAAGCCTATACAAGCGGCTCAACGGGTGAACCCTTGGGCATAAGCCATTCATTTATCCAATTTTTGCCAATGCTACCTTTTCAAGAAAGATTTTATCAATTTATGGGATTGTCAAAAAAGGATATTGTTCTATTAGTTTTTCCATGCGAGGCGAGTTCATTTATGCTTAGCGTTATAGGTTTTTCATTGGCTGGGTTTCATACTGAGGTTGCAGATTACTTTGACTTAAAAGATCAGATTCAAAAGTTACGGAGCGCCACTGTTCTTTTTGGGCATGGAACGAAAATTTTGCAGCTGATACAAAAGCCGGTGAAAAGGCTGTTGAAAATTTGAGGGTTGTTGCATTTATAAGCGAACCTATTGTGCCTGCTGGAAAGCAATTTATTGAAAGTGAAACCGGTGCCAAAGTCTATGGGGTTTATGGTAGTATTGAGGCGATGTGCCCTATAGCGATCACTTGTCACGAAGGAAAGTACCATTTAATGCCAGAGCTCGTTTTGATGGAGATTGATGAAAAAGAAGATATGCTTTTAACTTTTCTCGATAAAAACCGGGCTACAATATTGTTGAGGTATGAGATGGGAGACAAGGCATCATGGGAAAAGTGCAATTGCGGATGTAGTTTTCCAGCATTTCGTTTAGATGCCAAATTTAGACATTTAACGTCACAAAGAATAGAAGAGGCAATCTGTAGCTCAGAGGCCTTTAAGGAGGGAAAAATTTCCCCATATTTTGATTATGAGACGCAAATTGTAGGATGTAAAAGAGTTTTCAAAATTTTTCTTGAGAAACAAGATGAGACAGAAGATGCAAGTGTTGCTGAGGAAATAAAAAACATTCTTTTATATGGTCATAAAAATGGGGCTCTTGGCCCCTTGTATGCATTGCAAATTGTTGAAGGAAACGTTATGGAAATAGAAGTTAGACTTGTTAAAGCAATTAACCGTATCAAAAATCCAAGGTTTTGGTGAGGCGCCAATGAACGATTTGTTTTGGGATTTTTATGCCTTCTTTTATGATAGGATGTGTGATTTGTCGCCTTACCAGACCCTTATTGGACAAGTTTATGGAGCTCTTGCAGGTTCGTTATCAGCTGGAGCTGTTTTTCTTGATGCTGGATGTGGAACCGGTAGGCTTTGTGAGAAAATTCTTGCCAATGGCAACATGAAAGTTTATGGCGTTGACTATTCTGTGCCCATGTTGAAGCAGGCGATCAGGAAGTGTAAACGTCCAAATGGAATTTTCGCTCAACTTAGCTTAGACGAGCCTCTGCCATTTCCAGACAACTTTTTTGACGGAATAGCCTGCATCCACGTGCTTTACGCCCTACAAAACCCCTCATTTACCCTCAGAGAGTTTTACAGAATACTAAAACTTAACGGCAAGATAGTCGTCGTCAACCCAGTAAGTAAGGCTACACTTAGACAACACGCCAGCCAAAAACTATTACGCGAAGATGGAACAAAAATCCTCAAAAACATACCACTCCACACAATAATGGTGTTAATAAACGCCATCATAACGGCGAAAGCCCAGAAAGACACACAACATTTCTTCACAAAAGAACAAACCGCAAAATTATTCAGACAAACTGGATTTAAAAACATTAAAATTACACAGGTATACAACAACGCAAGCCTCCTAATAACAGCAAACAAATAACCGGGAAGTCATGGCATGAAGAGGCAGTTCTGAAAATCGCAGAAAGACTTTTCTCTGCTGTAGGTGGATACATGAAGTTTCTTCCAAAAATTAGTGCACCGTTATCAAGCGATTCTTTTGGGAGAGAAATAGAAGACTATCAGTTGAACCCCGCTTAAACAGCTTCTTCACGTCCTCTTGATCCATAAAAGTAAAATACAAAAATTAGGCTTTTCCGATGAAGGTTTTGGTGATTATCCATAAAGGTTCTCCATCTACTATTTAGCGTTAATTTTCTACTAATTTTTTGATGCCCTGATTCTTGTTTTCGATTTATCTTCATCAATTGTTGAATTTTATAAAAAGAAAGGGTATTTTATAAATTCGTTTAGTATCTTTGCAAATTTATGAGCTTGTCTGCAGTCGAGCGTCATGTTTGGGCAAATTTGGAGGATATTTGTCTTTAGAGCGGCTGTGCTTCTTTGCCTCTCCTTGCCTTTTCTAATGAAAAATACCAAAAAAATTAACGCGATTGCAAATATGCCTGCTACGATTATCCAAAACCACCATTGTAGCCAAAAAGGAGTTGCGGAAGTTTCTTGACTAGCATAAACCCCGAGGAACCAGAATGTGCCACTTCCAGGCCACACCACCCCATGTAAGATAAACCATGTTCCAGCAGGATAATCTCTGTCGGCAGTCCAGTAAACTGTTTTGTAGCCTTCTGTTCGGTTGGTTGTGTATTCAACGATGGTTGTCAATTTACCGTCAAGCGGGGTATATATCGCGCCGGCGACATTCGCGGCGTATTGATTGCACGTATGCTTAGAATCGGGATCTATTCCATTAAATGTTCCATTATAAAGAAAAGCGCTCCAATGTCCAAAATTTGCCGTATTTGTTTGATAGACTTTTATTACGATATCTGTGCCTTTTAATATTGGTTGCGTAATTCTTTGTTCGATATCTCCTGCACCAGGTGCACCGGAAACATAAATTTTTGCCGATGGTTCATAAGTTGAATCCATTGCGATTATATTTGTGCCAAGATTCTCTAACAAATTCCTCGACCATCCTTGAAGACCGTTAGCGAAAATAGGATTTTCCAAGAAATAAGCCGGCTGCAATGTATTCGATGTTGCCAATGTCAATTTGATAGTTAATGGACTTGCAAGCGCTGGAAAAAGAAAAACCAAAATCGTGATTGTCAAATATTTTTTCTTCATGCTAACTCAATCTCCCCCTTGGACTTGTTTCTAAAGTGCGTATATAACTTTTTTTATATTTTGGTTGTCACTTAGCATAGATTGAAGAACAATTTGCAGTTAATTTTACCATTCTACCAATATTTAAAAACTAAAAATCAATAAGTTCTTGTTCCCCCATTTTAATTTTCCTTAAGATTTTTCTTTTAGTCACCGTTAACAGAACATGCGCTATGCAAGCAAAAATTAGAAGAGAAAAGTATTTTTGTTGGGTTATATTTCTATTGCGGAATTTCGCATTAAAATGCGATATGAGTTTCATGAAAGTTTAGAAAGCAGGATGAGAAGATTAATTTTAAATATATTTAGCACGAAATTATTTTGGATTATTATGAGATCCTCATTCGTTTATCTTACTCTAAGTTTGGTAATCATTTTAAACTTGGTAATTCAAATGGACCTTATTCCGTTCATGGTTGAAACTAACCCTGTGAATACAAGCAGTAAAACAGAAGTTTCAAATAACAGTCAGGTTCGGACTTTATCGCTACCAGTCAGGCGATCTTCAAATTTCACTTATTCAAACATAACAGTTACAGATTTTCCAGTTCAGAACACTGTTCCTCAAAAATCGGCGCCGGCCAACTCTACATTGCTTTCAGACATGGTAAGCCTAACCATAGAACAGCCTACTGCACGGAGAAACTTTTCGCTTAGTTCCGAAGAGAATTTCTTAGCGATTGACGGCGCATCTCAAAGTAGGGTTTTAGTAACTCTAATTGAAATTTACTCTCCTGATGGCGTTCTTATACAAGCCGCGAATACTACCTCATCCCAACCACTTCATTACGTTAACACCGGTCCTCAAGCAGGCTTATGGACAATACACTTGACATTAATGACTGCTGGAAATACAACCGTATGGATTCAAGCAATTTCATTCAATGACGGGGCCAAGTTTGTAGAAGACTATCACAAAGAGTCTTTACATATGTATGCCGGACAAGCTATCTATTTTAGGGTTCCAATCTCAAGTATGGATTGGGTTGATATCTTTGCACAAAAAATCGCAGGCGGCTATATTATTTTTGAACTATTTTTACCAGCAGACTATTCGATTCCGTGGCAATCTTCGTGGGATTCATTCGAAAATTTTTTCGCTTCTTCTAACCTTCCTCAGCTTGGCGTCTACCTTTTTGTGGTCAGAAATTATGAGTATGGAGGAGGAGATGCTGATATTGTTGTACAGATTACAAAGAAGAACGGCGTTGTAAAAACACTTCATCCTAATGATAAGATCTCCCTCCAATTTAATATGACTAATGAGAACGAGTATTTTTGGATCGCCATAAACCAGCCTTTTCAGTGGTTAGCTTTAGATGGAGGAGTGACATCAGATGGATCAGTTAGGTTCGTATTACGGAAACCAGATAGCACGGTTGAAGCGGACATGGTTTCTTATTCTTACGAATATCCAATCTCTCATATGATCGCCGAGCCTCAAATTGGCAATTACCTTTTGGTGGTTCGTGGCTATCAAAAAGGTGTTATTGCAACAGTTCAGGTAAGCGTAAACGGATGGGAAGTGGCGTTATCCAAAAAAACAGATGTGAACATAACATTCCAACAATCTGGTCAAACACTTTATTACACCATTAACGCAACCAATACTGCCTACTTCATTTTCTCCGGTTTATCACTGGGGGGACATATGATATACAAAATTTTCAATTTTAGATATGAGCTGATATGGGTAGCTGAATCCTGGGGCTCATCCTATCCACAGAGCATTTTACAAGTTCCTGTAGGAAACCAATACCTATTATCTATCCAAGGTCAGAAATCATCCAGCACTATTATACATTTAAGATTCAATGGTGATGAAGACTTTCTGATATCACCACCTGACTATTCAGATTTTGAAATGCGTTTTTCTGGAGATTTTCTATTGTTGAAATTGGGCATACCGGATGTTGCATACTTTATGCAGTTTTGGCATAACTTAGCCCCTGCATATGTAATGGGACGGATATACGATGCTAATTATTTTGAATTGAGCAGAATAGACCTATGGGGGTCAGGTAGTGAGGCACGACTCGTTTGGAGAAGGAATATAGAAAGCTTTACTCCTGGCAACTGGATAGTTTTCCTAACAGGTGAAAAAGGTCAACCCGTTAGAGTGTCACAATTAAAGGCCGGTGATGAAGAAAGAGCTGTAAATACACCATTTCATATTTTTGAAACATTCGATTTTGACTATCAAGCTACGACTTTCACAGTCAACGTTTCGCCCTCTATATGGCTGTCAATAGTTACCCAAGCACAGACAGATGTGCACTTTTATATGAGGGTATATGACCCCAACTTGCAGCAGGTTTGGGAAATCTACACAGACTATCGATACCAGCCTTATCATGGATTCTGGAAAAATCCGACATCTGGCACATGGCTCATAATTGTTGACGGCTTATCAAATACAAACGCCTCACTAACTTTCCAATGCTCACAAGATCCCATGAGCGCACTCCTTACTAGTGTGTCTAAATCTGACATCTTTGAATATTATGGAGATACACGATACTATAAAGTGACAATCAACAATAGTTCATTTATAGGTTTTGGAGGCATGAGTTTGAGTGATCACACTCATTTGATATATTTGATTAACCCCACTGGTGATATCTTCTACTCAACACAGGTATACGGAAAATTAAACATATTCCATGATTTTGTTGTGAACAATTTCACGGGAATGTGGTTCGTAATTTTAATAGGACAGCCCACAAGCAAATTAACAATACGATTATCCATTAACCCGGATGCTCTTTTCGACATTCCGTACGCGCATAGTTTTATCGGGGATTATGATGGAGAAATTCTCTATGAATCCTTCGAAATAAAGACCGATAATTCCCCATTACAACTTAATATTACAAATAACGCGGACGCAAACTCGTGGGTTTTCCTATATGAACCAGATGGCGGTCCTTTTAGCTGGTACGAAAATGGCTACGTATTCCATCTCTATTATAGAGGTCAGTTTGAAACCATAACAATAAATCAGCCTATGCTTGGTAGATGGACGGTTGCAATAATCCAAGAAAAGTTTGCAAACATCACACTATCCATTGGCTACACAGAAGTCTTACCTCCACCGCCTCCCTCTGGCATTTTCATAGAATTTGTTGAGCCCCAAGATGTCCAAGCTTATTTAATAAATGGTTCAATAGTGATGAGTTCGAAGGTATCGGGAACCATCAGTGTTATAGTAAACGTCACCGATTTCTACCATGCTGTAGTTGAGGTCATTTTGTATTATAATGGTGGTAAAGACATGACCTATATGGCCTTCAATCATACTTCGCTGTGTTACCAGTCAGAGTTTGATACAACTCAATTTGACGATGGATTATTTGAATTAGTTGTTTATGCAAGATGCGAAGCAGGGGAAATTGGAATAGCATCCATTTCAATTCTTATAGATAACCATTCTGGATACCCTATTATTTCGGAGTTTCCATCATCTGCTGCTATTGCAATCGCTCTTCTCGGGTTGCTTGGGGTAGTCCTTTTAGGACTACATGTGTGGAATAAGGCTTTGCCATAAATATATCTCAGCGCTCGTCTGTAAATATGTGAGTATAGAAGCATTCCATTAGTCGCTGTTAACTGAACAACGCGCGCATAAGTGTTCATTAATTATCTTTAGGCTCTTTTTCTTGAAAGAAGCTTTTTCTTTGCTTAGTTAAGTTTTTAGGGTTGAGGGTTGGCAAGGAGAATCTTGCTTGGTTCCAAGCGAGGTCTGGGAATACTTTCTCCCTTCACCTGAAACACCGTGATATTGCCTCTTGAAAAGAGAAAAAGCTTCTATAGGCGCGCCTTCTCTTTTTTAGTTTTGAAGAACAGAAAGGCTGCCAGCGCTGTCACAAAAAGGGCAACCAAAATGGGAATGTTATACTCAGCAATCAGTTTTCCAACGTAGGCGTAGAACAAGCATCTCGGCACCGAGCCGAGAAACGTGAGAAAGGCGAACTTCTCAATTCTAACTTTGGTTAAACCTGATAGATATGAAATGGCATCAAAGGGAACGAAGGGAACAAGCCTTCCGAGCATTATTGTCCATGAACCCCATTTCTGGAACCATTCATCAATTGAGGCTATAGCGCTTTTCTTCACAAACTTCTCTGCCAACGGCCTCCCACCCAACCTTGCGATGTAGAAGCAGAGCACACCGCCTACCGTTGAGCCTAGGGCCCCGAAGGCCGCCACGTTCATTGGGCTCATCGTCATGCCCGCAAAGGCCAGGAGGGCTTCGTTTGGTATTGGCGAGATTATCGAAGAGATTATCATGGCCATGAACAAACCAATCGAGCCATATGTAGCCATCCAACTTTTAGAAGCCGTGACAACTGAGTTCACAAATCCTTGGCCTATTTGAATGTATGAGGTTAGGAGCTGCATTGCGCTTGCGAGCCAATTTTGAACAACGGGCGCCTCAATAACCACAAATTCTCTCACTATCCAAACCATGGGGACAAAGCTGGTCAAGGCCAGCATGATAGCCATGATGTATAACGGTTGAGAAATGAACCTTATCCTAGAAGCCGCTTCTGAAATCTTACGAAGTGTCCAAGCGGCGAGCATGGTGAAAATCGCGACTAAAGGGAGCAAAAGTGCTAAAGCGATGAAAAACATGGGCAAAGGTATGTAATGCTCACTTAACTCTGAGGCTATTGCTGCCATGAACGGAAGACCGGCGTAGGTGGAATAATTAAACTCCGCAGAAGAATAATACGGAATTAAGATAAGGATAGAGAGCACCCACATAAACGCGTAGCCAACGCCGAAGGCAAATGTGAGCTTAGAGAAAACTCGGATGCTGCACATGATTTCTATCACCCTTCGAACAAAGCCTCTGTGTTAGCTTTTTCGCGGACCATACATGTAGCATATTGATGAGCTGCACAGTTCTGGCCCGTTACTTTCAACCTCAAAATTTTTAAACCTCCATATCTTTTCTATCGCTTTTTATTATGGCAAGGAAAAACAGCAGAAGTATGAGGAAGTCGATGAACGCCAAAAGCAAGTCCATGAACGAAGTTTCTAGATTAGGAAGGAAAAGGTCTAGATGTTCAGTGATGACCTTGACGAAATAGAGACCGAATGCACCCGAAACAAAGAGGAGTCTTCTCTGCCTGTTTCTGTAGTATGCCAGCAGCGATATGAATAGAAGAATAAGAGCAAATAATCCTGAGCCTAGTTTAAGCAGTTCTGCTATGTCAAGTTCTTCAAACATGTTCCCGTTCTCCCTTTTTCTTGTAGGTTGACAGGTCTAGCCAGACCTCCGCAAATCTATCCGCCCACCTCTCCCAGAACATTGGGTGATAGGTCTTCATAACCTTTTCAATGTCACTAACGAAGCCAGTGATGTAATATTTCACGTTTCGACCATCACGATGCGCCTCAACCAATCCTTTATCAATCAACCGTTTCATGTGCCATGTCACGGTTGGAGCCGACACTTTTGCAAACTTTGCGACTTCTTCGTGGCTGGCACCAGGCTTCCGCAGCAAGAGAAACAAAATTTTTCTCGGGGTTTCCTGCGACAATATTCCTACAATGTTTTTTTGCATTTCACCAAACATCTTGCTTGGATAAAAACGTTTGTAAATTCCCATTCTCTTAGAAACAACGTGTCCTGTCTTTTCTAAAACGTTCAATTGGTACTGAACGTCACCCATCGCCAAGTGCAAGTTCCTCCCGATTTCACGCAAATGGGAGCCAGGATGTTCTTGTATGTAATCCATGATTTTCTTCCTCGTTCCCGAGAGTTCGTTCAAACATTATCGGCTCCGTTAATGTACTAAAAAAGAAGGGAAATTAATGCTTTAGGCTCAGTCACCATTTCTAGTCTTCTAGATTTTCTACGGTGCCTACTTCATTCTCGATGCCTTGGTCGATGAACAATATGCTTCCAGTCCCTGCGTCTACCTTCACATCATAACTGGTTGAGCCTTTGACGACCTCCACTGAATATACTAGGTTTCCGTTTTCATTATCCAGTGAAACGCTGGTAACCGTGCCTCCGGCAACCATGGGGTCTTTGAGAGCTGAGGCTTTTGCCTGATCCGGTGTGATCGTTGCTAGAGCTGCAAGCTGCTGATCTGTGATGTTTTCTGGAACCTTTATGGAACCGGCATAATTGGGGTATTGCTCGTTAACACCATCGTTGAGGTTGGCAGCTGCTGAGGACGTTGCCGGACTTTGAGCGTGAACCACAAAGAACGCCATTGGAACAAAGAACATAGCGAGAGCAAGAATAGGTAACGCCTTTTTCCACGTTTTCATGCTTTTCACCTCCTTCACCATTTGCATTAAATGTAAGAACACGGCCTAATTAAGGCGTTATGGTACAAATCTCTAAATATAATAGCTCTTAAGGAAATTAGTACAAGTATCTAACTATTTTTGCAAAAATAAGCCTTTTTTCACCTTTTATAATACTCACAGGTCTGTGAATGTGCAAGAAATCCGAAACCCATTTCCTCGTTGTCCATCATCAAAAAGACAGCGCTTTAATGCTTAACGCTCTAACAAGTTTCTGATATGATCAAACTCAATTCTAGTTAACATAAAGTTTTCACAGCTAAGTTCTTTTAGTCGGTTTTAAGCGCAAAACATGTTTAGGAGACAAATCCTTTTAGACATTGTTAACGGAATACCTCACTCAGAGGGGTTCGTATATATAAGCTCACTTTGTAGATTTTGGAGAGTTATTCACAGTTTTATTTGTATTGGTTTAATTGTTCTAAACTTTAGGCTTATATTCATAGTTATCACTTTACGGATGTGTATAGAGCTATGCGGGTGAAGGTGGCTTTGGGAAGAATGGGCTTCTTTGTTGCGGCGTTTTTGTCTGTTCTTTTCGCGGTAGCTTTGCTGTTTGCAACGTTGGATATTCCCATAATAATTAATGAGTGGCTGTTAGGAGCTTTTCCTGATTATTGGATGTTGGGAAGCGAGGCAGCTAAAACTTTAGAGGCTTTGAGGCCTGTTGGTTATGTAGCTTTCATAGTAACATTAGTTTTGATAATTCTTGGCTTTGCGGTTAAGAATAGGTGGCTTGGCACTTTAGGTTCGGTAGCATTATATTTGCCTACTTTCGGC
>Ga0315298_1000535_pt1 | contig 73486 bp, 61 predicted proteins | sample WHS_1_MG_FD_203077 | JGI IMG/M metagenome (GOLD analysis project Ga0315298, IMG submission 203077) | Extremophilic microbial mat communities from Washburn Hot Springs, YNP, Wyoming, USA - WHS_1_MG | ecosystem: Environmental > Aquatic > Thermal springs > Hot (42-90C) | place: USA: Wyoming... | reverse complement strand
GGATGGTACGCCGTTCTGGAACGCCCTGAACATCAGCCCGGTACGCGATGCGCAGGGGCACATCACCCACTTCGTTTCGGTGCAGCGGGACGTGACCCTGTCGCGCCGCACCGAACAGGAACTGCGCCTGTCGGCGCAGGCCTTCGAGACGCAGGAAGGCATCCTGATTACCGATGCCCAGCGTCGCATCGTAAAGGTCAACCAGGCCTTCACCCGGGTGACCGGGTATACCCTGGAGGAGGTTCGTGGGCTGACCCCAGCTATCTTGCAATCGGGCAACCAAGACGCGGATTTCTACGAGGCCATGTGGCGGGAGATCGAGCGGGAAGGGGCCTGGCAGGGAGAGATCTGGAACCGGCGCAAGAATGGCGAGGTCTATCCGGAGTTTCTGAGTATCACTGCAGTACAGGACGGTAACGGCCAGGTCAGCCACTACATCGGGCATTTCTTCGATATTAGTCACCACAAGGCGCGGGAAGCCACTCTGGAGCGCCTGGCGCGCCACGATCCCCTGACGGATCTGCTCAATCGCCGAGCGTTGGACGAGGAGCTGCTGCGCGCGCAGCGCCGTGCCGATGCGCAAGAGCGTCTCCTGGCCGTGGTGATGCTGGATCTGGACGACTTCAAACCCATCAACGATCGCTACGGTCACGATCAGGGAGATGCCCTCCTGGTGCTGGTGGCTCAACGACTGCGCGATCATTTGCGGCGCAGCGATGCCATCGCCCGCCTTGGGGGGGACGAGTTCGTGCTGATGCTGGAGGACCTGCGCCAGCTGGATGAGCTCGAACCCATCCTGGACAAGCTGCAGCGCGCCCTGTGTCAGCCCTATCGATTGCGCGATGGGGTCGAAGTGCAGATCGGTGTCAGCATGGGGGTGAGCATCTATCCCTTCTCCGCCCAGGGGAACCTCGATGAGTTGCTGCGGGAGGCGGATCAGGCCCTGTTCGCCGCCAAGCAGCAAAAAGGACAGCGTTTGCGTCCCTGGTCCTTCTGGGAGCCGCCGCAGAGCGCGAGGCGGCTCTATCCCTTGCGAGAACGCTTTCGGACCCAGGGCGTCGAGGCCTGGTTTCAGCCCGTCTGGGATCAGCAGTCCGGCCGAGTCGTGGGGATCGAGGCCCTGGCCCGCCTGCGCGGCGACGACGGTTCGGTCCTCGCACCCGGTGAATTCCTGCCCCAGCTTCAGGAAACCGATATCTTCGATCTGACCAACCAGATCCTTGAGCAGTCTTTGACGGCCCTGACGGCTCTGGACGATCTGGATCCGGAGCTCTGGGTGTCGGTGAATCTCGATCCCCAACTCATCGGCATCACCTGCCTCAAATGTGTGCAACAGATGCTGCAGGGTCAACGGATCGCACCCCAGCGGATCGTCTTTGAGCTCCTGGAGAGTGGTGACTTTCTGGATCGGCGTCTAGCGCAGGACCATCTTCTCGATCTCAAAGCCATCGGCGTCCGGCTCGCCCTGGACGATATCGGTAGCGGCTACTCTTCGCTGCTCCGCCTCAAGGAACTGCCCATCGACAAGATCAAGCTGGATCAGTCCTTTGTCCGTGGTCTGGAGGAGCGGCCCGGCGATCTCCACTTCGTCGAGGCCCTGCTGGAACTCAGTTCCAGTCTGAATGTGGAGCTGGTGGCGGAAGGTGTGGAGACGGCTGCCATTCGCGATGCGGTGGCGGTGGCGGGGGTGCGCTATCTGCAAGGTTATGCCATCGCCCGCCCCATGCCCCTGGACGCTCTGCGTAACTTCCTGGTCTCGGGCTGCGAACCCCTGCGCCAGTCGGGCCCGCGCAGTCTTCTGGGGATCTATGCCGAACAGATGAGCGAGCACGCGGTCTTGCGCAAGGCACTGCGTCAATCCTGGACCATCCTCGATCTGCCGTCCCTGCGGGACCCCCAGAATTGTCCCACCTATCGGGATATCTGTCGCCTACCCGATGCGGACGCTCAGCGGATTCTCGCGGTATATCGCGACTATCACGAGGCCATCGCCGCCTTTGCCGACACGGATGCCCGGCATTGGATGCAGCGGGTGGCAGAACTGGAGCGGCAACACCGGCGCTTGTCCGACGCCCTGCTGGATGCCATTCGCACTGCGAGTGCCACATCTTCGCAGTAGTGACAAGTTGCGACAAAAAACCCTACCGCTGGGGTAGGGTTGGCAAGCGCTCAGCCGGCGCGTGCAAAGCGCAGCGGCCGATGGTACCTGCTCAGTGCATGGCGCCTTCCACTTCCTTGGCAAAGGCGGGATCCCGCTGGGTCTCCTGCAGAAGCTCGGTATAACGCTGCGCCGTCAAGTGGTGCTGGGCTAGGATGGCGTTGGTTTTGGCCATGTACTCGTTCTTGAGCTTTTCCTTTTGCGCCGGGGTCAGCTTGGGATTCATGGCCTCCTGGTGCACCTGGTTGTTCAGACCCTGCAACTCTTTGACGGCGCCGGCAAAATCGTGGAGCTGGGCGGGGCTCAGCTGGGGGGTTGGGGCGGCAAAGGCGCCGTTGGCCAATAGCAGGCAGGTGCCGGCCGCAAGGATCAGACCACCGATCCGACTCGTACCGTGTGCTGCGCGCTGGGAATGCTGCGTCGAAATCCTGTGCTTCATGAAGCCCTCCACTTGAGTATCGGTGCGAATGAGAACTCTCTACCTACATGATATATAAGCAGATAGTGTGATCCGACCGGGATCGGACCGAGTCACCATAACCCACCGTCAGCGCCCGCTGCAAGGTCCCCATGCCCGGAGCGTGATCAGCCAGTAAAAGCGGCGTCGACGGCGTCCTGAAAGCGCGCGCAGGGCAAGGTCGTGAATCCGGCCAGCCGCGGATGCTCGCCGCGCGGCAAAATGGCGCGGGAAAAACCCAACTTGGCCGCCTCGGCTAGGCGCGTATCCGTCGCCGCCACCGGCCGCACCTCCCCCGCCAGACCCAATTCGCCAAAGACGACGGTGCCGTCGGATAAGGACCGATTGCGGAAGCTGCCCAGCAGGGCCATGGCCACGGCCAGATCCGCCGCCGGTTCGTCCACCCGAATCCCGCCGGCGATGTTGACGAAGACATCCTGATCGAAGAAAAAACTGCCCCCGTGGCGATGCAGAATGGCGAGGAGCAGGGAGAGGCGATTGGGATCGAGACCAATGGCCACCCGTCTGGGGTTGGCCAGGGGACTGGGCGTGACCAGGGCCTGAACCTCCACCAATAGGGGCCGCGTGCCCTCTTGGGTGGCCAGCACCACGCTCCCGGGCACGGGTCGCTCGTGTTGGGACAGGAAAAGGCGGGAGGGATTGCGGACCTCCTGTAGCCCCTTTTCCTGCATTTCGAAGACCCCCAGTTCGTTGGCAGCACCGAAGCGGTTCTTGATGGCCCGGATCAGTCGGTAGGGGCTGCCGGCTTCACCCTCGAAATAGAGGACGGTGTCCACCATGTGCTCCAGCACTCTGGGCCCGGCGATGGCGCCTTCCTTGGTCACGTGGCCCACGAGAAAAACACTGGCCCCCGTTGCCTTGGCGTGGCGTACCAGGCGCCCGGCGCATTCACGCACCTGGGCGACGGATCCAGGGGCGGATTGCAGGCTATCGCTGTAGAGGGTTTGAATGGAATCCACCAGGACCACCGACGGTTTTTCGGCCTCCAGAATATCGGCGATGAGCTCCCAGCGATTCTCGGCCACCACGCGGATGGTCTCGGCCTGGACCCGCAAACGGCGCGCCCGCAGCGCGACCTGCGCGGACGATTCCTCCCCCGTGACATACAGTACCCGCTGGCTGCGGCTCAAGCCCTCGGCGATTTGCAGCATGAGGGTGGATTTGCCGATCCCCGGTTCACCACCGAGGAGGATGGCGGCACCCGCCACCAAGCCGCCACCCAGCACCCGGTCCAATTCTCCGAGCCCCGTGTGTTGGCGAGTGGTGGCATCGACGGCGATGGCGTTGAGGTATTCGGGGCTGCTGGCCACGGCATAGGCCGAGCTACCAGCGCGGACCTGGGACCGCTCTGAGCGTTGTTCGACCAGGCTGTTCCAGGCGCCGCAGTCGGGACAGCGTCCCAGCCACTTGGGACTCGTGCCCCCGCATTCCTGGCAGACGAAAAGGGCCTTGTCGCGACTCACGGGACGAGCACTCGCGGAACCCGGGCCTGGATACGGGTGCCCAGCTCATAGGGGATGGTGCCCAGCCGCTCGGCCAGGGACTCCAAAGGCTCGGCTCCAACACCCATGAGGGTCACCCAGTCGCCTTCCTGGGCGTCGCTGTCTTGCAGGTCCACAAAGAGGAGATCCATGCTCACCCGCCCCAGGGTTTGGCTGCGTTGCGATCCAATCCACACCGGCGCTCCCTGCCCCAGGTGCCGATCAAAGCCATCGCCATAACCGCAGGCCACCACGCCCACCCGCTGTTCGTGGGGGGCTTGGTAAGCGGCGCCGTAGCCCAGCCATTCGCCCGGCGCGAGGCGACGGGTGGCGATGATCTGCGCCTGCCAGGAGAGCACCGGGCGAAGACCGAGGTCGCGACCGGTCTGCCCCGGAAAAGGGGATAGTCCGTAGAGCATGAGGCCAGGACGCATCCACGGAAAGCGCGCTTCGCCCAGGGCGAGGACGGCTCCGGAGTTGGCCAGGGAGTGCTCGCCCAGGGTCCGCTCGCCCCATTGGCCGATGGCGGCGCGGAATTCACGAATTTGCCGGGTGTTGTGGGGGTCATTGGGGGTGTCGCTGCGGGCGAGATGGCTCATCAGGCCCAGGATGCGCAAAGGGCTTTGCACGGCGGCCAAGGCCTCGAACACCGGGCCCAGAGCGCTCGGGGCGAAGCCCAGGCGATGCATGCCCGAATCGAATTTGATCCAGATGGACAAGGGCCGATTCCAGCGTTGTTCTTGCAACCAGGCAAGCTGCGCGGCACGGTGGATGACCAGGATATGGCCGCGGGCCGCGGCCAGGGGGATCTCTCCGGGCGCAAAGGGCCCGGCCAAAAGGCAGGCCGACGGCCCCAGGGCCAGGTCATAAAGCTGCTCGGCCTCCTCCATGCTGGCGACGGCAAAGCCCTCCACCCCGGCACGGGCAAGCTCCGGCGCACAGACCGCGAGGCCATGGCCATAGGCATTGGCTTTGACGGCCGCCATGAGCTTCGCCCCGGGCATCCGCGCCCGCGCCACAGCGACGTTGTGGGCCAAGGCGGAAGCGGAGATACAGGCGCGGACGGGGCGGGTCATGTGGCCAGTTTAAGCCGACCACGGCGGAAAAGCACGGGAGACACCGCGCCGGGACTTGGCACGGTACCAACGACGGAGTTAAAAACGGTAGGCCAAACCCAATTCCATACCAAATAGGTTCGTGGAGGAGGGGGGTTCCCGGACCGTGCCGGGGATTTGCACTATGGGCGTTCCCTGATAACTGATGGTCTCGAGAGACGGATACTCTTTGGTGCCGGTGTACGTGAAGTGGGTAAAATTCAGACCGCCGAAGATATGCCAGTTTCGGCTCAGAGCGTAGTCTGCACTGATTTTAATGCGTTCCTGGCCGCTAGTGCCAAACCCACCGCTGAAACCGGTGTCTGAGACGGTATATGGTCCACTGCTAGTCACCGTACCGGGGACGTCGATGCCACCACCAACGACCGCCAAAAACTGGCCGTCTACCCCAACCACGAAACGTGGTGTCACCGCATATTGGAATAGAGCGCCGAGGCCGACGAGACCGGAGTGGTAATGTTCATCATAGCCGCCAGGACCTTGCAGACGACGATCCCAATTCTGATAACCGCCAGCGACGTAGGGCGTCAGCATCGCGTTGGAGGAAAGGAAAAACCCCTTGCCCAGTCGGGCGATCACGCGATTTGTCGTGGCATTGTCCGTCGTGTTCAAGTGCTCTGCGGGTGTAGATCCATGGTAGGCAATGCCACCTGAGGAGTAGTAGTAGTTTATTGCGAAGTAGAGGTTTTGAGTGAGTTTGTCGTTCATGCCACTCAGATGCACCGCAAAGCCAGGCATCCAACCGGACTCGATATCGGAGCCATAGGTGGGCGCTGGAGAGATGTGCTCCTGGTAGTTCATCAAGGTGCCGGTGGCTGCGATGCCGATCTCGTTATTGGCTGCCACAATGGGATTGTCCGATTGCGCCTGGGCCAGAGGGCTGAGACCCATGGCGGTGAGGGCCAAAGCAAGGATGCGAATCTTCATGCTTCTCTCCATCAATGATTGGGGTGGTGGCTTCAGCATTTGCTGTAATGCTGTGCCTGCAGGTAAAAGTAGTACAAAGCCGTATTCTGTCAAGCCGAGACAATGGGGTGGGGTGCCGAGACGGTTGGACGAGGTGCGAGGTACCTCGCTAAGCGTAATCCCCGGGGGGGGCGTAGTTCTCGAAGCGGGTGTACTCGCCGAAGAAACTCATGCGCACGGTGCCGATGGGGCCGTTACGTTGCTTGCCGATGATGACTTCGGCGATGCCTTTGACCTCTTCGTTGTCCTTGTTGTAGACCTCATCGCGGTAGAGGAAGAGGATGAGATCGGCGTCTTGCTCGATGGCGCCGGACTCGCGCAGATCCGACATTTGCGGGCGCTTCTCGGTGCGGTTCTCGAGGCTGCGGTTGAGCTGGGAGAGGGCGATGACGGGTACCTGGAGCTCCTTGGCGAGCGCCTTCAGAGAGCGGCTGATTTCCGAGATTTCCGCCACCCGATTGTCGGAGCGTCCCGGCACCTGCATGAGCTGCAGATAGTCGACGATGATGAGACGCAGATCTTGCTCGCGCTTGAGGCGGCGGGCGCGGGAGCGCAGTTCACCGGGTGTCAGGGCAGCGGAGTCGTCCGTGAACAGGGGAGCTTTACCGAGCTCGCCGATGGCCATGGCAATGCGGGGCCAGTCGTCGTTACCGAGGCTGCCGTTGCGCAGGCGGTGCTGATCCACCCGCCCACGCGAGGAAAGCGCCCGCAGCACGATCTCCTCCGTCGGCATTTCCATGCTGAATACCGCTACCGGCAGGCCCTCGGAGCAGGCCACGTGTTCGGCAATGTTCATGGCGAAGGCGGTCTTGCCCATACTGGGTCGCCCGGCCACTATGACCAACTGGCCGGGGTGCAGGCCAGAGGTTTTCTCGTCCAGATCGGCAAAGCCGGTGGGCAAACCGGTGACGGTCTTGCGCTCGCGGGCGTTGGCCTCGATACGATCGATGACCCGGGGTAGCGCATCCTTGATGCGGGTGAAGGCTACCGCGTCCCGCTTCTGGCCCTGGGCCAGTTCAAATATCCGCCGCTCGGCCTCCTCCAGCAGGGTCTGGGCATCCCGTCCCTCGGGTCGGTAGGCCAGATCGGCAATTTCCCGCCCGGCATGGATGAGTGCGCGCAGGATGGCGCGATCGCGCACGATGCTGGCGTAGGCAGGCACGTTGGCCGCCGAAGGGGTGGCATTGGCCAATTCCACCACGTAGGCGACGCCGCCAGCCTCCGCCAGAAGCTCGTGATCCTGCAGGTACTCGGCCAAGGTGATGGCATCCAGGGGCTTCTGCTCCAGGAGCATCTGCCCGATGCAACGATAGAGCACCTGGTGGCGTTTCTGATAGAAGTCCTCCGGGCTCAGCAGGTCGGCGATGCGATCCCAGCTTTCGGGATCGATGAGCAGGCCGCCGATGACCGACTGCTCTGCCTCTAACGAATAGGGCAGGGCCTTGATGGCACCGCCATCCTGCAGGGCAAAGGGATAGTCCATGCCCGGGATCCCGGGTTCAGGCGCGTTCCACCACCACGTGGATGTCCAGCTCGACCTCGGGGTGGAGGTGGAGGCGGGCCGTGTGCTCGCCAACGCGCTTGATGGGGCCATCGGCCAAGCGCACCTCACTGTGGCTCACCGGATGGCCCATCTCGCCCAGCAGCCGGGCGATGTCGTGGTGGCTGACGGAGCCGAAGAGGCGGCCATCTTCACCAGCCTGCAGGGCAATACGCACGGCCACATCAGCGAGGGCGGCGGCGCGCGCCTGTGCCGCCTGTAGACGTTCCTGTTCGGCCGCTTCCAGAGCGGCCTTGCGCTCGGCAAAACTCGCGAGGTTGCTGGGTGTGGCCAGGACGGCCTTACCCTGAGGGACCAGGAAGTTACGCCCGTAGCCGGGGCGTACCTCGACGACGTCACCCAGACGACCGAGCTTGTTGATACGTTCCAACAGTATGACTTTCATGTGGACTTCCCTCTAAAGTTTATGCACGGAACCGGTATGAGCCCGGCCCCGATTCTCGGATTACGGTCCCGGCGGGCGCAGGCGCCCATGCCAGGAAAAAAAACGGTCCAGAATACCCAGCAGCATCACCGGCAAGGCCAGCTGCGACAGGAGGATCAGGCCCAGATAGAATAGCACCAGCCCCCAAGCCGGCCAGCTGCGCAGCACAAACCACAGATGTACCAGGCTCAGGCCCTGAAGCAGGTAGAAGGCGCTCAGGAAGAGCGTCAGATTCTCTGCCCACCACAGGCCAAGTCCCGTCAGCACCAGACTGGCGGCGGTGCTGAGCAGGAACGGCCAGATCCACCAGGAAGGCAGAACCAGAGTCGAGAAAGGCCGCTGTACGCGTAGATCGCCCTGCAGCCGTTCACGCCAGCGGCTGGCGAGAACCCCGGCTACGGTCCCCATGAGCACTACCCCGAGGGATACGACTCCGGGCGTGAAGGGGACCACCAGATCGATAGCCTCTTTCTGCTGTGTGCTCAGGCGCTCCGCCAGGGGCTTCAGGAGCGTTGCCAGCTGGCTTTGCCAATATTCCGGGCCCGCGGCACCGGGTAGGACCCAGAGCGTCACGAGGAGGCTCAGTAGACCCAGGACCGCCAGTGCCCAGAGCAGGCCACGCCAGTCTTCACGCCACAGCAGCCCTTCACCGATGAGGCGACCGGGAAGCCAGGCGAGGAGAACGAAGGCCACGGCAAAGGCCGGACTCCAGGTGACTATGCCCACGCCGATGGTGGCTATGGCCAGTACTTCCAGGCTTTCCTTGCGCCCCGCCTGCATGGTCACCAGCGCCAATAGGGCGACGACGTTGATCAGGAGCGGCAGGGCAAGCACCGGCAGCAACCGCGCCAGCGCAAACAGGAGGACGATGGCGGCGCTGGCCTGCCAGCGACCACTGAGGAACCAGCCCAGGAAACCCGAAGACTGGTCTGCCCTGTTCACCTTCGCGGCAACCCGAGCTCAGCGCACGACGTAAGGCAGGAGCGCCAGGAAGCGGGCCCGCTTGATGGCCGTCGCTAGCTGCCGTTGGTACAGCGTGCTGGTGCCGGTGATGCGGCTGGGCACGATCTTGCCCGTTTCACCGATGAAGGCCTGTAGCGTCTTGAGATCTTTGTAATCGATTTCCTTGACGCCCTCGGCCTTGAAGCGGCAGAACTTGCGCCGCCGGGAGAAGCCCCCGCCACCGCGGCGATCATCGCCATCCCGATCCCGGTCCCGATCTCTTTGCTGAAATGCCATGATGTGAACTCCTTGACTGATGGTGCTCCGACGGCGGCCTTATTCGCCAGCGGCTGTCTGCAATTCTTCCTGACTCTCGCTGCGCTCGCGTCGGTCGTTTTCGTCCCGGGCGAGGAAGGAGGGCTGGGTGATGGCCTCATCCCGTGCCAGGATCAGGTGACGCAGCACTGCGTCGCTGAAGCGGAAGGCGTCTTCCAGTTCCGCCAGGGCGGCGGCAGAGCATTCCACATTCATGAGGATGTAGTGGGCCTTGTGGGCCTTCTTGATGGGATAGGCCAGCTGGCGCCGACCCCAGTCTTCCAGGCGGTGAATGGTGCCGCCGTCGCCTTCGATCATGCCGCGATAGCGCTCGATCATCTGGGGAACCAGCTCGCTCTGGTCGGGGTGGACCAGAAAAACAATTTCATAGTGCCGCAAAATAAAGCTCCTTACGGTTCACGGGGAGTCCGGACGCCGATCGTCCGAACAAGGAGACACCGGAAAAAAGGTGAGCGCGTATTCTACCTGTTGCCCCGGGAAAAACAAGCGCTTGCCCCGTGCATGGCGGGCCATGCCTCAGAGCTTGGCAAGGCGTGTCCGGATCGCATCCCGCGCAGCGGGGCTGAGCGGTGATGTCGCCGGGCGAGCGGAAAGGTTTTCCAGTCGCGGCGCAGGCAGGTCACCGCGATGCAGGACCGCCAGGGATTCCTCCACTGCCTGCCGGTCGTTGCAGACCAGCAGCAGTTCGGCACCCGCGCTCTGGGCCGCGTGCACGCGCTCGGCCATGCCCCCCACCACCGCCGCCCCGGCCATGACCAGGTCGTCACTGACGAGGATTCCGTGAAAGCCCAATTCCCCACGGAGGATGTCCTGCAACCAGCGGCGCGAGAAGCCTGCGGGGTTTCTGGGGTCGACGGCGGGGTAGAGGCAGTGCGCCGGCATGATGGCGGGGATGCCGGCAGCGATGAGGGTACGAAAAGGCTTCAGATCCGCTTGCAGCAGTGGCCAGGGACGGAGGTCTTCGGGCAGGCTGGTGTGCGAATCCGCCGTCACTGCGCCGTGTCCCGGAAAATGCTTGGCGACACCGGCAAGGCCCTGTTCCTGCAGGCCAGACCATAGCGCTCCTGCCAACTGCGCTACCCACTCTGGCCGGTCGCTCAGGGCCCGATCGCCAATGACCTCGGAAACTCCCCAGTCGATATCCACACAGGGCGTAAAATCGAGGTCGATACCCAGATCGCGCAACTCAGCGGCAAGCAGTCGACCCCAGTCGCGGGCAAGATCGATGGCGCTCTCGATCCCTTCCGCCTCGGCCAGACGTCCCAGAGCGCGCTGCGGTGGAAAGCGGGTAACGCCCTCGCGCAGGCGCTGCACCCGCCCGCCCTCCTGATCGATGCCGATGAGCAACGGTGGCTGGCGCAAGGCCCGTATCTCCCGACAAAGCTCTGCCACCTGCAGGGCCGACAGACAGTTACGGGCGAAAAGGATGACGCCGCCGATGGCCGGATCTTGCAGGAGCTCGCGCTCGGCAGCGTCCAGCTCGCTGCCCCCCAGGTCCACCATGAGTGGACCGCGGGGCAGGACTACCGGTTTAACTGCGGAAGGCTGGGTCATGGGATTGGGGTTCCGAGCTGGGCTTGCTCCGGGCAGGATCGGCCTGTACCAGCTCGAGGTCCGGGGGCATGGAGATGGGCAGGGAGATGCTGGTCAGCTGACTGCTGAACCCATGCACGTGTACGGGGACGATCATCATGCTGAAGCCATCGTGCTGCAGGCGATCCTGGATGATGAAGCTGACCTCGTCGTGGAGGATGCTCCAGATGGCATTACGGTGCTTGGAATCGATCACCCGCCCAGCAAAGAAGATGCTTTGCGGGAAGTAGCGTATGGCCACGTTGGCCAATTCTTCCATGGCCTGGATGCGGTCGGTGCCGTAGGTGGCGAACCAGGTGGCGGGCATGCCCTGACTGCGGCAGAAGGCCACGTACTGGTTGCCCTCAGTCTCGACATAGACCTTGAGTTGCTCTACGGCCTTGCGGCCCTTGAATTCACCCTGGCCAACGATTCCGGCCAGGAGAAAAACGTAGTTCTTGACGAAACCGCCCACCATGCGGTGTGCCGTCAGCAGCGTGTGCAGGCCCAGACCGTCGAAGCGATGCACGAAAAAGACGGCGGTATTGGCGCGCGGGTCCAGAGGCAGGGGCGGGCCCGGCTGGATATCTTCGGGGACGATATCGAGCATGGTCTCGTCCAGTTCGCGGGTGAGTTTGCCGAGCTCCTGATAGTGGCGATAGATGAACCAGGCAAGGACGATGACGATGCCGGTGACGAGGAGGGTAAACCAGCCGCCGGCATCGAACTTCTCAAAGATGGTGATGAGCAGGATGGATGCCGTCACCACGAGCCCGATGCTGCTCACCACCAGGCGTTTGGCCCAGGCCGGATGCTGCCCGCGCTGACCCCACCAGTGGCGGGAGAGCCCCGCCATGGTCAGGGTAAAGGTGATGAACACGTTGATACTGTAGAGCACCACCAGCACCCGTACCTGCCCGCCGGTGGCCAGGAGGATGGCGATGGCCGCCGCGCCGATGAGGAGGACACCGTTGCGGGCGACGAAGCGGTCCGACAGATAGGAAAAGCGTTCGGGCAACCAGCGGTCCACCGCCATGTTGGCCATGACGATGGGCGCGGTGATGATACCGTTGTTGGCGCCAACGAAGAGGAGCAGCCCTTCGGTGAGCAGAGTGAACCAAAGGGCCGCCGGCGCCAGGTGCAGGCCACCCACGGTCCAGTGCTCGGTGATGCTGCGATAGAGCACGGCATTGAGGGTCTGCCCGTGCACGATTTGAACGTGGTAAAGCAGATACAGAAAGATCAGGCTGCCTGCCACCAGGGACAGGGAAATGGCCAGATAATTCATGGCGCGACGACCCGTCTGTGCGCGCGGCTCGCGCAGCATGTGGACGCCATTGGCAACGGCTTCGAGGCCGGTGTAGGTACCTCCCCCCATGCTGAAGGCGCGTAATACCAGGGCGATGATGAAGAGCAGGCCAAAATGACCGAGATCGCTCTGGGTGCTGCGGACCGTATCCTGAGCCACCTGTGGCAGTTGCGGCAGGTGCGAGAATAGTCCCCAGCCCAGCACGAGGATATGGCTGACTATGAAGCCCAGAAAAATGGGTAAAAGGATCTTGATGGATTCCTTGGCCCCACGCAGATTGATCATCACCAGGAAGAGGAGGATGCCGATGTCGATGGGTATCCGCCAGGCGTACCAGCTGCCTGGCAGCAGGCTCAATACGGCCTCGGTCCCGGAGGCGACGGAAATGGCAGCGGTGAGTATATAGTCGATGATGAGCGCCGAACCGCTCACCAGTCCCGCCAGCGGATGGAGCAGGGTCGTGGCGGTATGGTAGCCACCCCCGCCTTCCGGAAAGAGGGAAATGACCTGCCGGTAACCGGCGGCGATGATGAAGACCGTCAAGGGGATGCCGATGGCCAGGATGACCGAGAGATATTCGTGTCCCTTGAGGGCGTAATAGATCTCCGGTGGACCATAGGCCGACGACGACAGGGCGTCGGCGCCAAGTCCTACCCAGGCGAGAAAGGCGGCAAAGGTGACGCTTTCAAAATTCTTGGGGTTGAAGACATCCAGACCACGGCGCCAGCGCGGCAAATGCAACCAGGACATTCAGGTTCTCCGAGGCGGTGGTGGCGAACTGGGAGGAGCAAGGCCGATGTAGACGGGCAGCCCCGCCGGACAAAGATCGAAGAGCGCGCAGATATCCTCCGGTGCCAGACGAACGCAGCCAGCCGATGCGGCCGTTCCGAGCTTCTGGCGCTGCGCCGTTCCGTGCAGGTAGATGTAACGGCGAAAGGTGTCCACCACACCGCCGCGGTTGCGCCCCGGCTCGAGTCCCGAAAGCCAGAGAATCCGGCCCAGAATCCAGTCCGCGTCCGTACCGTCGGCGGCGGACCAGCAGCGACCCGTCCAGCGGCGTCCGCGCAGGATGGCCGTGGCTGGCAGGCCGGCGCCGATGCGCGCCCGCACCTCATGCCAGCCGCGCGGGGTGCAGGCGCTGTCGCGTACTTCACCGAGCCCGGCGCGGGCGGTGGAGGCGGGCCCCCACCAGAGGGTCGTGCCGCCACAGCGCAATTCCACCCGTTGCCGGCGGGCGTCCACCCAGAGCCAGGTCCTTTCAGCGGGTGAAAAGGGCAACGGATTCGACATGCGCCGTGTGTGGAAACATATTGACGATACCCGCCGCCTCCAGACGAAAGCCCTGTTGTTGCACGAGATAGGCACTGTCGCGAGCGAGGGTATCGGGATTGCAGGAGACGTATACTAGGCGCCGCAGGGCGGGACCGATGCCTTTCAGGATCTCGATGGCGCCAGAACGCGGTGGATCGATGAGCATCTTGCGTACGCCGGCGGCGCCCGGGAGGTCGGCCAGGGCCGTCTGGGTGAGATCCGCTGCGATGAAATGGGCACGCGCAGCGAGTCCGTTGAGTTCGGCGTTGAACCGTGCCTGGGCAACCAGGCGGGTATCTCCTTCTACTCCCAGGGCGCGCGCGCCGAGGCGCGCCATGGGCAGCGTGAAGTTGCCGAGTCCGCAGAAAAGATCGACGATTTCCTCACCGGGCTCCGGCGCCAGCAAGGCCATGGCGCGCCGTACCAGGACTGGGTTGATCCACGGGTTGACCTGGATGAAACCCAAGGGCTGAAAGCGCAGGCGCAGGTCGAACTCCGGCAGGGCATATTCGAGCTCTGGCACGTCCTCCCCAGGCAAGGCTTGCAGGCTCTCGGGGCCGCCTCCCTGGAGCAGGATACGCAGACCGTGGGCGTCCGCGAAGCCCTGCAGAAGGCGCAGATCGCTACGGCTCAGGGCGTCCAGGTGGCGCAGGATGAGGACGGCGTGCGCGTCGGTGCAGGCTATCTCCCACTGGGGAATGGCTGCGGGGCGCTGGAGGCGGGCCACCAGAGCACGCAGGTCGAGAATGCGCTCGCCCACCCGCGGATCCAGCACAGGGCAACTTTCCATGGCCGCGACGAAGCTCGAGTGGTACTCGCGAAAGCCCACCAGAGCACCGCGGGTCTTGGGCACCCGCACCGACAAGCGTGCCTTGCTGCGGTAGTGCAGGCTGGGCCCCTGGATGGGTGGCAGGATGCGCGCCGGGCGTACCCGCCCGATGTGCTGGAGCTGATCCTCCAGATGCCTTTGCTTGACGGCTATCTGGGCGCCGGGCTCGAGGTGCTGCAGGCTGCAGCCACCGCAGACGCCCGCGTGGGCACAGGGCGGCGTGACCCGCTGGGATGAAGCCCGTTCCACCTCCACGACCCGCGCCCGGTCGTAGCGCGGCGTACCCTCGTAGCGGCGAACCCGGACACACTCCCCGGGCAGGGCCCCGGCGACGAAGAGCACCTTGCCGTCGACACGGGCCACACCCGTACCCTCGCCATCCAAGCCGGTGATGTGGACGCGCTCCACCGGCATGTCCCGCAGGGGCTTGGGGCGGGTCACGACTGGGCCTCAGACATCGACGGCAAAGGTACCCCGGTCATGCTGCCGGTACCGCGGCTGGAGGGAGAAAATCACTTGCGCTGCCAAGCCCCGCCGGCCGTCTGATACCAGTATCCCGGGGGTGCCTTGCGGATCCAGGCCTGGGCGAAGGTTTCCTGGATCTGCGCTTTCCACTCCGGATGACCGTTGGCGTCGGCGATCTGCTGATAGAGGTTGCCGAGCGCTCGATTGTAGCTGGCGACGAGACCCGGCAGGGCGGCGCGCTGGGCGAGGGAAACGGCATCGGCATCGTGTACCGCGACCAGTCCGGCGTTGGTGTAGCCTACGGCTCCGCTGACAAAATAGGGCTGCATCTGCGCCGCCAGGGACTCGAGCTCGGCGCGGGCCGCCACGACACCAGGGCTGGAGGCATTGAGGTCGGCGGCCGCGCGCGCCGTGCCGCTGAAACTCGTGAAGACGGTGTTGGCCAGGGCGCCGGCACCGCGTTCCCACCAGGGAGCCGCCGGAGATGGCCGGAGCCAGGCCGAAGGCGCCGGAGCGACCGCACTGCGCCCGCTGGCGCTGGGGGTGGCGGGAGCGGCGGGTGCCGTGCCCTTCTCGTGAACCTCCACCTTACCCTTTTCCGCGGCACGGTAGACCTGTTCCACGACCTGATCCGCGAGCTTCTGCGCCGCCGCCGCGGGGAAATAGATATTGACGGTGACACAGGCCGAGAGCAGGGCGACCATGGCCAGACCCAGTAGGCTCCGCGTTACACTCTGAGCCAAGCGACGCACTGTTTTCAGACGGTTTTCCACCTAGGGTCCTCCTTGTATGGGCGTCTCGCCGCGGATGGCAGCCAGCAGCCGGGACACCAGCTCACTCCACTGCGTGCGGCGATTGTACCCCACGATGTTCACCCTGGGCAGTCCCGCGCCCTGCAGGAGGGTGAAATGATCGCTTTTCTCGGCATCTTCCGCGCCACCGATACCCGAAAGCTCGGCAACGCCATCCGTGAGGCGGACACCCATGCCCAGTTTTTCGTAGTGAAAGGTCTTGAAAAGCCGCAGATACAGGCCCTGGAACAAGCCTCCGATACCACCGCCACCGCCCAGGCGGCTCAGGTTTTCGATAGCCGTCGCGCTGATCTCCTGCTCCAGGCCGGGCTCGCGCTGGGAGTAGAGGCGGGCATCGAAGCTCACCGGCCGCCAGTCCAGGAGCACGAGGTGGTGGATATAGCCATCCAGAGCGCCGTTGATGTAGCCAAAATGGAAAACGTCCGTCATGGGTCGCAGATGCAGGCGGTGCAGACGGATGTCCGCCGTCAGGACCGGCGCCGTCCCCAGAAAGTGGGAGATGGCCAGATCCCGCACCTCCACCTGCCCGCCAAAGACCTGCGCCGCCAGGGTGCCATCGGTGCTCAGGCGGCCATCGGCATAGGCCAGTTGCGGAAGGCTCGCCGACAGTGTCCCGCTGAAGGGGGGCCAACCCAGATCGCGGGTCAGGGGCGCCAGCTGCAGATCGTGGAGGGCGCCATTCATGCGTAGGGAAAGACGGCCCGTTCGCCAACTGGCGCGCAGATTGCGCAGGCCAATGCTGCCGCCGAGCAGGGCAACCTGCATGGGGGAGCGCGACTCCAGCGTATGTGGACCCAGGGTGAAGTCGCCATCCAGGGCGCCAAAGGGCAGCGCGTACACCGCCCCTTCGCGCCAGTTCAGACCCGCCCGCCCGGGACCGGTGGCAGACCAGTGGCCGGAACTGGAGATGCCGTCGATGCGCAAGTACCCGCGCGGATCTGTCAGGGCCCCGTCGCGCCAGCGCCAGCGCGCAGAGCGCAGACCCGGCCCGAAGCGCAGGGCGATCTCGGCGACACCGGCGGCGTCCAGACGTGCCGGCACGCTGCCGGTGCTCAGGATCGGGCGGATCCACTGGGCGTAGAAGGGCCGCATCTGCACCTCCCGGGCATCCAGGGACCAAGCCAAAGGTTGCCTTCCCATACGCCCTGCACGAAAGCCCGCCTGCCCGAGGCCGGGCCAGCGCAGCTCGCCGTCGCGCAGCTCCCAGAAACCCTTTCCCACCAACCAGTTGCTGGACAGTTGGACGGGTCCTTCCTTGGGTGCCTCGGCAAACCAGGGAGTCCAGAGGAGCGCACCCTTCTGCCAGTGCAAGACGGCACTGCCGCGCCAGTCGGTAGCGTGCATGGCGACCACCCGCAGACTTGCCCTGCCATGCTCCGCCGCCTGCAGCCCATCCGGGCTCTGCCAGCCGAGATTGTGTGCCTCTACGTCCACGGCGGCAATACTGAGCTCATGCCAGGAGGCCCCCTGAGCCTGCCCCGTCACGACCAGAGTGCCGCTGCTGTGCCAGTGTGGTGGTAGCAACGAAGCGAGCCAAGTCTGGGCCGGGGCCTGCCCCTGCAGGTGACCATGCCATGTACCGCCCGCCGTACTCTGCCACTGCCCACGCCAGTCCCCCGCCCGTTTGCCTCGCAGCGTGAGCTGCATCCCGGCCGCGCCGTTCAGGGCGGCGATGGCACCGCTAAAATGCAGGGACAAGGGCCCGTAGGCCCGGGACAGGATCTGGCCCGTACCGGCGTCGCAGCGCCAAGGGCCACTGGTGTGCAGAGTGCAGGCGAAGGTCGCCTGCTGCCAACCACCGTGTCGTCCGAACTGCAGGGCGGCGCTGGAGAGGTCGATGCGCTCACCCCCGTGCCCGAGTGTATGCAGCCGAAGGCGCGGCTGCTGCAATGAAAAACCCGGTCCCGTGATGCTCTGGGCGCGGAGCTCCAAGATGGTGGCACGGGCCTGGGCGCAACCATGCGAGAGACCGAGGCCGAGGACGGCGAGAAGCGCTCCCCAGCGGCGCACGATGGGCTCAGGCAGGGAAAACGCCGGTGGAGAGATAGCGGTCACCGCGGTCGCAAACGATGCTGACGATGGTGCCGGCATCCAGCTCGGCGGCGACCCGCAAGGCCGCGACCATGGCGCCGCCCGAGGAAATGCCGGCGAGTATGCCCTCCTCCCGCGCCAGCCGCCGCGTCATCTCCTCCGCCTCATCCTGACCCACGTCGAGGATACGGTCGACGCGGGAGGCATCGTAGATGGCAGGCAGATAGGCCGCAGGCCAGCGCCGGATGCCCGGAATCTGCGATCCCTCCCGGGGTTGCACGCCGACGATGCAGATGTCCGGACGGACCTCCCGCAGATAGCGGGAGGTGCCCATGATGGTCCCGGTGGTACCCATGGCCGAGACGAAATGGGTGACGCTGCCGCGGGTGTCGCGCCAGATCTCCGGACCCGTGCTGAGGTAGTGGGCCTCGGGATTGTCGGGATTGGAAAACTGGTCGAGCATGACGCCTTCTCCGGCAGCGACCATGGCGCGGGCGCGCTCGATGGCGCCCTCCATTCCCTGTGTGGCGGGGGTGAGGAGAATGTCGGCGCCGAAGGCCCGCATGACCTGACGTCGTTCGATGCTCATGTTTTCCGGCATGATCAGGGTAATGGGGAGCCCGCGGATGCTGGCGGCCATGGCCAGGGCGATGCCCGTGTTACCACTGGTGGGCTCGATCAGGCGCGTTCCGGGAACGATGCGCCCACGATCCAGGGCGCGGCGGATCATGTGGGTAGCGGCGCGATCCTTGACGGAGCCCGCCGGATTGTTGCCTTCGAGCTTGGCGAAAACCCGCACCCGGCCAGGCCGATGCAGGCGCTGCAAGAGGCAGAGGGGGGTATTGCCGACCCAGTCTTCCAGTCCGGCCATGGTGATGGTCCTCGGAGCACAAAGCGATGGCGACAGCCTAGCACCGCAATGCGCTGGACCCAAGGTCCAGAGCCTCCTAAACTGGTAGGACAGACGCTCAGGGAGGGTTTCGTCATGACGTCCGAACCGCAAAGCGCCGCCCTCGATGCCCGCAGTGTGCGCCGGCAGGAAGCCATGCACCACGAGCACCACGAACATCACCACCACGAGCAGGTAGGCTGGCTGCGCGCCAGCGTCCTCGGTGCCAACGATGGCCTGCTCTCGACGGCGGCGCTCCTCACCGGTGTTGCGGCAAGTAGCATGGGCGCGCAACAACTGGTGCTTACCGGTGTCGCCGCCCTGGCTGCTGGCGCCTTTTCCATGGCGGCCGGGGAGTACGTTTCGGTCAGTTCCCAGGCCGATACCCAGGCTGCCGATCTGGCCATCGAGGCCCGGGAACTGCGCAAGAACCCCGAAATGGAACTGCTGGAACTCACCCACATCTACGTAAAGCGCGGCCTCGACGAAGATCTGGCGCGGCAGGTGGCCGCCCAGCTCATGGAGCACGACGCCCTGGGCAGCCACGCCCGCGATGAGCTGGGATTGACGGAAATGGCGCAGGCGCGCCCCATCCAGGCCGCCGGCGCCTCGGCCCTCTCCTTTGCCGCGGGGGCCATCTTCCCGGTGCTGGCAGCGGCCCTGGCGCCCCGGGCGATGGTCTTGCCCCTGCTCTTCGTGGTCACGCTCGTATTGCTGGCGATCCTTGGTGCCGTCGCTGCCCGCGCCGGTGGTGCACCCATGTGGCGCGGTGCCCTGCGGGTCCTCTTCTGGGGTACCTTGTCCCTGGCGGCTACCACGCTCATCGGCCACGTCCTGGGGGCGCAGGGTATCTGATGGCCCTCGCTACGCCCAACTGGCACATCCACCGCGATGCCGACCATTTGGCGCAGGCTCTGGCGGAGGCCATCGCCCGCATCGCGGCGGAGTCCATTGCCCAGCGCGGCGCCTTTCACCTCGTTCTGGCGGGGGGGCACACGCCAGCGTCGACCTACGCACGTCTGCCGCAGCTCGGTCGCCGCTGGCAGGACTGGCACCTGTACTATGGCGACGAGCGCTACCTACCACCAGGCCACCCCGAGCGCAACGACAGCATGGTAGAGGCGCAATGGACGGGAAAGGTGCCCATCCCCGCGCAGCAGCACCACCGCTTGGCGCTGGTCGACGATCCAGAAGCAGCTGCGGTCGCTTACGCCCGGATTCTACCGCCGCAGGACTTCGATCTGGTGTTGCTGGGTCTTGGCGAGGACGGCCACTGCGCCAGCCTTTTCCCCGGACACGCCTTAGGCTTGGATGCGGGTGCACCAGCCGTCCTGGCCGTGGACAATGCCGCCAAACCGCCGCCGCGACGTATCACCTTGAGCGGTTGGCGACTGCTCCGCAGCCGTAAACGCTTTTTTGTGGTCACGGGTGCCGCCAAAGCCGCGGCGATTTCCCGCTGGCGCGCTGGAGAGCCCCTCCCGGCGGCGCAGCTGGGCGCCGGTGCCGAAGTCTGGATGGACCCGGAGGCGGCGCGCTGGCCCACCCCCTAGGGTCTGCAGCCGCAGGCATGGACGCCTCTGCGGCGCACGAAAGTGATTGTGGCGGGAGGAGGTGCCGCCCGAGCTTTGGGACGGTGTCCAGTCTTTAGCGGATTGGATATGGTGGGAGCGATGGGATTCGAACCCATGACCCACGGCTTAAAAGGCCGCTGCTCTACCGGCTGAGCTACACCCCCAGACCTGTCACGCGAACAGGGTCGCCATTATCGGGCGGCCCTGTTCTGGGGTCAAGGCGAATTCGGCTCAGATGGCCAGCATGGCAGCGGCCCAGAGGCCGATACCGCCCAAGGCACTGAGGATACCCAGGCCAAAGAGCCAGGTGCGGCGGGTCAGGGCGGTGATGGAGGCCAGGGAAATGGCGATCTGCAGAAAGATCATGGCGATTTCCATATCGTTGTGCGGCCGGTTGAGTCGGGCCGATTCGGCATCGGCCTTGGCCGACTGCGCCTCGAGGGTGCGCGCCTTCTCCAGGATGGCGCTCTTTTGTTCGGTATATTTCTGGATCTTGGGGGCAAATTGCCGTGCCTTGTCGGGGTCCAGGGTGCTGCCCAGTTCCAGCAGGTGCAGTTTGGTGCTCACGGCCTGGTAGTAGTTCCACTGGTCGGTGGCGCGGGCCTTTTCCAGCACCGCCTCGTTTTTGTAGAGCAGAACCTCGTTCATGAGGTGGCTGCCCTGGTAGCTCACCACGGCGCCGAAGGCGGCGAGGATGGCCGTGAATATGGCCACCCATTGCCCGAGACTGTGACCCGATCCCGCCCCATGGTGCAGGGCCTCTTCGTGCGGGGCGTGGGTGTGCAGACCGTGTTCGCTCATGGGCGCCTCGTTTGCCGTCGGCGGAAAATCCGCGCTATCCTGAGATCTCGTCCGGTGTTCGTCAATCCTGTGGGAGAGCCCGACCATGGCCGTTGCTACACCACCCCCTGAGTGGGATGAGGAAGCCGCCTCGGCGCCGGCGCAGGCCATCCTCGCCGGCGGCTGTTTCTGGTGCGTGGAGGCAGTCTACCGGGAACTCCGTGGCGTGCAGGCGCTGACCTCGGGTTACTGCGGTGGGGCGGCGGAGGATGCCCACTATGAGCGGGTCTGCAGCGGTCGGACCGGCCATGCCGAGGCACTGCGCATCGATTTCGACCCCGGCCAACTGAGTTACGGTCGTATCCTGCAGGTGTTTTTTGGGGTGGCCCACGACCCGACCCAGAAGGATCGGCAGGGCAACGATATCGGTCCTCAGTATCGCTCGGCCATTTTCCCGCTGAATCCGGCCCAGGAGCGCGTCGCCCGGGCCTACATCGCGCAGTTGGAGCGCAGCGGGCTCTTTACCGGACCCATCGTCACCGCCATCGAGGGGCCAGCGACTTTTTACCCCGCCGAGGCCTACCATCAGGATTATGCCCATCGCCATCCGGATCAGCCGTATATCTGTGCGGTGGCGCGTCCCAAAGCGATCAGTCTGCGGCGTATCTTTCCCCAGTTTCTCAGGACCCCGAGCCAGGAGTAGACACTCATGCCCACCTCTTCCGCCGGTTACGATCTTGGCCCTCTGGATCCCAAGCGGCGCGCCGAACTGGCTCGCGATCTTCCCGCTCCAGTGCGCCACATCCTCTTCGAGCACGGTACGGAGACCCCCTTTTGTGGCGGTCTACTGCACGAGAAGCGGGAAGGCGATTATTGCTGCGTGCTCTGCGGCCTACCGCTTTTTCGTAGCGCCGACAAATTTGAATCGGGAACGGGATGGCCGAGTTTTGTCGCTCCCTTTGCTCCGGACCATCTGAAGGAAATCACGGATTACAGCCACGCAATGGTGCGTACGGAAATCCGTTGCGCCCGCTGCGACAGCCACCTTGGGCACGTCTTTCCGGACGGTCCGCCGCCTACGGGTTTGCGCTACTGCCTCAATTCCGCCGCACTCCGGTTTGTCCCCAAGGAGCCACCGCAGCCCAGCCGTTGAAGCGGCCCACAGCAAGGCGTGCGCCGGTGCGGGGCAGGCTTAGCTCAAGGATGTGTTCTGGGTGGTGGGATTGCCGCGTTTCAGTTCCCGCATGGCTGTGGTCAAGGCCCCCCGCGCGCGTGTCAGTGCGGCCTCGTCGCCATGGACGAGGGCTGTGTGATAGGCCTGGTGGGCTGCCGCAAGGCTCGTTCCCTCCAAATGGTGTTCGCGCAGGAAGCGCCCCAGTCGGCAGGCGCGGTGGTCGCCGAGATGGGGGAGCTTTTGTACCACCCTCGGTGCCAGTCGATAAATGGCGTCGAACTGCAGATGTGCCGCGTAGGCACCGAGCAGGGTCTGGGGCAGGTCCGGCTGAGGTCGAGGCCGATAGTGCGCGATCCAGGACCAGACCTCCTGTGCCGGCATCGGCCGGGCAATGCTGTAGCCCTGGACGTAGGGGATGGCCAGCACGCCGAGGGCGTCGAGGATGCTGAGATCTTCCACCCCCTCGACGACGTAGCGGGCGCCAATGGCTTGCGCAAGGCCGCCGACGTTGAGAACGAAATTGAGATCTTCGGGTCGCTTGCCGATTTCGCGCACAAAGCTCTGATCGAGCTTGACCTCGTCCACGGCAATCTCGCGCAGCCGCAAGAGGGAGGCGTAGGCGCTGCCGACATCGTCCAGAGCAATGCGTACCCCCAGACGACGGATCTCATCGATGCGGTCGCGGGCAAGGGCCAGGTTCAAAAATTCGCCGCTTTCGAGAATCTCCAGGGTGAGCTGGGCCGGGGCCACCCCGCTTTGGCGGACGACCCGGTGCACGAGGTCGATGAAGGAGGCGTCCAGGAGCAGATCCGGACCGATGTTGACGGAGACTTCCAGATGCCTGCCCCGGCGACCGCCCTCGACGGCCAGCGCAAGGGCCTCGGACAGCATTTGCCGGGTGAGCTCCCTTTGATCGGGACGCGACAGTTGAGTCAGAAAATGCGCCGGTGTCAGGAGCAGGCCGCCTTGTTGCAGGCGGGCCAGCGCCTCGAAGCCTGCCACCTCGCCCGAGGCCAAAGCGATTATGGGCTGAAAATAGGGGACCAAGGCGCCACTGTGCAACAGGGTAGCGTAGGGAGCGGGTTCCTCCCGGCCCTCCTCCCGGCCCCGATACATTTCCCAAAAATGGGAACGCTGGTGCTTCCCGACCTTTGCCCGGTACATGGCGTGATCGGCGTGGCGCAGCAACTGTTCGGCATCGCCATCGTCGAAGGGGAAGATGCTGACTCCGAGGCTACCGCCGGTATGGGCCTCGATACCGCCGGGCAGCAGGGTTGGCGTCTGTAGGGCACGGTCGATGCGCTCCAGGAGCTGTTCCAGATCGTCCATGCGGCTCAGTCCTTCCAGCAGCAGGGCGAATTCATCACCACCCATGCGGGCGATGAAGTCGGTCTTGCGCAAGACTCCCTGCAGGCGCAAGGCGAGGGTCCGCAGCAGGGCATCGCCAGCGGCGTGTCCATAGCGGTCGTTGACGGGTTTGAAATCGTCCAGATCCAGCATGCAGATGGCCAGCAGACGATCCCCTCTGAGCGCCCGCTCCATGGCCTCGGGAATACGGTCCAGGAGGGCGACGCGGTTGGGCAGGCCGGTGAGGGCATCGTGCCGCGCCATCCAGCTCTGTACCTTGCGTTCCTGCTCGATGCGCTCGCGCAGGTCCAGTTCGTCCAGACCGAAGCCCAGGAGCCGGCTAATCCTGGCCAAGGCACGCAGGGTTTCTTCATCGAAGACGTCTTTTTCGGTACTGATGATGGTCAAAAGGCCCCACAGCGCACCGCCGCGCAGGATGGGAATGGCGGCAGAGCTGGCCCAGCCCTGCTCCCGGAAGGTCGGGTGATAGGCGGCGTAACGCGGGTCGTGGCAATAGTCGTTATGGTAGCGCAGCCGCTGGTTTTGCCAGGCCTCGCCGACGATGCTGGGTGGCTCGCGCTGATCCGTGTGGATGTGGAGGTTTGCCAGCACGTTGCTGCCGCGCCCGGCCGAGGCGAGGGGGCGGAACCAGCCGTCGCGATCGGGACGGACGACGGCGACGGTACTGAAAAACGTACTCTCCACCAGGCGTTGGCAGCTACGCCGGAGCATTTCGGCCTCGGAGCGGGCACGGATGAGGACGTCGCCCTCGGCGAGAAAGGCTCGATACAGCCCGTGCACCTGTTCCAGGTGGCGGTGTTGCTCCAGTCGGCGCAGAGCGATTCCGAGCATGACGGCCAGGTGTTGGAGCAGCCGTTGCCGTTGGGGATTGGAAAAAAAACCGGGCAACGTGCTGTAAAGCCCGAGGATTGCCTGAATCCGCTCGCCGAGAAGAATGGGAATACTTGCCGTGCTGCGCCAGCCGCGGGCGTTGGCCGCCTCACGCCAGGGCCCGAAGTGCGGATAGGTGTGGATGTCGTCGACGATCACCGGCTGGGCAAGGTGCCAGGCTCGTCCCGCTGGACCTCTGGCGGTTTCACCGCCATCGATGCGGATCTCTCCGACCTCCAGATAGCTGGACATGCCCGCGCCGATGCTGGCCAGGATCCGTAGGCCGCCGCGGCCGTCGGGTTCGCCGAGCCAAGCGGCGGCCAGGCCGGGAATGATCAGAAGTTCATCCAGGATGCTTTGGGCCAGCTGGGTGACGGGTAGCTCCGCCACTAGAAGGAGATCGATCTTTTCCGTGACCTCCGTCTCCACCCCCCGGGCTTCGTCCATACCCGCCAGCTGCGCGCTGAGATCCTGACCCAGGCGTTGCAGCAGAAGGTCGCGCAGATTCCCGTCGCGCTGCAGGAGGGGATCCAGAGCCTTGAGGAGCGCAGTGGCATAGAGGGCGGTCGCCTCTATCACGTATTCCGGCACCACACCAAAGAGTGCGTGCCGACGCCCTGCTTTGCGTGCACGGGCATCGCGCTCGGCATCCGGCAGAACACTCAAAATCATCCAGGCGTGCTCGCGCTGCGCGCGGATGAGGCGTTCCAGACCATCGTCGCCCAGGCGCTGAAGGAAGGGTCCAATTAGGGAGTGTTGCCGGGCGTGGACATAAAAATCGTCCACGGCATGGACGATGGCGGCTTCCACCAGGTCCGCAAAGCGATCCAGGGGAGAGATGAGCGCTGGCCGATCCCGCCCGGCGGACACCTCGTCGGCACCGGACAACGACTCGGAGGATGTGGATTTCAAGGGCGCTCCCGCGTTGGAGGATGACTTGGACCCAGTGGGATGTTCCTGGCAAGGTGATGGATAGAGCCAGTCTTATCTTACGACCTACCTCTGCCTCTGCCTAGTCGCCGTGCCGGGAGTTCAGTGGCCAGAGACCTCGGGGAACAGGCGCGTCGCCAGTCCACTCATGCGCCGTCCATGCCGGCCCAGAATCCGGCCCAGCGTTTCCAGGGGGGTGACGGCGATGAATTCGCGCCGCGCCCGCGTGACGGCGGTGTACAGTAGCTCGCGGCTGAGTACCGGCGAATCTTCGGGAGGCAGGATCAGAAGAACGCGCTGAAACTCGGAACCCTGGGCCTTGTGCACGGTGAGGGCATAGGCGCTGGTGGCGTCGCCAAGGCGACGGGGGTGCAGGCGCAGCGGCGCCAGCTGTGGCCCCCGGGAGAAATAGACCTGCAATCGTCCCTGGGTGTCCGGGAGTACGAGGCCAAGGTCACCGTTGTAGACACCGGCTATGGGGTCATTGCGCTGGACCAGCACGGGACGCCCGGGATACCAGTCGCCGGAATATCCCGGCGGGCGCAGCTGGGCCGTCATCCGGGCATTGATGCCGGCAACCCCCCAAGGCCCCTCGCGCAGGGCGCACAGGATGCGGAAGGTGTCGGCAGCCTCTAGCAGTTCGCGCACCCAGGCAGCGTGTTCCGTCTCGCCGCTGGGGACCGGCTCCAGGCGGGTTTGGGTGGAGCGCCAGGCACGCTCGGCTAGCTCCAGGAAGTTTGCGCGCCCAGCGCCCGCGCGGGGATCGATCCAGCCCAGGGCACTGTCCCCCACCGTGGCGCTGGCTGCGAGGAGGCCGATCACGCGCTCGGCGTCTCCGCTACGGATGGCCGTGGCCAGCTTGGCGATGGGTCCGTCGAAGCGGTAGCTGCTGCCCAGCCGTACCACCGCCTCCTCCAGGGCACTGGCATCGTCGCGGAGGGAATCCGTCGCCAGGGTGATGCCCCAGCGCCTTTTCAGGTCCTCTGCCGTGGCCGGCGAGTAGACGGCGCGCCCACGGCAGATTTCCGCCAGCACAGCGCCGGCCTCCACCGAAGCCAGTTGATCCGGGTCGCCCAGCAGGATGAGTTGGGACCGCGCCGGTGTGGCGCGCAGCAGGGCAGCCATCAGGTCGTGCTGGATCATGGAAGCCTCGTCCACCACGAGGAGGTCGAAATTCAGGGGACGATGGGCGTCGTGCCGCAGGCGCCGGGTGCCAGGCCGGGCCCCCAGGAGGCGGTGCAGGGTCTGGGCTGGGGGAACCTGACGCAGGAGGTCGGCAAGATCGTCGTCGCCGCGTCGGACAAAATCGTCGACGCTCTGCCGCAGGGCTGTGTCCATGCGCAGCGCCGCCTTGCCGGTGGGAGCGGCCAGCGCAACCCGCCGCGGCGCGGCCTGCATGAGCAGCACCAGGAGACGGGCGATGGTGTAGGTCTTGCCGCTACCGGGTCCACCGGTGATGAGGGTAAAGCCGCGCTCGGCGGCCAGAGCGCAGGCGAGGCGCTGCCCATCGCCAGCGCTGGAGCTACTGGCGGGGCCGAAGAGCCGCGTCAGGGTGGCAGAGCCCTCGGAAAAATACGCGACGGTGGTGCCGACGCGGCTTTGTAACTGGCGGTCGATCTCCCATTCGTCGCGAAAATGCCGGCGCAGGTACAGACGCCGTCCATCCCAGACCAGGGGAGTTTCCGGCCCTCGCTGGCTGATATTGGGGGGAGTGCGGTCGTGGTATTGTGCCAGCATCCGGCCGCCACGGATGAGGGCGGCCTGCCAAGCTTCTGGTCCAGACCCCATCGCTGCGAGGAATTCCTCCAGGGCTTCACCGGCCTGTTCTGGCCAGTCCAGGTAGTAGAGGGGCTGGGCGAGAAAAGCCGGCACATCCAGACTGGTGTGACCGAGGCCTTCGAGGTGGACGGTGATGGCGGCGAGGAAGAGGAGTTCGGGGGCGATGTCCGGGTCGCGCTCCGCCATCCAGCGGGCCAGAGCGGGCTCCAGAGGGCCGATCCAGCCGGCACGGTGCCAGTCGTCCAATAGCTTCAGGATACGGGAACGATCGCGGGGGGCGTGGGGCATGGGGTCTAGCTCCTGCCCACGGCGCTGTCCAGGGCGTCCAGCAGTTGGGGGTCCGCCGCGAGGTACAGGAGCCCGCCGCCGGCGGTGGCACAGGCGCGTAGATACCAGAGCCAGGCACCGCCAAGATGCTGCTCGGTTCGATACTGGCGCCCCAGGCGCTGACGCAGGTGGCGATGTAGGGCCAGAAGATAGAGGGCCGCCTGCAGTTCGTAGCGGTGCTCGAGGACATCCTCGCGGATGGCCGTGTCGCCGTAGGCAGCATCGTTTTCACCGAGACGCGTGGATTTGTAATCGAGGACGTAATAGCGGCCATCCACGGCAAAGACGAGATCCATGAAGCCGTGAAAGAGCCCGTGCAGGTTCTGTTTGCCAAGTATCGGGCGTTCGCGTCCCGGCAGCAGGTACTGGCGGCAGAGGGTGTCGAGCTGGTTCGTGGGCAGATGCTGGCTGGGAAACCAGAAGGGCATTTCCGTGCGCGCTCCGCGCAGCTCAGCGAATGTCGTCCCGAGGGACCCAAGGGGGCTGGCGCGCAGTACCGCAAACCAGTGGACGAGGACGGAGCCCCATGGCGCGTAACCGCGCTCATCGCAACGATGCAGGAAATCTTCACGCCAGTCTTCGGGCCAGCGGCCGTCACGCCACAGCCATTGGAGGAGTTCGTGAAGGAAGCGTCCCGCCCCGGGCCCTTGGGGAAAGGTGTGCCAGCCTTGCCCTGCCGCCTCCGCGCCCGGGTCTAGGCGATCTGGGGATGGATACGGGCCAACGGAGGTTTGGAGGCTCTGGCTGAGGCGGCTGAAGCTGTGGATACTCCAGTCGCGTTCGAACCGAGCCGTGTACACCGGCGGTGTTCGCCTGGGCTCCGGGGGTTCGGCGAAGCGTGGTGCTGGGGCGCTGGGGATGGTGTCGGCGGCGAGCACCCGACAGGCGGGGTACCGTTTCCAGGTTTCCAGGCATTGGTCAGGGGTCTTGCCCTCGTCTGCGCCCAGCAGACGTCCCACGGCACTGCGCCACCAGAGTGGAGTGGAGGCGGTTTTGCCCGCCGCAAGGCCAAGCCAGAGGGCATACTCGGCCCGGGTCAGGGCGACGTAGAGCAGACGCAGATCTTCCCGCAGGCGTTCCCGGTCCATGAGCTCTGCAGATGGACTTTGCCAGGATAGGGTCGAATGGTCGTCGTCGGTGACGACCTGCCAGGGTGGGACGTTCCCGTCTTTGCGGGTTGCGGCGATGAAGGGGAGGAAGACCAGGGGATACTGCAGGCCCTTGGCGGAGTGGATGGTGCGGATGCGGATACAGTGCGCGTCGCTTTCGAGGCGCAGGACGTGGCTATCGGCGGGGTTGTCCTCGCTGTCTTGCTCGCGCTGCAAATGCTCCAGGAGGGCCTCTCTCCCCTCCAGATGCTGACTGGCCTGTTGCAGCAATTCGCCGAGATGCAGCAGATTGCTGAGACGACGCTCACCGTCGGGACGCGCCAGAATGCGCGCGGCGGTGGCCTGCTGGTGCAGGCGCCGGTGCAGGGTGGTCAGGATACCCGAGTGCGCCCAGATCCTGGCGTGTTCACGCAGCCGTTCCACCTCTTGCGCCCAGAGTCCCTCGTCCGTATCGAGTCGCCACAGGTCGTGCTGGGCAAGACCCAGTAGCGGCAGGGCAAGGGCGCAGCGCAAGGCGGCTTCGTCTTCGGGGTGGAGCAGGGCGAACAGCCACAGACGGAGTTCTTCGGCTTCGGGACTATGGTAGACGGACTGCTTCTCGCTCAGGAAGGCTGCTGGCAGCCCGCGTCGGTGCAAGGCCGAGAGCATGATGGCGGCTTCCTTGCGATCGCGCAGGAGAATGGCGATGTCGCCGGCACCGACGCGTCGCAGTTTGCCATCGGCACCGACGAAACCGCTGGTGGAGTCCCCGAGCAACTGCGCGATGGTGGCTGCGGTCCACTCGGCGAAATGGGTCAGGAACTCCTCCTTGGTCAGGGCCAGAGGGTGCTGGGCAAAGGTGATGGCCGGGCCTTCCTGTCCGCCTAGCTGCCAGCGCTGGCTGCGGCCGGCAGCAGCTACGGCCTGATAGGGCAGGGGATCGTCGCCTTCGCCGCGGTAGTCGAAGGCTCCGCCGGGACAGCGCTCGTCCGCCCGCGCGTAGAGGGCATTGAGGGCCCCCACCAGAGGCTCGGCGGAGCGATAGTTGGTGCCCAGGACATAGTGCCGCGGGGCGGTATCGGCCCGCGCGCGCAGGTAACTGTCGAGGTCCGCCCCGCGAAAGCGGTAGATGGATTGCTTGGGATCGCCGATGAGCAGCATGAGGCTGTCGGGCCACGGCTCACTGGGGCGATAGATGCGTTCGAAAATGGCGTACTGGCGGGCGGAGCTGTCCTGAAACTCATCGATGAGGATGACCGGGAAACGCTGGCGCAGCGCCTCTGCCAGCGCCTCGCCGCCGGGGCCGCGTAGCCCGTTCCAGAGTGCTCGGCTAAGGTCATTGAATTCCAGCTGGCGCAGGCGTTGCTTTTCCTCGCCGTAGAGCGCCGCCATGCTGGCTGCCGCCTGCGCCAGCGCCTGGCCATGCAATACCTCGTCGTCCACTTGCCATTGTTGGAGTGCGGCAAGGAAGGTATCGAATTGCGCCTGGGAAGGCGGTGCCGGGCAGTGCATGCCCTTTTTGACACATTCCGCCAAGGCGCTGCCCAGTTTGGCGACCGTGGCCATGGCCGTGGGAATGGAGGCGTCCTTCTCCACACACCATTGGTCGAGGCTCTGGAGTGCGCCTTGGAGTTTCTCCGGAGGGAGGCTTTTTCGATTCAGAGGGTAAGGATCACGGTCGGCAAGTTCCCGTAGCCACCGGCCATAGGTATCGCGGAGGGTACTGGACCACTGCGCCTTGAGCTCGGTGCCCGCCTTCAGCAGGGGCGCGGCTGCGTTCTCCAGCCAGTCGTGGAAGGCTGCTCTCGGTGCGGGCAGGGGCGGATCCAGCCAGGGCAGTCCCGCGACCTGTTCCAGCAGGGTTTCCGGATCCGGGGTACGCTGGAGCCACCAGGGTGCGGCACGCTGCAGCGGATAGATCTCGCGCCGCCAGAAATCCTGCACCGCGCGGATGCGCAGGGGTGCGCTGTCCGTCAGGATCTCGGCTTCGGGATCGTGACCCGTAGCCAGGGCGTGCTCCCGCAGGACCCGGTGACACCAGGCATCGATGGTGTGGATGCTGGCCTCGTCCACGCTGTTGAAGGCGTTTTCCAGACGGATAATGGCCGCCGCCCGCGTCGCCGGATCCGGGTAGTCACGCAGCAGCCTCTGCAGGAGCGCATCACTGGAGGCAGGCGGGGCGCCCTCGCGCAGGGCAGTAATGGTCTCATACAGACGCAGGGCGATGCGCTCCCGCAATTCCTCCGTGGCCGCCCGGGTAAAGGTCATCACCAAAATCTCACGGGGCTGGCGTGGCGGTGTCGCGGGCTCGCCGTGGCCGAGGAGCAGACGCAGGTAGAGGGTGGCGATGGTGTAGGTCTTGCCCGTGCCGGCGCTGGCCTCGATGAGGGCGCTCCCCTGCAGGGGCAGGCTGAGGGGATCGAGGACGCGGCTCATTGCGCCGCCTCGCGGAGGCTGCTCACGCTGTCCACCGCCCGCTGCAGTAGCTGCGGGCCCGACAGTTCCAGCCCATCCGCCAGGGGCTGGACCGCTGCCAGCCACCGACGGTAGGGTTCGTAGATCCTGCGCGCCAGATCCAGAGCCGATAGTCCGGCGCTGCTGCGCCATTCCAGCACCGCCTCCGGGTTGGGAAAGTGGCGTTGCAGTAGCCAGTTCTCACGCCAGGCACCGGCTGCACCGCGGCCGTCACCAAGGATGTGGCGACGACTGCCGGCGCCGTCGCCACGATCGGCATCCGCCAATAGGGCGAGGGCCCAATCCAGACTGAGGGGATGTGGCTCGCGCAGGGCTTCTCCCAGCCATGCCAGGAGTTCCGCCAGGGATTCATCGGCTGCCACTGGCGCCGGCGCACAGAGCCAGCCGTCCTGACCGAGGAAGAGGCCGAGCACCGCGCCCTCCCGTCGCTTGGTTTGCAGCACCGTGAGCTCCAGCCACCACAGCAGCAGGCGATCTGCCCGGGCCTTGCCCCCATGCCACAACTTGCTGGTGTGGCGACGCAGGTGGATGCCCAGCGGATTGGCGTTCCAGGAGCGATCTTTGGGCAGCCTGGCTTGGAGGCGAAAGCCATCGCCCAGAAATTCGTCCTCCAGCACTTCGTGCTCGGGACCCAGTGCTTCGGCTACGGCCTGCCAGCTGCCCAAGAGGGATTCCATGAGGGTCAGCAGCCGCTGCTGCTGCAGTATTCCGGCGGCGGCCAGGGGTAGGTGCCCCCGTCGCGCCTCGGCCGCAAGACCCTCGCGCAGCTCCGCGGGGCTCGCCGCGCGCTCCCAGAGCTGCTGCAAGATCTGCCACTGTCCGAGTCCGTCCAGCCGGAAGGCTTCGTCGTCCGCTGCCATCCTGTCGCGCCACGGCGACTCGACGCCTAGGCGCAGGGCGTAGAAGCTCGCCAGTGCGTCGGACAGGGCACCTTTCAGGTCCAACAAAGCGAGCTCCAGGCGGGCAGCGGGAGGCGAAAGGACAGCCACGCTTCGGTCCTCCACGGTGGACACGGGGAACCACTCGCGGGCAAAGCTCTCTGGGCCATCGGGCTCCAGATAGCGGGGGCTGAAAGGCTGCAGGGGGTCCAGGTGCAAGCGCGTGCGCAGGGCGTCTTCGCCCCAGATGCCGACGATCTCGCGCTGCAGTTGCAGGATGAGGGCCGAGGGAGCGCGGTTTTCCTGATTGCGCGGATCGCGGCCGGTCCAGCTGAGGTAGAGACCATCCCGGGCAGAGAGCAATGCCTCCAGCATGAGATAGCGATCGTCCTCGCGGCGCGAGCGATCGCCGGGGCGGGCCATGTCGGGCAGGGTCATGAGATCGAAGTCGCGTCGCGGATCGGGACGCGGATAGTCCTCATCGTTCATGCCCAGCAGACAGACCATGCGGAAGGGAATGGAGCGCATGGGCATCAGGGTGCAGAAGGTAACGCCGCCGCCCAGGAAGGCGCCATCCCCCGCGGACTCGAGGCCGTCGAGCCAGGCCTCGCGGAAGATCTCCAGAGGTAGAGGCCCGTCCCAGGCGGCCTTCTCGGTTTGCAGCAGCCAGTCCTCCAGGGCACTTTCCAGTTGCTCGAGGGCCTCACGGTCCGCCGTATCGCTGGCCACAAAAAAATCGGCAAGGAGCTGGCGCGCCCGCTCCACCCAATGCTCCGGGGTCGTCGCCTCCTTCAGGCGTTGGCGCCAGGATTCCAGCCGCTCCCAGAGCACCCAGAGTTTGCCGAGGAGGGCGGCATCCAGGCTGCCCACCTCGGCGCAGGCCTCGATGCCGTCGAAGTGACTGTCGCTGCCGTTGGTGTAGCCCAGCAACAGACTCTGGAGCGCGAAGGCGCCGCTGGTGGGAGCGCCGCAGGCGGCAAAACCCAGATCGGCTCGGTGCGCCGCCGACAGGCCCCAGCGCCAGCCTCCCTGTTCCAGCCAGGCATGGATTTGGGGCAGATCCTCCGGCGCAAGGCCAAAGCGTCGCTGCAGGGCGCTGCAGTCCAGGAGATCGCGGATCTCGCTCTGGGTGACGCGGCCTTGGGGCAGACCCAGCAGCCAGACCAGGGCGCGGATCAGGTTTGAGCGCTCCTGCGGGGTGAGGTCGACGATATGAAACGGAATATAGCGCGGGTCGTTCTTTCCATAGACGCCGAACACCGCCTGAACCAAAGGCGCATAGGAGGCTATGTCCGGCACCATGACCACGATGTCCCGTGGCCGCAGACCACGACCACGGCCAAGGCGCAGCAAGAGCTCATCCTGCAGTACTTGGAGCTCGCGCAGAGGGCCATAACTGCTGTGCAGGACCAGGGAGTCGTCGTTCTCGGCCAGGGTTCTGCCGGGCTCCCGGCTGTCTACGAGATCGCGGATACGGGTCTGCAGCTGCCGCAGCAGGGTGGTGCCGGTATCCTCGGTGAAGAAGTCCACCCGTTGCAGGCCCCAGAGCGGACCCATCTCCACGCTCTCGTCGAAACGATCCAGAAGGCGCATGAAATCGCGTCCCTGACGTCCCCAGGCTGCCAGAAGGCGTGGGCCGAAACCCGCTTCTGAGGTGCCGAGGACACGGCGCCGGCGCTGCCGACGCAGATCCTCATCGGCCCCGGCGACATCGCTCCAGTGATACGCGCTGGGATTGGGGATGGCCATGAGCACCTGCAGGTGCCTCCCAAGGGCAGCCAGGGCCTCCAGGCTCTGGGCTGGCAGGCTGACGGCACCGAAGAAGATGAGTCGGGGCGGCAGATCCAGAGAGCCAGGAGCGGCTTCCCGCAGGCGCTGCAGAAACGCCTCGTGGATCTCCCCGCGGCCAGCGAAGTGGCTGCCACCCTCCGTCACCTCGCGGCAGAGCCAATGCCAGAGCTGGGCCTGCCAGCGCTGGTCCTGCGGCAGATCACGCAGGACGCCGCGTCCGTCGCGCAGGGTCCAGCGGCCTGCGGCCCAATCCTTCAGCCAGTCGGCACGATAGACCTGATACTGATCCAGGAGATCTGCCAGAAGGCCCGCCAGGCGCCAGCGCCGCTCCAGGGCGGAGGAATCCGTGGTGGCCAGATAACGCAACAGTGGTACGCCGCCGGGGTCCGCTTCGTGCGCGAGTCTCGGCAAGAGCCGCAGCAGGCGCCAGCGCAGCGCCGCCTTGCTCCAGACGGTGTCGTCGGGCACGCCACGGGGTCCCAGCACCCGACGGTAACTTTCCCACAAGAAGCGGGCGGGCAGGCTGACCCGGATCCCGGCACAGATCCCATCGCCCTCGGCCAGCTGCCATTGCAGCCATTCGCCCACGGCATTGCTCTGCACGAGAAAGGTGTCCTCCACCAGGGGCGGCAGCGGATTGGCCCCGAGCCACTGACGTATGGCCGTGAGCAGATCCTCCAGGCGATCGCCGTGCAGTACCACGACGCCGGGCCGGGGAAGCCCACTCACCGGCTTTCGTCCTCGCGGAAACCGAGGAGAGCCTCCGCATCCACCAGGCTCCTGAAGAGATTGGCGATACGCGCGCGCAGACCGTCGTCCAGGGGACTGTCGGGAAAAGCCCGGGCCACGGCCGCCGCCACCGTGCCCGCTCCCTCGCTGAGAGCGCTGAGCAGGCGCGCCTCGGCCAGATCGAGTTCCCGGTGACGAACGAAGCCTTCGCCGTCGCGGTAACGCAAAACATAGACGGTTTCCGCCACCGGCGGGCCCGTGCGTTCCTCGACACGATGCACGGCGTAGGCATAGGCGCGCAGGCTGTGTGTGGGATTGAGCAGTGGCCGGTCTTGCCAGGACCGGAAAACTCTCCGGGCAGGAGGCGTCGGGACCGAGGGGGCCAGGGATAGGGCCAGCTCTTCCCATTCCCAATGGGCGAGGGCCGCAAGCCACGGCGGCTGTCTTCCCTCTCGAGCAAGGAGATGGCGCAGAAAGGCTTCGGGACATTCGTGGAAGGCGGGGCTTGGGAGAGAACCCTCAGCGAGGAAGTCGTGCACGAGCACCGGCCAGTCAGAACCGAGGAGCCTTTTGCACTGCGGATAACAGGCGGCAAGCCCTGCCTCGAGATTGCTGAGTAGAAGTTCGCGATACAGCGTGAAGGTAGCGCCGGTCATGCCCGCCGCCGCAGCCATCTGTGCGTCACCGCGGCGCAGAGCCATGGCCAGGCGATGCAGTGGTGCGCCGGCGCTCATGCCGCGGCGACAGTAGCGGTAGCCGCGAGTTGGCCGAGTTCCTCCAGCAGCAGATCCAGTCTCGGGATGGCGTGGTCCCACTCCAGGAGGATCGGACGTGGACCGAGATACGCCAAAGCCTCCCGCAGTAACTGCAACACCGGCGCCGAAACCCCGCGGTCGTGGGTGTCGATGAGCTGACCGCTGGGATGTGCAGCGTGTCCTGCCAAGTGCAGATAGACCACCCGCTCTGCCGGTAGTGCCCGCAAGAAGCTCAGGGCGTCGTAGCCGTGATTGCGGCTGTTGACGTAGAGGTTGTTGATATCCAGGAGAATCCGACAGTCGCTCTCGTGTACCAGCTGGCAGAAAAACTCCGTCTCGCTCAGCGTGCTATTCGCAAAATCTCCGTAGTATGCGGTGTTTTCCAGCAGCAACGGGCGCTCCAGAATGTCCTGCACTTGCACGATACGGTCGCGGCAGTGGCGGAGGGTGTCCTCATTGAAGGGGATGGGGAGCAGGTCGTGGAGGTAGGAACCATCGCGGCAGAAGGCCAGATGTTCACTATAGTGTGGACAACCGTGTTCCTCCAGAAACCGCGCCACGTCGTCCAACAAGGCGCGATCCAAGGGATCCGGGCCACCAATGGATAGCGACAGCCCGTGTGCCAGGAGCGGCACACGCTCGCTCAGCTGACGGAGGGTATGCGCAGGGCGCCCACCGAAGCGGAACCAGTTCTCCGGAGAGGTCTCCAGGAAGTCCACGGGCAGAGGGTCGCGTGCCGCGAGCTCCGCCAGAAAACTGCGGCGCAGGCCAAGGCCCAGGGCAGAGCCGGACGGTGGCAGCGCAGCCATCGCGCCTCAGTTGTCCTCGGGCATGGCCATGTTGTGCGTGTCCATGTAGTGCTTGCCGCAATTGCCGCCGTGTGCCTTGATGGCCGCAGCGCTGACACAATGTCCCTCCGGCGCCATGGAGCGGGAGCAGCCGCCCTCACCCATTTTCGTGCTCATGGACCGAGAGCAGCCGCCTTCCGTCATGTTCTTGCTGCTCTGCATGGTGGTGGACGCCGCCGGCGCAGGCATGGCTGCGAGACTGGCTGCCGGCAGAGCCCCGAGGCTCAGGGCGAAGAGGGAAGCCAAAGGTAGGGAGCGTTTAGGATCGTGCACGATGAATCCTCCTGAAATTCCATTGCCCGGCACATGGCCGGACGGTTGCCCTTCAGGCCTTGCCCGAGGGGCCACGACTGCCGAAATAGCCGACACCCAAGAGTATGGCCGCCATCACCAGCTCCTGAATGGCGGGTATGAGCCAACCCCGCGGCCAGGCATTGAACCAGACCATGGCCAGGGTGATGACCCCAAGCAGCACCATGAAGCCGCCGAGCTTGCCCAGGGCACGGAAGACATTGGCGGCGGTGAGTACGCCGATGCCCCGATGCAGGCCGAGGCCCCGCAGGCGGCGATCGAGAAACTGCGGCGCGACGAGGTAAGTGAAGGCGACGGCCAGAAAGAGCAGAACCGCGACGGCGATGATGACGCCAAGGATATCCAGCACGTTGGATGCGGGCATGGGGCATACCTCCAGCCCCTACCATAGCGCGGCATGCCGCCGCTGCCAAGGATCAGTCCGAATCTTCTTCCTTGAAGGCTGCCGGATCCAGGTGGTAGCGCCGCAGCAGGCGGTAGAATTCGGTGCGGTTGCGTTGCGCCAGCTGTGCCGCCTGGCTCACATTGCCACGGGTCATGCGCATGATCTGGATGAGGTAATTCATCTCGAAACGACCCTTGGCATCGGCCAGGGGAAGCACCTCTCCCTCGCGGTCGCGCAGGGCGTGGCGGATGAGGGGTGCACCGATACGGGGTGTGGTGGACAGGACCACGGCCTGCTCGATGACGTTGGCCAACTGGCGGACGTTACCGGGCCAGGGAGCAGCCACCAGGAGTTCCATGGCCTCGGGAGCAATGCCGCGCACGTCCTTACGGTTCTTGCTGGCGGTGTCGCGGAGAAAGAACTCCGCCAGCAGGGGGATATCTTCGGGCCGTTCCGCCAGGGACGGCAACTCCAGCGTAACCACGCACAGACGATAGTAGAGGTCGTCGCGAAAGCGCCGTTCCGCCATTTCCTTTTCGAGATCGCGGTGACTTGCCGAGATTACCCGAACGTCCACCGGAATACTCTCCGTGGCTCCCACGGGTCGTACCACGCGCTCCTGCAGTGCCCGCAAGAGCTTGACCTGCAGCGCCAGAGGCATGTCGCCGATTTCGTCCAGAAACAGGGTCCCGCCATCGGCGGCCTGAAAGAGGCCCACGTGATTGCTGGCCGCCCCGGTGAAGGCCCCCTTCTTGTGGCCGAAGAGTTCCGACTCCAGCAGTTGCTCGGGAAAGGCGCCGCAATTGACGGCGACGAAGGGCTTGTTGCGGCGCGGGCTAGACTGGTGAATGGCCTGGGCCAGGAGTTCCTTACCCGTGCCGCTGGCACCGTGAATGAAGACGCTGGCGTCCGATGCCGCCACCAGTCGCGCCTGATCCAGCACCGCCTGCATGCGCGGGCTGCGGGTGAGGATACGCTCGAAACCCAGGTCCGAGGTCTTGCGGCTGCCGGTACTGGCCGCCGTGAGATTGAAGGCGCGTTCCACCTGAGCCATCAGATCCTTGCCGTCGAAGGGCTTGGTCAGAAAGGCGAAAACCCCCTGATCGGCGGCGACGAGGGCATCGGGGATGGAGCCGTGCGCCGTCAGGATGATCACCGGCAGGGTGGGATAATCGCGGCGGATGGCATCCAGCAGGGCCATGCCGTCCATCTCGTCCATCTTGAGGTCGGTGATGACCAGGCCCGGATGTTCCATGGCCAGCACCGACAGGGCCTCGCTGCCATTGGCGGCAGTGAGGATGGCGTAGCCTGCACTTTTCATGCGCAAAGACAGCAGCCGCAGCAGATCGGCATCGTCATCTACGAGAAGGATCTTTCCCTTGTCCATGCGTTTTCAGTTTCCCTGGGGTACGCGGGCGTTTTTTTCGATCTGGACCAGCTCATTCAGCTTCTTGCGCAGCTCACCCTCACGCTGCAGCGCCTGGCTCAATCGGTTTTGCAGGTCGTTCACCTTGGCCTCCAGTTTCTGATAGCCGGGGTCGCCGGCGCGCGCGGCGGCCAGCTGGCGCGCCAGATTGCTGGCCTCGCTCTGGGCCGATCGGCAGTCGGCGGTGGGCGCTGGCGCCTTCTCCAGCTCCGCCACCTTGGCTTCGAGGGCGGCGAGACGACTGGCGGACACGACCACTTCTCCGGGAGCGAGGACCACGCTAGGGGGCTTGGGTTTCTCGCTCGGCAGGTTTGCGCAGCCGCTGAGACTGGTCAGTGCCAGCATCAGGACGAGACTCGGGCGCCATCGGCAAACGACACCGGAAATGCGCACCGGGACCATCGGAATCGACAATTTCAAGACTTCCCCCGTAGCTCGTAACGTATTCTCTGGCAATGGCAAGCCCCAGGCCACTGCCTTCCACTTTCCCCTGACCGCTGGCACTGCCGCGGTAGAGGATATCAAAGATCTTTTCGCGCTCCTCGGGCGTCACCCCGGGGCCAGCGTCCATGACGTCGAGGACGGCATCCCCGTCCACGGGCTGCAGCCGCAGGCGTATGGTAGTCCCTTGGGGCGAGAACTTCACCGCATTGGACAAGAGATTGTCGCAGATGGTGCGCAGCCGATCGCGATGACCGGCGACCAGAAGCGGGGCAAGTTCCATGTCCAGCCGCAGGTTCTTGCTGCGCAGCACCGGTTTGTAGCTCTGCGTGAGCTCTTCCAGGAGCGCGTCCAGACGCACATCCTGCTGCATCCCGGCCGCCACCGGCCCTTCGGCGATGCTGAAGCGCAGGAGATCCTCGATCAGGCGTTGCAGGCGCAGGCTATTGTCGCGGACGATGTGGACGATCTCGCGCTGCTCGGGATCCAGTTCATGACCCAGGTCCTCTTGCAGGAGCTCGGCGCCTTCGCGAATTGCCGTGAGGGGCGTCTTCAGCTCGTGGGAAAGCTGCCGCAGAAAGTGGATCTTGGCCGCCTCCAGCTCGCCCAGGCGCTGCCGCAGCCACTCCAGGCGGTCGCCCAGGCTGGCGATGTCTCGCGGGCCGTTGACGCGGATGGGGCTGTCCAGATCGCCCGCGCCAAGGCCAGTTATGGCGTGGTCCAGGCGACGGATGGGGCGGGTGATGAGGACGATGAAAAAGAGGGCCACGGCAATGGACAGTGGCAGCACCAGGAGTACTTCGAGGATGGTCAGGCGTTTGATGGCCAAGGCCCGGGTGCCGAGTTTGGCCACTTCGGAACTGATGCCGTCGTTGACGTCGCTCTGCAGGCGCTGCACCTCGCCGTTGGCGCGGCTGAATTCGCTTTCCAGGGCACTGCGGTTGCCCTCCAGGGCGGCGACGGGGAGCAGGCGGCGCGCCTGGCGCAGATGGGCGTCGAGGCGGTTCAGGCGAGCGAGATCGGTCTTGGTGGGAGCGGCCTTGCGAAAGCGAGCGCTGACATCCCGATATTCCTCATAGCTCTGCTGAAAGAGCACGAGCAGGGCGGAATCCTGCAGCACCGTGTACTGCAGCCCGTAGCGCTCCATGGAGCGCACGGCGCTGCTCATGCGGTTGGCCGAGTCGCTGAGGGCCACTGCCCGCAGAATGCCCGCCTGTCCCTCCTCGGCAAAGTGGGCAATGGCAATGGTCACGCTAACGATGACCAGCACCAGCGGAATGATGGCAAGGCCAAAGCCCACTACCACCAGGCGGGAGATGGAATTGGGACGCAGGTTCATGGCTCCCGGCGATGGACGATGCGCCCATCCCGCAGGGTCAGCCGTACGGCCCCGCGCAGCTCCCACTGGCGGTAGGGATGGTTGTCTCCCGCGCTCCAGCCTTTTGCCGGTGCCTCCCAGGCGTATTCCGGATCAAAGACGCAGAGATCCGCAGACGCTCCCGGGGCCAGGCTGGGCGGCGGCAGACCCAGGGCCGTAGCCGGCCCCGTGGTGAGGCGCTGCACCAGTTGCAGCAGAGAGAGCACGCCTGCCCGTACCAGATTCAGGGATAGGGGCAGCAGGTACTCGATGGCGGCGATGCCAAAGGGGGCTGCCGCCATGGTGGCGTTCCCGTGATCCGGCCCGCGTGGCTCGTGCTGCGCCGACAGCACCGACAGGGTGCCGCGCGCCAGTGCCCGACGCAACCCCTCCTGCTGGCGGGCGTCCCGCAGCGGTGGCAGGATCTTGGCGTGGGTATTGAAGTTACCGATATCCTGGCTCGTGAGGAGCAGGTGGTGGATGCTCACCCCGGCCGTAACCGCCTGTCCCGCCGCCTGCGCCGCGGCAAGCTGGGCGACGGCCGTGGCACTGCTCAGGGTGGGAAAGTGCACCCGTGCGCCGACGAGCCGCGCGATCTCGAGATCGCGATACAGACCGATGTCCTCGGCGGCACGGGCCCGCCCGGTAAGTCCGAGACGTAGGCTCAACGGGCCCTCATCCACCACACCATCCGCCGCCAGACGCGAGTCTTCCGGGTGCAGCAGAACGGTACGGTCAAAGTCGGCGGCGTAGGCAAGGGCCAGGCGCAGGATCTGGGCGTCTTCGACACTGCGCTGGGCCTGACCGAAGGCGACGGCACCCGCCTCCAGCAAGGCGGACATCTCGCAGAGCCCACGACCATCGAGCTTGGGTGTCAGCGCTGCGCAGGGCATGACGCGGATGAGGCCGACGGCTTCTGCCTGGGCCAGTTGTTCCCGAATCACCCCGGGCGTATCGGCGACGGGCTGGGTATCGGGGCGCAGGAGTACGCGGGTGAAGCCGCCCGCCGCCGCGGCCCGCAGCTCCGAACCGAGGTCGCCGTCGCGGCCGGAGCCTGGGGTATGCCCCTGGAAGCTCGTCTCGATGAAGCCGGGACAAAGGCAGCAGCCGTGGGCATCGACGACCTCCGTCGCTGAGAAGTCGCGGGGAATATCGCCCGCGGCCAGAATCCGGCCATTGGCGATGGCAAGGTCGGCAACGCCGTCAAAACCCGTGCTCGGGTCGAGCAGACGTGCACCGCGAATGAGGCGGGCTTCAGTCTTCATGGCCAGGGACCCCCGCAAGCAGACTGAGAACGGCCATACGCACCGCCAGCCCATGCTCCACCTGGGCCAGCACCACGGACTGCGGTCCATCCACGACGGTGCTGGCGATTTCCACACCCCGGTTGATGGGGCCCGGGTGCAGCACCAGGGCGCCGGGTGCAGCCAGCGCCAATCGCTCCGGGGTGAGGCCAAAGCGGCGATGAAACTCATCGAGGCTGGGCAGACGGTGGCTTTCCATGCGCTCCCGCTGCAGCCGCAGGGCGTAGACGATGCTGGCACCGGGCAGGGCGGCACGCGGGTCGTGGTGGACCTGGACACCCAGGCTGGCAAACTCCGGAGGGACCAGGGTGCGCGGCCCCAGCACCCGGATCTCGGGGCAGCCCAGGATCGACAGGGCGTGGATCAGGGCCCGGGCGACCCGAGAGTGCAGCACATCACCCAGGATACAGACCACCTGTTGCTCCACGGGTCCCGCCAGTCGGCGGATGGTGAAGACGTCCAGGAGCGCCTGGGTGGGGTGGGCGTGCTGACCATCGCCGGCGTTCACCACCAGAGCCCGTTCCCCCAGGTGCCGGGCCAGGAGGTGCGCGGCCCCCGCCTCCGGATGACGGACGATAAAACCGTCCACCTGCATGGCCATGAGATTGTCCACCGTGTCGAGCAGGCTTTCGCCCTTGGTGGTGCTGCTTTGGCTCGCGCTGATGTTGAGCACGTCCGCCGATAGGCGTTTGGCGGCGAGCTCAAAGGTGCTGCGGGTACGAGTGCTGTTCTCGAAAAACAGATTCACCAGCGTCCGACCGCGCAGCGTCGGTGTCTTCTTTACGGTCCGTTGGGCGATGCTCAGGAAAGACTCGGTGGTATCGAGGATCTGCAGGAGGTCTCGCTCCCGCAGGCCCTCGATACTGAGCAGGTGGCGCAGGCGTCCCTGGCCATCGTACTGCAGGTTGCCGTCGCCAAAATGCAGGGTGCTCACGCGCGGGTCTCCCGCGTCTGGATTTCCAGACGCAAGGGATCGGGGCCCATGAGCTTGATCTCCTGCCCGCTGTCCAGGGGCAATTGCAGGGCCGAGAAGTCGGCGGCGATGGGGAGTTCCCGGCTGCAGCGGTCTACCAGCACCACCAGGCGGATGCGCCGTGGCCGACCGTAGTCAAAGATCTCGTTGAGGGCGGCACGGACGGTTCGGCCGGTGTAGAGGACGTCGTCCACCAGCAGAATGTCGCGATCCTCCACATCGAAGGGCAGCCGCGAGGCACGCACCTCCGGGTGCAGGCCGATACGGCTGAAATCGTCGCGGTAAAAGGAGATATCCAGTTCGCCCAGGGGTAGCTCGAGGCCAAGACGGCGGTGCAGGGCATGGGCTACCCAAACGCCGCCGGTGAAGATCCCAATCATGGCCGTCGCCGTGGGATCCACCAGTGGCCGGAGCCGTCCAGCCAGGGTATCCAGGAGGGCATCCACGTCAAAGTTGGAGTTCATCCGCGACACCTTTCGCTCTGAAAGCCGCGGAGGATCTCGCAGGCCGCCAGGGGGTCCAGGGCCAGCCGCTGCCGACGCTTGCGCGGACTGGCCTCGCGCAGGCGGACTGCGGCGGTGACGCTGCTCAGGCGCTCATCCTGCCAGAGGATGGGCAGGCCGTAGCGTTGGCTGAGCGCTGCCGCAAAGTGACGAGCCCCGCGGGCGACGGCGCTTTCCGTACCATCGGCGCGGGCGGTGAGGCCGACGACGCAGGCGACGGGCGCCCACTGCGCCAGGACCTTTTCCAAAGCCGGCCAATCGGGCCCGCCACCGCCGTTGGCCACCGTGCACAGGGGGCGGGGCGCAATGTCTAGGTGGGCGAGAATGGCCAAACCGATGCGACGACTGCCGTAGTCGATGCCAAGCCAAGGACCAGTGGCGCTTTGCGCAGGATCCTCAGGCATGACCCGCCGCGCCACTGAGCAGACGCATGTCCACCCCGAGTCCGCGAGCCGCCGCCTGCCAGCGCTCGGCGGGGGGGAGCTCGAAAAGGACACTGAGATCAATGGGCCCGTGTAACCAGGAGTTCTCGCTGAGTTCCTGTTCCAGCTGTCCCTCGCCCCAGCCGGCATAGCCCAGAGCCAGGAGAAAGCGCTCCGGCCCGCGGTGCTCGGCTATGGCCATCAGAATATCCGGCGAACTCGTCAAAAAAAGCCCCTCCCCCACGGCCATGCTCACCTGCCAGTCACCGGCACCTTCGTGAAGGATGAAGCCGTGCTGCGGTTGCACTGGGCCACCCCAGAAGACGGGTTTTTGTGCGGCATCCTCGGGCGGGGTGATGTTCACGGCCTCGAGGGCTTTGGCCAGGGAAATATCCAGCAGGCGATTGATGACCAGTCCCATGGCACCCTCTGGGCTGTGCTCGCAGATGACGATGACGCTGCGATCGAACATGCCGTCGTGCAGATTCGGCATGGCGATGAGAAGGTGATTCTTGAGGGACGAAAAGCTCATGCGCTCATGATACCTGCTTTACCGGTTTTTGACAGATACACCCACGGCTCCCGGGATCGCGTCAGGCCCCTTGCTCCAGACGCTGCCATAGGAGATCCGCCGCGTCGATGCCCGAGAAGCGCTGGATCTCCCGCGCGCCCGTGGGGCTGGTCACGTTGATTTCGGTGAGATAACCGCCGATGACATCGAGCCCCACGAAGAGGAGCCCACGCTCGCGCAGCACCGGTCCCAGGCGCGCACAGATCGCACGCTCGCGCGCGTTCAGATCGGCTGCTTGCGGCTGCGCCCCGGCCACGAGGTTGCCGCGGAAGTCATCGGCAGCCGGTACCCGCAGCATGGCCGTGGCGATGGGCTCACCGTCCACCAGCAGAATCCGCTTGTCGCCCTCGCGGATGGCCGGCAGGTAGCGCTGTGCCATGACGGGATGGCGTCCCCACTGGGTCACCGTCTCCAGGATGCTGCCGATGTTGGGGTCGCCCAGGCGCAGATAGAAAACACCCTCGCCACCCCGCGCATTGAGGGGTTTGACGACGATCTCCTCGTGCTCGCCCAAGAAGGCGCGCAGGGCCGCCATGTCGCGGCTGATGAGGTGCTCCGGCAGGAACTCGGGAAAGTGCAGGGCAAAGAGTTTCTCGTTGGCCTCGCGCAGGCTGCGCGGGTCGTTCACCACCCAGGTACCGGCATGGTCCAGGAGGTGGCAGGCCAGCAAGAAATCCAGATCCACCGGCGGGTCCTTACGCATCAGCACGAGATCCAGTTCCGCCAGGGGGCGATGGACGGGCGCGCCCAGGCGATAATAGTCCGTGGCGCGATCCCAGACCTCCACCGGCCACAGCCGTCCCCAGGCCCGACTGTCTCGGACCCAGAGTTCGGCCAGGGTAAACACCCACAGACGATGCCCCCGCCGCTGACCCGCCAGCAGCATGGCGAAGGTCGTATCCTTGGCGGGTTGTATTCCGCCAATGGGGTCCATGAGGACGGCAGCCTCAAGCACGGCTCTGGGTACTCCAGTCGCGCGCCTCCCGAGCCGCCGCCATGACCGCGAGGCGCGCGATGACGCCATAGGCATAATAGCGGTTGATGGGGGCGTCGGGCGGGGAGTTGCGGCAGGGGTTGACCCCTGTCTCGGCAAAGGCCATGGGTTCGAAGTGGGCTCCCGGCGCGTTGAGGTTCTCGTCTTCGCCGCGCTCGCGATGCACGCGATAGAAGCCGCCCAGCACCTGCTGCCCCACCAGGTACACCACCGGTTCGGCCACGGCGTTTTCGGCCGTGCGCTCGTAGGTGTAGACCCCCTCCTGAATGAAGACGTCGCTCACGGGCAGGCCCTCCTTGCTCTTGGCCATGCGTGTGCGCGCCTTGCGGTTGAGCTCCAGGAATTCTTCACCGGAATAGGCGGTCATCACGCCCATGCCGTAGGTTCCGGCATCGGCTTTGACGATGACGAAGGGGCGCGCCTGGATACCGTAATGGGCATAGCGCTCGCGGATGGCGTCCAACACCGCGTTGACGTTGGCGACCAGGCAGTCGCGACCTTCGGCGCGCATGAAGTCGATACCCTGACAGCGCCGGAATATGGGGTCGATGAGCCAGGGATCGATGTCGATGACCTCACCCAGTTCCTGCGCCAGACGCCGGTAATGGGCGAAGTGCTGGCTCTTGCGCCGGGTACGCCAGCCGGCGGCCAGGGGCGGCAGAATAGTCTGGGCAAGACCCTCCAGCAGAGGCGGCGTCCCGCCCGAAAGATCGTTGTTGAGGAGGATGAGCTCGGGCAGGAAATCCCCCGCCTGCAGATGATCGCCGTGGCGTTCTAGGGCCTCCAGGCGCAGCCGACCACCCGAGGGTAATTCCAGCTCCTGAGCCTCCCCCCTCAGGGAGGCCACCCGCACGTTCAGACCCGCCTGCTCCAGAAGTTCCGCCAGCCGCGCCACGTTTTCCAGGTAGAAACCGTTGCGGGTGTGGTTCTCGGGCAGCAGCAGTACCCGCTCCAGTCCCGGATGGTATTGGGCAAGGTAGTGCTGCACCGCGCTTACATACAAAGGCGCATATTCCGGGTTGAGGTTGTTGAAGCCCGCCGGAAAAAGGTTGGTGTCGATGGGCGCGAGCTTGAAGCCGGCATTGCGCAAGTCCACGGAGGCGTAGAAAGGCGGTGGTGTTTTTTGCCACTGACAGCGAAACCAACGTTCGATGGCGCACTGCTCCGTGATCAGGTGCTGTTCCAGGGACAGGAGCGCTTCGACGCGATCCGTCGCCAGACGCGGCGCCGTGCCCATTACGCCGATCATGGGTTTTGACCCCGGGACGGCCCACGCGGATAATGCCGCGGTCCGGCGCCGGTATATACCTGGGTCGGACGAAAAATCCGATTGTCCGCCAGCTGCTCGCGCCAGTGGGCCAGCCAACCCGCCGAGCGGGCCATGGCAAAGATGGGTGTGAACAGATCGCTGCGGATACCCATCTCGTGGTAGAGGATGCCGGAATAAAAGTCCACGTTGGCGTGAATGCCCTTGGGACCCAGCCGCTCACTGGCCTGACGCTCCAACTCCAGGGCCACGTCAAAGAGCTGGCTGTGGCGTAGATTGCCGGCCTCGGCCAGACGCTGCATCATCCCCATGAGGAGAACGGCGCGGGGGTCGCGGGTCTTGTAGACGCGATGCCCGAAGCCCCAGATTTTTTCCTTGCGTGCCAGGCGCTCGTCCAGGAAGCTTGCCACCTTCTCCACCCGGCCGATGCTTTCGAGCATTTCGATGACCTTCTGGTTGGCGCCCCCGTGCAGTGGGCCGGCCAGGGTGCCGATGGCGCCGGCGATGACGTGATAGGGGTTGGTCAAGGTCGATGCCGTCACCAGAACCGAGAAGGTGCTGGCGTTGATGGTGTGCTCCGCATGCAGAATGAGGCAGGCATCGAGGATACGGGCGTGCAGTGGGTCCGGCTCGGAGCCCGTCAGCATGTACAGAAAATTGGCGGCGTGGTTGAGGTCGGCCCGCGGCGGCAAAGGATCGTTGCCGTAGCGCATCTGTTCCCACATGGCGACGATGGTGGGAATGCGGGCGATGATGCGCATGGCCATGGCGTCCAGGTGCGACACGTTTTCCCGTTCGTTGTCGGACAGCTCCTGCTGGGGATAGAACATGCCGAGACTGGCCACGGCGCAGTGGAGCATATCCATGGGATGCCCGGTGACGGGCATGAACTTCATGATCTCGCGGACGTTGTACTTGACCTGGCGATGACTGCGTAGACCGCGGTCGAAACGTTCCAGAGCCTCGGCGCTGGGCAGCTCGCCGTCCAGCAACAGCAGGGCCACTTCCTCGAAGCTGCTGTGCTCCACGAGCTCGTCGATGGGATAGCCGCGGTAGGAGAGGCGCCCGGCCTGCCCGTCGATTTCGGAAATGCTGGAGCAGGTGGCGGCAATGCCCTCGAGACCAGGGGCAACGGATGTTTCGGCCATAAGGACCCCTCAACGCAGCCAAAGGCCGGATGATACCCCAGAACGGGAGGAGATGGGGAGACGGGAACGCCTCCCCCGGTGTCTCGGGCTTAGGCCGAGAAGGAGGAGCCGCAGCCGCAGGTGGTGGTGGCGTTGGGGTTCTTGATGACGAACTGGGCGCCCTCCAGGCCCTCGCTGTAGTCGATCTCGGCACCCACCAGGTACTGGTAGCTCATGGGGTCCACCAGCAGGGTAACCCCATGCTGCTCCACTTCCGTGTCGCCGTCGTTGACGTTCTCGTCAAAGGTGAAGCCATACTGAAAGCCCGAGCAACCGCCACCGGTGACAAAGACCCGCAGCTTGAGATCCGCAGAGCCCTCCTCCTCGATGAGGGACTTGATCTTCTCCGCCGCATTGGTGGTCAGGGTCATGACGGGCGGCAGCTCGCTCAGGTTGGTCATGCTTTCCGTTGCAGTGCTCATGAAGGTGTTCTCCCGCGCCATAGCGCTCTAATGTGCCAATACCCGACTAGTTTGCTCGTCCATGGCCGCCGTCGTCAAGTTTGGTTACGGTCCACCCAGACAAAGCGTGCCGGCGCCGGGGCTTGCGCGCTGGCATCGTTCCCGGCACGGCCGCTGCAGGCGGTGCAGCGGCTGGCGCAGGACGATGCCGGGTTGGTGGAAGGACCGAGGGCAAAGATCCGGCGTACGCTTTTGCGCCGGCGCCAGTGCGCCAGTGCCAGGGCGGCGGAGTCGGCATCGAGGCCCGTGACGACGCAGAGCTCCGCCAGGCTCAGGGGGCGGGCACGCAAGGCATCGCGGACGCGGAACAGGGGGCTCATCACGGTCTCTGCGCAAGCCCATGGCTAGGGGTCTTGCCTTGGACGCGGCGACCGTAACGCCGCCACTGCCACCAGAACAGGGCGATCAGCGCGAGCACCATGGCCAGCCAGGCAAGGGATTGACCTGGGTGCCGGGCAAAGGTCCCCAGCTGATAGACGCTGCCAGCGGCGATCCAGGCCGTCGCAAGACCGTAGAAGACAGAAAACCAGGCCCAGCCACGGCCAATTTCCCGGCGCAGGGCGGCAAAGGTGCTGGCGCAGGGCAGATAGAGCAGGACAAAGAGCAGATACGCGAAGGCCGACAGATCCGTGAAGCCTGCCGCGAGGCCTTTGAGGGTGGCCTCATCGGCCCCCGCGGCAGCGGCGCTCGCGGCCCGATCGCCGATAGGGGTAAAGCCCAGAGGGTCGGTGAGATGGTGCAGGAATTCTTGGCCGTGGGCCGGAATGGTGGCGAGGGCGGCGCGCAGCTCGGCGCCGAGGTCGGGATCGCGATAGGCGGTCATGAGGTCCGTCTCCCCCTGGCGCTGATAGATGCCGTTCATCACACCGATCACCACTTCCTTGACCAGAGCGCCGGCGACGAGTCCCGCCACCGCCGGCCATTGCTCCGTACCGATGCCCATGGGAGCGAAGACGACGGTCAGAGTCCGGCTGCCCTGGGCCAGCAGGGAGTGCTCCATATCGGTGCTGCGCAGGCCACCATCCACCCAGCCGATACCCGGCAGGAGCAGGAGAATGGCGCCGAGCACGGCGATGACTTTACCCACCCGCATCACGAAGACGCGCAGGCGGTGCCAGGCGTGCAGGGCGACGCTGCGCAGTCCCGGCCAACGGTAGGGCGGCAGTTCCAGCGCCAGGGGCCGCTCTGCCCCGGGCAGGGGACCCCGTCGCAACAGCCAGGCCGTCAGCACCGCCACCAGAATGCCCGTGAGATACAAGGCGAAGACCACCTGCCCGCCGTAGCCCCGAAAAAAGACGGCGGCAAAGGCCAGGTACACCGCCAGGCGTGCCGAGCAGGACATGAAGGGCTGCATCAAGGCCGCGATTACCCGCGCCCGCGGATCCTCGATGGTGCGTGTGGCGAGGATTGCCGGAACGTTGCAGCCAAAGCCGATGACCATGGGTACCATGGCCGTGCCCGGCAGGCCGAGATGGCGGAAGAAGCGATCCATGACAAAGGCGGCCCGCGCGAAGTATCCCGAATCCTCCAGCGCGGCGAGCAAGAGAAAGGTGAAGGCGATGGGCGGTACGAAGCTCAAGACGATGCTCACCCCGCCCCCAAATCCCCCCGCCAAAGCCTGTACGCTCCAGTCGGGAAGACCCGCGTCGAGGAGCAGATGGCCCAAGCCGTGGACCAGAAGGGCCTTGCTGCCGTCCTCGAAGAAATCCTGGAAGATGGCTCCGGCGTTGAAGCTTGCCACCAGGAGGGCATAGAGGACCCCGAGAAAGATGGGTACGCCGATGACCGGGTGGAGGATCCAGCGGTCCAGGCGCTGCGTCCAGCGCTCTTTGGCAGAGGCGGTGGTGGCCGGCAAAACGGCACGGGCCGTGTCTTCGGCCCAGGCGAAGCGGGCGGCCGCCAGGGCATCGGCGGCATCCTCTCCGGTTTTTGCCCGTATCTCCTCACGCGCCCGGCGAGCATGCGGCTCAGCATCCGTCGGCGGCGGCGCCAGCCCTTCCAAGATACGCAGCCGATCCAGGGCCGCGAGTGTGGGCGTCTGGGCGGCCAATTGGGCCAGGGTGTGCGCAAGCTCCGCTGGATAGAGGGCAGGAACGGGCTCGCCGCCCTGCGGAAAATCCCGTTCCAGGGCCTCGCGCAGTTGCGCAAGCCCCTCGCCGCGGCGAGCAACCATGGGCAGCACCGCGATGCCCCCCAGACGCTGGCGCAGCCGGTCGAGATCCGGTACGGCGCGGCGGGCGCGGGCCTCGTCCATCATGTTCAAAACCAGCAGCAAAGGGCGACCCAGGTGCAGAAGCTCGTGGGTAAGGAGCAGGTGGCGTTGCAACTGGCCGACGTCCACCACCTGCACGAGGCCGTCCAGTTGCGCGTTCTGCACGTAGGCGCGGGCGATGTCCTGATCGACCCCACCGCCGCCCAAAAGGCTGTAGACGCCCGGCAGATCGACCACGATGAGTTCACCCGAATCCAGACGCAGCCGCCCCTCCCGTCGCTCCACCGTCACCCCGGGCCAGTTGCCCACCTGCTGGTGCGCACCCGTGAGGGCGTTGAAGAGGGTGGTCTTGCCGCTATTGGGATTCCCCACCAGAGCGATGCGGCGGCCTCCGCGGGCGCCGACCATGGCCGTGTGCGACATGGGTTCAGTCATCCTGCCTGTTCCCCGCCTTGAGCGTTGGACCGCCGAATCGGCGCACGGCAATGGATTCCAACCAGGGCCGGCCAAGGGCGATGCGGACGCTGCCGATTTGAAGGACGGCGCCCTGGGCATTGGGCCCCTGACAGATCTGTGCCAGGCATCCAGGACGCAGACCGAGACCGAGCAGGCGCCGCCGCTCTTGCGCCGAGGTCTGGATGGCACAGATTTCCACCTGCTCACCTGCGCGGGCCGAGCTCAGGCGGTGGGGGGAAAGGACTTGGGTCATGACGCTCACACTCCCAACGAGTTCGTGGGGACACTATATCATAATGGTAATCATTTGCAATATCAGCCCAGGGGAGGGCCGTCCCGGCGGACGCAGCCGCCGACGCTCAGTCCAGGTCGCCGTGCCTGGGTGTAAAACGCACGGCGGCGATGCGCGCCCCCACGAGCACGGCCAGGAGGGCGGCCGTGGCGAGGAGATCCAGGGGCCCCAGACGGTGGGCGTAGAGACCGATGAAGAGCTCGCGGAGCACAAAGACGATGGCCACTTCCGACAATACCCGCAGCCGGATACGGTGAAATTCCAGATAATCGGTAAAAGTGCGAAAAAGCTCGATGAGGACAAAGACGGAGAGGACATCCGAGACGAGACTGCGGATGACTTCCTCTTGTCGGAAATCCCGCAAAGAGCCATAGATGTCCCAGAAAAGGCTGGCCACGGCAAACACCAGCGTGAGGAGCATGAGAAAGATCATCACCGCGACGATGACGTCGAGGATCTTGGCGTAAAAACGCAGAACCGTCCCGCGCAGACCCTCGACGAAGCTGCCCGGCAGGATCTGGGACGGGTGCGTCGGCGCCGGACGCTTGCCCTCGCTCACGGGCACTTCGCTTAGGCCTTGGCCCGTGCCGAGCGGCGCAGGCGGGACAACAGCCGTCGCGCCATCTCGCCGAAGAGTTCCGTCTGGGTGGGGTGCGGATGGATGGCCGTCGCCACCTGTTCCAGGGTGAGCTCGGCACTGACCATCATCACCGCCTCACCCACCAGAGTGTCGGCGTGATCCGTCAGGAAGTGGACACCGACGATGCGATGGCTCTGTCGCTCCGCCACCATCTTGATCAGGCCGTCCGTTTCCCCAGTCATCATGGCCTTGGCATCGATGCTCATGGGTACTTTGACTTCCACGACGTCGAGGCCAGCGGCCTTGGCCTGTTCCGTCGTCAGGCCGACGAAGGCCACCTGGGGGCGGGTGAAGGTGACACCGCAGTCCTTGCGCGCTTCGTAGGTGGCGCGGTGACCCAGGAGGTTGGCCGCCGCCACCCGTCCCTGCTGGGCGGCGGTGTGGGCGAGCATGTAGCCGCCCACCACGTCACCCACGGCATAGATGTGCGGTACCGAGGTCTGGCCCCGGGTATCCACGGCTATGGCCCCGCGTTCACCGAGCCGGACCCCGGCACGCTCCAGGGCAAGTCCGGAGGTATCGGGACGTTTGCCGGTGGCGATGAGCAGCAGGTCTGCCGCTACCACCTGCGTTTCCTGCCCTTTCCCATAGCGGATCTGGAGGTTGCCCGCCTCTCCGGAGATGTCCTTTACCTGCACATCCGTAAAAACCTGTAGCCGCGGGCTGTTCTTGGCCAGCGCACGCATCAGTTGTTCGGCCAGTTCCGCTTCCATTTCGGCCACGGGGCGCGGAAGTGCCTCCAGGACCGTCACCTCGGCGCCAAAATCGTGGAACATCTGCGCCATTTCCATGCCGATGGCACCGGCGCCGATGATGCACAGACGCCTGGGTGGGGCGGTCAGATCCCAGACGGTGTCCGAGGTGACGGCGGCACCCGCCGCCAGGGTTTCCTTGGCGCCCGGAATGGGGGGAACGAAAGCGGGTGCGCCGGTGGCGATGACGCAAGCAGCAAAAGTCAGGGTGCGCGCGTCCCTGCCCTCGATATCGACGCTGTGGGGCCCAGTAAAGCGGGCGTGTCCCTCCAGAACCTGTATCTTCATGCCTTGGTCGGTCTTCAAGGCCATTTCGCCGCGGGTCTGGACGATGCTGCGCCGATGTTGCTCCAGCTGCTGCCAGTTCAGGTGCGGCTCACCCAGCTGGATACCCATGGCGGCATCGTGGACGCGATCGCGGATGCGGTCCGCCGCCGCCCGCCAGGCCTTGGACGGAATGCAGCCGCGCCAGAGGCACTCGCCACCCGGGAGGGGCGCATGGTTGACCATGGCCACGCGGATACCGTTCTCGGCCAGTTCCCGGGCGCAGTCCTCTCCTCCCGGACCCGCGCCGATCACCAGGACCTGAACATCGTAGTTTCCCTCCGGGATGGCCGGGCCACTCGCTCCGAGCCAGCTCTGCGGCGCCTCCACCAGCGCCTTGAGATCCTTGAGGAAGGCAGCGGCATCCGCCCCGTTCACCACGCGATGGTCGGCGCTGATGGTGACGGGCATGCCGTCCGGCCCCGTCGCCGCCACGGCGAGGATGGCCGCCGTTCCCGGGGTGACGATGGCATCAAACTGGCTGACGCCGTACATCCCCATATTGGAGATGGTGAAGGTGGGATGCTGGTAATCCGCCGGGCTGAGACGCCGCTTGCGTGCCCGCTCCAAGAGCGGTGTCCATTCCTCCTGCAGGGTCTTGAGATCCTTGTTGGCCAGATCGCGCAGGACCGGCACCACGAGGCTGCCGTCCTCGGTGGTGGCAGCGATGCCAATGTCGTGGGGCCTCCCCTCGACGATGCGATCCGGATGCTGATAGGCGGCATTGATGCGGGGTTGTCGCAGCAGTGCCTCGGATACCGCCTTGGCCAGAGCCACGGTAAAGGAGACGCCCTCGGCTTTGGCCGCACGCTGCAAGGCCTCGGGACGGATGTGCATGGTTACGTGGAAGACCGGAATGGTCAGGGAGGCGGTCATGGCCTGGCTGATGGACTTCTCGATGGCCGTCATCGGACGCCCGTCGCCCGGGACGGCCACCGCAGCCGCGGCGACATTGGACGCGGCGGCGGTTTGGGCGGAGACGTCGGCGGCGACGATGACGCCGTCCGGCCCACTGCCCCGCAGTCCATCCAGACTCAGCCCGCGGCTGCCCGCCAGAAGCCGGGCATAGGGCGTTGCCTTCGCGCCACGGGGACGGGGTGCGGGGCGAATGCTCCCGTCGCTGGGCACCGCCGGCGCCGGTTCCGCGGGGGTCACCACCGGCGCTGTGGCGGGCGTCGGGGCGGGCGTCGGGGCGGGCGTGCCAACGCTGCGGTTGGCCGCGCCGCCGGTGGCGGACGCCAAGGCCCGCTTAGCCTCGCGTTGCACCTTGTCGGCGCTGTCCACCAGCCAGGCCATGGCCTCACCCACGGGAACGACACTGTCCACGCTCAGCATGGGCCCGGAAAGGAAGCCCGAGCGGAAAACCTCCACATCCATGATGGCCTTGTCCGTCTCGACGGTGGCGACGATATCGCCGCGCTCCACGCGATCTCCCAGTTGCTTTTCCCAGGACACCAGGACACCCTCGGTCATGGTATCCGACAGCTGAGGCATCTTGATGGGATATGCGTTTTCTGCCGGTGCGGCGGAAGCTGCCGGTGCCGGTACCGATGCTGATTCCGCCTCCGCCTCTACCGCCGCCCTGGCGCGCGAGTCGGTCGATTTCGCTGAATCTGCCGTCACCATGCCCGGGGAGTCGACGGAGCCCTGGGGCGTGTCCGTCAGATAGCCGATGGCTTCCCCAACGGGTACGACGCTGTCCACGGCCGCCAGGGGGCCGGCGAGGAAACCCGAGCGGAATACCTCCACGTCCATGATGGCCTTGTCCGTTTCGATGGTGGCCACCACGTCGCCCCGTTCCACTCGATCGCCGGGTTGCTTCTCCCAGGAGACGAGCACGCCCTCGGTCATGGTGTCCGAAAGCTGGGGCATCTTGATGACGTAGGGTTCAGCCATGGTCTGCAAATTCCTCAGGACAAGGGGTGGGCTGGCCGCGCCGGCGGCCTAGCGACCCAGAAGTTTGCGCGCCGCCGCGACGACGTCGTCGGCGTTGGGGATGGAGGCCTTCTCGAGGCGCCGGTTGTAGGGGGTGGGTACGTCCCGGGCATGCACCCGCACGGGCGCCGCATCCAGCTCAAAGAAACACTCCTCGTTGAGGATGGCGATGACCTCGGCACCTACCCCCACCGGGGCCTCGTCTTCTTCCACCACGATGGCCCGGTGCGTCTTGCGCACGCTGGCGGCAATACCCGCCCGATCCAGGGGTTTGAGTGCGCGCAGATCCACCACCTCCGCGGCGATACCGAGCTCCTTGGCCAGTTTGTCGGCGGCGGCCAGAGCCCAGTGCACACTGATGTTGTAGGCGAAGAGGGTGAGGTCCTTGCCCGGGCGCACGACCTCCACACCCTCCAGCGCGGTGAAGTATTCCTCGTCCGGAACCTCGCCCTTGAGGTTGTACATGGCCTCGTGCTCGATGACCACCACGGGATCGTCGCAGCGTACGGCGCTTTTCAGCAGGCCGTAGGCGTCGCGCGGCGAGGACGGAGTCACGACCCGCAAGCCCGGCACGCCCATGAACACCTTCTCCATGCGCGCCGAGTGCTGCGCTCCCAACTGGTGGGCGGTGCCACCGGGCAGGCGCAGAACCAATGGACAACGGATTCGCCCGCCGGACATATAGTGGATCTTGGCGGCATTGTTCATGAGCTGGTCCATGGCGAGCCAGGCGAAGTTGACGCTCATGATTTCGACGATGGGACGGCAGCCGAGCATGGCCGCACCCACCCCGATCCCGGTATAGCTGTTTTCCGAGATAGGGGTGTCGATGACTCGCTTTTCACCGTACTTGGCGTAGAGGCCCGTAGTGGCCTTGTAGGTACCGCCGGCCACACCGATATCCTCGCCCATGGCGAACACCAGGGGATCCCGTGCCATTTCCTCGTCGTGGGCGCGCAGGATGGCCTGCCAATAACTCAGTTCTGCCATGCCTTGCAGCCTCCTTCGACATACACATAGCGCTCCAGATCCTCCACCGCCGGCTCGGGGCTCTGCTCGGCAAAGGGAATGATCTCCTTTTCGATTTCGTCCTGGATGGCCTGGTCCATGGCAGCGAAATCCGCCTCGCTAAGGACTCCGGCAGCGACCAGGCGGGCCTTGTAGATGCCAATGGGATCCCGCTGCGCCCACTGTTCCACCTCGTCCTTGCTACGGTAGGCGCCAGAATCGGACATGGAGTGGCCACGCAGACGGTAGGTCATGAGCTCCAGGAAGTAGGGACGGCGTTTTTCACGCACGTAATTCACGGCCGCCTCGGCGTGCTGCAGGACGACGTCGATATCCTGGCCATCGCACTGGGCCGCTTCGATACGATAGGGCGCCACGCGCTTGTACTGATGGATTTCGACGGTCGCGCGCTCGATGGCCGTGCCGATACCGTAGAGGTTGTTCTCACAGACGAAAAGCACCGGCAGATCCCAGAGGCTCGCCATGTTCATGGTCTCGTGGAAGGTGCCCTGATTATTGGCACCATCGCCCAGGAAGCAGATGCTGATCTCGTCGCCACCGCGCATCTGGATGGCCTTGCCAAACCCGGCGGCCAAAGGAAAGGGCCCGCCCACCAGGGCGTAGCCGCCCATGAAACGCCGGTCCGGGTCGAAGAGGTGCATGGAACCGCCACGCCCCTTGGAACAGCCCGTTTCCTTGCCGAAGAGCTCGGCCATGACCGCCTTGGGATCGACACCCGACTTGATGGCGTGGATGTGGTCGCGGTAGCCGGTGACCACATAGTCGTGGCCGGGACGTGCCTTTTCCAGCACGCCGATGGCGCAGGCCTCCTGGCCCGGATAGAGATGCAGAAAGCCGCCGATCTGCCGCTCCTGATAAGCCTCTGCACAGCGCTCCTCAAAGCGGCGGGCGAAGAGCATCTCCCGCAACAGGCGCTTCTGGTCGGTCGCGTCCATGATCCTCCTGAGTACGATTTTGGTGAAAAGTAAATCCGGTCAATGATGGCTTAGGCCCGGCGCGAGCGTCAAGGGTAAGGCCGCGCCGCGTGCCCTAGTACTCCCGAAGGCCGGGGGACGACGATGAAACCCTCGCGCACCATTCCGGCTTTCCAAAAAGGGGCAACGCCCGCAGCCCAGTATCCGGCCTCCTCCTGTACTTCCAGGGCGAGACCGGCGAGGCCGGCAACCAGTGCCTGCAACTCGTCGTGATTGGGTTTGCGCGCAACCTGCAGAGGGAAGCGCGCGCAGAGGCTCGAAAACGCCGCGTCGAGGTCGATGGGATGGGTCTTTGCCTTGGCCGGCAGGGTGCGCAGGCCAAGCCCACGCCAGGCGGCGGTGGGAAAGGATTCCACCGCCCGCCCCTGGGACTGGTGCGGATCCTCCAGCCTTGGCCAACCCAGCTGCGCCAGGGTATCGAAGACCGCGATGGAGAAGGCGACGAAGGGCCCATAATTGGCGGGCTTCACCTGTCCCGGCGTGCCGGTCTTGGCCGGCGTGTTGAGGGCGCGCTCGCTGCACCGCGAATGAGCGCAGCCATTGTCCCCATCCTTCCAGGCCTGAGGGCCGTCCAGAAGCATGCACGACGCACCTAGCTCGGCGGCAATCTCGGCAAGGCGCTGGGCCAGGGCGTCGGGCCGAGGGCTGCCGGACAGCCCAAGGTTGGGGAACTCGACGCGAATCTCCCCGTCACCTCTGCGCAGGAGGGCGATCCCGCAATCGCGATAGCGCTTGTAGGCGAGATCGACGGATAGTACGGTCACGGGCGCTGCCAAGGGGCGCGGGCGCTCGGGGACCGTGTCGGCATCGGCGCCACCTTCAAAAGGGAAAAAACTGGGGCAACATCCAGCTGATGAGTACGCCCATGAGGATCAACAGCGGTAGCCCCACCCGAAAGAAATCCATGAAGGTATAGCCTGCGGCATTCATGGTCAGGACATTGGTCTGGTAAGCCATGGGGGTGGCGTAGCCGAGATTGGCGCCAAAGAGTACCGCCAGCAGGAAGGGCTCGGGGGACAATCCCAGACCATGGGCGATCTGCACCGAGATGGGCGCGCCGATGAGGGCGCCCGTGGTGTGCGAGGCCACATTGCCGAGGAAGGCGACGAAAAAGAGGATGAGGCCCACGAGGATGGTCGGTGGCAATCCCTGGGTCAAGCTGAGGAAGGCCTGGGCCAGAAAATGCGCGGCCCCGGTCTTGACCAGGGCCATACTCAGGGCGATACCGGCGGCGATGAGGAGGATGACGGAGGCACTGATGGCGCCGCCCACCTGGCGCCACTCGATGCAACCGGTGACGATCATGAGCAGGACGCCCACGGGTGCCGTGACGGCGATGGGCAAGAGATTCAGAGCCGCCGGCAGGACGATGGCGAGCATGATCAGCAAGGCCAAGGGCGCCTTTTTGCTGCGCGGCAGGTCGACACTGGCATCTAGAAAGGTTAGATCGCCGCGGGCGCGGATCTCGGCAATGCGCTCCCGTGCGCCCTGTACCAGGACGACGTCGCCGTTGCGCAGGCGCTCGGCCTCGAGATCGTCCGTCTGCAGGCTGGTGCCGCGGCGGTAGATGCCCAGCGGGGTGAGATCGAAGCGGGCGGCGAAACGACTGCCCTTGAGGGTTCGCCCCACCAGGGGAGAGGCGGGTAGTATCACCACCTCCACCACCTGCTGGTCACTGTCCGCATCCTTGTCCTTGTCCGCGGCATCGACTTTCTTGTCGCCGAGGGTCAGTTCCGCCCCGATGCTGGCCTCCAGATCCTTCAACTTGTCGGCATAATCGCGCACCTGCAGTTCATCGCCGGCGGCAAGCTTGAGGTCGGGGAAGGGCACGAGGATCTGCTCCCCCCGCTGTACCCGACTCACCTTGAGATCGCCCACCTCCTTGCGCAGCTCCGCCAGGGTCTTGCCGGCAAACTTGCTGTCTTCCTTGAGCTTGAGCTTGGCATTGAAGATGCGCGGTGAGCGATCACCGGAGGGTGTTGGCCGCTTGGGCAGGAGCAGGGGGGCGATGAGCCAGAGGTAGACCATCGCCACCCCGCCGGCGATGGCGGCGGGTAGGGTGAAATGGAACATACCCATGGGCGGCAGACCCAAGGACTGGGCCACGGACACCACCACCAGGTTGGTGGAAGTACCGATGGTAGTGGCCATGCCGCCGATGAGGGCCGAAAAGCCCAAGGGCATGAGCATGCGTGAGACCGGCCGGTTGGTGCGCAGGGCAATACTGGTGAGCAAGGGGATCAGGAGGACCACCAGAGGCGTGTCGTTGACGAAGGCGCTCAAGACAGCGGTGACCAGGAGTACCAGCAGTAAGGCCAGGGGTGGCGCCCAGTTCCAGACCTTGCTCAGAAATCGACCCAGAGGCTCCAGGGCGCCGGTGTGGACGATGGCCGCGCCGGCCACCATCAAGGAGACGATGGCTACCAAAGCCTCATTGCCAAAGCCCTGGAAAAAGATGGTGGGGTCGAGGGTGCCGTGGCCCACCCGCATGGGCAGCAGGGCGAAGAACAGGGGGATGATCACCAGGATCCCGAGGCTCGTGGTGGCCACCGGAATGTTCTGCCGGCTGTAGGAGACCAGCGCCAGGAGGGCGATGATCATGACCGCAATGGCGTGGATGCTCGGGGTATCGACGGGCATCAGGAATCGCTCCGGCTGGGGTCGGGGATGACCAGACGGTAGCCCAGACCGAGCTCCGTGATCAAGTACTGCGGCGCATTGGGGTCTGCCTCGATTTTCTCGCGCAGGCGCTGGATGTAGATGCGCACATAATGGTTGTCCTCGGCGTGGGATGGTCCCCAAATGGCCGCGAGGATCTGGCGGTGTGTGAGCACCGCGCCGGCGTGGCGCAAGAGCAGGCGCAGCAGCTGATACTCCTTGGCCGTGAGGCTGATCTCCCGCGCGCCGATGCGCAGGCAACGGCGGTCGTCGACGAGCGCCCAGTCGCCCACGCGCAGCGGGCCTTGCTCGCTTTTGCGACCCAGGCGGCGCAGATGGGCCTGCAGGCGGGCCAGCAGCTCGCCCACGGTAAAAGGTTTGGTCAGATAGTCGTCGGCGCCGCGCTGCAGGGCTTCCACCTTGTCGACTTCCTGGCCACGCGCCGAGAGGACCATGACGATGCTCTCCGGCGTTTCCCGACGAAACCAGGGAATCAGATCGAGACCGTCGCCATCGGGCAGACCAAGGTCCAGAAAAATGGCGAGAAAGGGATCGGCTCCCTGGGATCGGCGCTGGCGCAGTCCTACCTTGGCCTTGGCGGCGGTGTTTTCCCAACGGAGGTCATAGTGCCCCTCGGCCCGCAGCGCCCGTTGCAGGAACTGGGCGATGGCCGCATCGTCCTCTACCAGCAGGATGGCTGCCTCCTGTGCCACTCACTCCTCCTGGGGCAGCGAGGGCGGCGCTTCCCGGGGCAGGGAAAAACAGAACTTGGCGCCGCGGTTCATGACCTGATTGCTGGCCCAGATGCGCCCGCCGTGCATCTGCAGGACACTCTGGGCGATGGCGAGACCGAGGCCGCTGCCGCCCGTGCCCACAGGTGGTTTGACACGGCTGAAGCGCTCGAAGATCTCGCGCTCGCGCCCCGGCGGAATACCGTAGCCGTGGTCGATGACGCAGACGAAGATCTCCTGGGGGTTGGCCCAGGCCTGAATGTCGACGGCAGTGCCCGGCGGGGTGTAACGGCAGGCGTTTTCGATGAGATTGCCCAGCACTTGGGTGAGCAGCGTGGGGTCACCGTGCAACAGCGGCAGATCGGCGGGGATCTGGACGTTGAACGGGCGGTCGGCGCAGAGGCTCTGGCGCTCGCGGCGGGCGCTGCCGAGGATATCCGTCAAGGGCACCCACTCCTTGTGCAGTTCGGCACCACCCGAGAGCAGCGCGGCAACGCGGAGGATGCGCTCCATGGTCTGGCTCATGCGTTCCGTTTCCGTCCGGATATCCCGGATCAGCTGCTGTTGCTCTGCCTCCGGCAGGGTGCCGTGTAGACGCTCTAAGGTGCCGAGGGAGCCCAGAATGGTGGTCAGCGGCGTGCGTAGGTCGTGGGAGACGGCACTCAGCAGGGCGCTTTGCATGCGCTCCAACTGAAGGTGCAGATCGGCCTCGCTACGCCGCTGGAAGGTACGGGCCGACTCCAGGGCGACGGCCACCAGCCGGGTGATGGTCTCCATGTAGCGCAGCCAGTCCGCGGGTGTGCGTCGGATCTCCACATCGCTCACCATCATCACGCCCAGCACCCGTTCGCCGGCGGATATGGGCAGCATCAGGGCGGGCAGGCCCGATAGGGTATCCGTGCCCATGCCAGCGGGGCGACCGTGCTGGAATACCCACACCGCCGCCGACTGCAGGCCGTCGCGCTGTTCGCCGAGGTCCGTATCCTCGGGCAGCAGGCGCAGAGGCAGACCGTCATCGGCCCCGGCAGGCAGCCAGAAGGCGGTACTGAGGCCCAGGGTACTGTGGATCTGCTCGGCCGCGGTGGTCAGGATTTCCGGTGCGCTGCGCAGGCGGCTCAGGGCCTGCACCAGGGTGTAGAGGTTACGCGCGCGGCGCTCGCGCATGCGCGCCATGTTTTCCTGTTCCCGCGAACGGGCCACCAGCTGGCTGATGAGGACGGCAAGGGCGAGGATGATGCCAAAGGTCACCAGGGAGCCGAGGGTTGCCGGCAGACCCCGGCTCAGCCCGAAGGCGTAGAAGGTCACCAGCGCGCTGGACAGGGCGATGATGGAGGGCCAGCGCCCATAATGCAGCGCCGTCCCCACCGTGCCCACGAGGTAGAGGAGGAAGACGCTGGGCAGTCCGAGCAGCGGATTCAGGGCCAGGGCCAGCAGCGACAGGCCGATGCCGAGACCGGCACCGATGGCCAGGGCACGGTTACGCTGGCGCCGCTGTTCCGGGCTGATGGTCATGCCGAGGTACTGGCGGCTTCTTTCCAGACTCTCCTCGCTCACGGCCTTCTTGAGGGGCAGCGGGTGGACGACCACATCCATTCGCCGCCGGCGGTTCAGTAGCTTGCCCAGCAGCGAGCCCGGCCACCACCAGATGTAGCGGCGCAGGCCCTGGGCCTGACCGACGAGGATCTGTGTCACATCCCGTAACTCGGCGTAGGCCAGGATCTCCGCCGCCACATCCACGCCCGTCAGACGCACGGTTTCGGCACCGAGGCGTTCGGCCAGATGCAGATGGCTCCAGAGCCAGGCCTGTTCCTCGGGTTTTTGCAGGAGTCCGCGGGGGGTGTCGACGTGGACCACGATCCAGGGGCAGCGCAGGGCCGTGGCCAGGTGGTAGCCGGCCCGTACCAGATGCTCGTCCTCGGGATACATGCCGATGGCCACCAAGAGGCGCTCCCGTACCCCGCCGGACTTGGAGTCTTCGGGGTTTTCGGCGTTGAATTGACGCAGCTCCAGGTCGACGCGGTCGGCGGCGATGCGCATGGCCAACTGGCGCAGGGCGATGAGGTTGCCCTTGCGGAAGAAGTTGGCCATGGCGCGCTCACCGCGTTCCCCCAGGTAGACCTTGCCCTCCTTGAGGCGCTGCAGGAGGTCGGTGTCGCTGATGTCCACCAGGGTCAGCTCCTCGGCCTCGGCGATGACCCGATCCGGTACCGTTTCCCGAACCTGCACGCCGGTAATGGCCCGCACGACCTCGTTGACGCTTTCGAGGTGCTGGACGTTGACGGTGGTGGCCACATGGATGCCTGCGTCCAGGAGTTCCTCCAGATCCTGCCAGCGTTTTTGGTGGCGGGAACCCGGGGCGTTACTGTGGGCGAGCTCATCCAGAAGCAGAAGGCCGGGACGCCGCTGGAGGGCCGCATCCAGGTCGAATTCCTTGAGGGTGACGTTGCGGTGCTGGGCCTCTCGCAGGGGGAGCTGGGGCAGGGCATCGGCCAGGGCCTGGGTGTCGCTGCGCTGATGGGTCTCCACAACGCCGATGAGCACGTCCCGACCCTTGTTCATCTCGTCCAGGCCGTAACGGAGCATGGCGTAGGTCTTGCCTACCCCAGGGGCGGCGCCGAAAAAGATCTTCAGCCGTCCCCGTTGTTTGGCGGCCTCTTCCTTTTGCACGGCCGCCAGCAGGGCATCGGGGTCCGGTCTATCCTCAGTGATGTCGTCACTCATGGGTTCCTTGTGGCCAGCCGTGGCGCCCTCGCTTTCCAGCATCATAGGGTAAGGGCTGCGGCGGGCCAATAGGCTGCGGGGCGGCTGGAGTCGTGCCGCCGACTTTTTATGGCATTTTTACACGGCTGTCGTTATGGTGCCAAAGTCTGCAAGGAGATCGATCATGTTTTTGCTCTACCTCGTGATACTGCTGATACCTTTCGGTCTGGGCGCGGGCCTCGTCTATTTTCTCGAGCGTGTGAGGAGCTGGTGATGGATATCTTTACCTGGATCGGTCTTGGCCTTGCCGCTGTCTTGCTCGTATATCTGTTCTTTTTCCTGTTCAACCCGGAGCGTTTCCTATGAATGACGCCCTGCTGCTCACCTTCACCACGATTGCGCTGAGTATCGTTCTCGCGTGGCCTCTGGGCATCTACATGCGGCGTATCTACAGCGATGAGCATTGCCTGGCCAAAAGGCTCCTGGGGCCGGTGGAGCGTGCCATCTACGTCGTCGCTGGCATCGATGCCAAGGCCGATATGGGTTGGAAGCAATACGCCCTGCTCTGGATTTTGTTCAATGTGGTGGGCGGTGTTTTTCTTTACGTGCTTTTGTACTTTCAGAATTACCTGCCACTCGATCCCATGCATTTTGGCAGCCCCGGTGTACAGATCAGTTTCAACACGGCGGCGAGTTTCGTCTCCAACACCAACTGGCAGGATTACGGTGGCGAAACGACCATGAGTTATCTCAGCCAGATGCTGGGCATGGCCGTACAAAACTTTCTTTCGGCCGCCTCGGGCATCGTCCTGGCCATCGCCATGATTCGCGGCTTTACCCGGGCAGAAAAGCCGGGCATCGGTAACCTGTGGGTGGATCTGGTACGCACGACCCTGTATGTGCTCATCCCTCTGTCCATCGTTCTCGCCCTCTTTTTCGTGGAGCAGGGGGCCATCCAGAATTTTGCCGCCTACGTCCACGCCGATTTGCTCCAGCCCTTTGTCCACCAGGGCAAGCTCATGACCCAGCAGGTCATCGCCATGGGGCCGGCGGCATCGCAGGAGGCCATCAAGCTCCTCGGGACCAACGGCGGCGGTTTTTTCAATGCCAATTCCGGCCATCCTTTCGAGAATCCCACGGGGCTGACCAATCTCTTCCAGATGGTGGCCATCTTCCTCATTCCCTTTGCCCTGGTGTTCTATTTTGGACATCGGGTCAAGAACCTGCGTCTGGGGGTAGGTATCCTCGCCGTCATGCTTCTGCTGTTCACCCCTTTGGCATTGCTCAGTCAGCAACAGGAACTGGCGGGTAACCCGCTGCTGACGGCCGTGGGCGTCGATCAGAACAACACCCCGGCTCTGGCGGGGGGTGGCAACATGGAGGGGGTGGAGGAGCGCATCGGCGCCGCCGGCAGCGCCCTCTTTGGTGCGGTGGCCACGGGTACCTCCACGGGTGCGGCCAACTCTGCCTACGACTCCTTCATGCCCTTGTCGGGAATGGTGAATCTGCTCCTCATGCAACTCGGAGAGGTGACCCCAGGCGGGGTGGGTACGGGCATTGCCTCCATGCTCGCCTTCGTCCTCATCGCCGTTTTCCTCGCGGGCCTCATGATCGGCCGCACGCCCGAATTTCTGGGCAAGAAGATCGAGGCCTACGAAATCAAGATGGCCTCTCTGGCCATTCTGGTCATGCCCCTGCTGGTCCTCATCGGCACGGCCGTGGCCGTGAGCCTGCCCGGTGGGCGCGACGCGGTCTTGAATCCGGGCGCCCACGGCTTTTCGGAGATTCTTTATGCCGTGACGAGCCCCAGTAACAACAACGGCAGTGCTTTCGGCGGCCTTAACGCCAACACCACCTTCTACAACCTGCTGACGGGCCTGTGCGTACTGGTCAACCGCTACCTGGCTTATCTGCCCTTGCTGGCCATTGCCGGCTCCCTGGCGGCAAAAAAACGGATCCCGGCCAGTCCCGGTACCCTGAACCCGGCCACCCCCCTTTTCGTGGTCTTCACCACCATCGTGGTCTTGCTGGTCGGGGCATTGAACTTCATCCCGGCTCTCGGTCTTGGGCCCATCGCCGAGCAGTTGAGTCTGCCCTCGGCAGTCCACACCGCTTCGACTGGTCATTGAGAGACGCACCATGACGACCCATCACATCCATAGTGCACGTTTTTCCTGGCGCGATCTGGGCCGAGCCGCCATTCGTGAGAGCTTCCGCAAGCTCGATCCGCGGGTGCAGTGGCGTAACCCGGTGATGTTCGTGGTGTATATCGGCGCCATTTTGGTCACCGCCATCGGCATCGCCGACCTTCTGCACGGCCGCTGGTCCGAGGCGGGCTTTGTCTGGGCCGTGGATTTCTGGCTTTGGCTCACCGTGCTCTTTGCCAATTTCTCCGAAGCCCTTGCCGAAGGGCAGGGCAAGGCCCAGGCAGCGAGCCTGCGCCAGGCCCGCCACGAGGTCACGGCCAAGAAGCTGCGCGAAGCGCGTCACGACGCCGGCTGGGAGGAGGTGGCGGGAGCGAGCCTGCAGCCCGGGGATTACGTCCTGGTGGAGGCCGGTGACACCATCCCTTCCGATGGTGAGGCCGTGGAGGGGGTCGCCTCGGTGGACGAGAGCGCCATCACCGGTGAAAGCGCCCCCGTCATCCGCGAAGGCGGCGGCGATCGCAGCGCCGTCACCGGCGGCACCCGGGTGCTGTCGGACTGGCTGGTGGTGAGAATCACCAGCAGTCCCGGCGAGACCTTCCTCGACCGCATGATCCGTATGGTGGAGGGGGCGGCGCGGCGCAAGACCCCCAATGAGATCGCCCTGGCGGTGCTGCTGGTGCTGCTCACCATCGTGTTCCTGGTGGTGACGGTCACCCTCTACCCCTTTTCCTACTATAGCGTTCACTTTGCCAACCACAGCGGCACCGTGATCAGCACCACGGTGCTGGTGGCCCTCTTGGTCTGCCTCATTCCCACCACCATCGGCGCCTTACTGCCGGCCATCGGTATCGCCGGCATCATGCGCCTCTTGCAGGCCAATGTGGTGGCCAAGTCGGGCCGCGCCATCGAGGCGGCAGGGGACGCCGATGTCCTTTTCCTGGACAAGACCGGCACCATTACCTTTGGCAACCGCCAGGCTTCGGCCTTCTACCCCGCCCCCGGTGTGACGGATCAGGAGCTCGCCAGTGCCGCGCGCCTGTCTTCCCTCACGGACGATACTCCCGAGGGAAAAAGCATCGTCTTGCTGGCGGAGCAGAAGTATCCCAGTGCCCGGGAGAGCGTGGGGGAGGACGCCAAATGGATTGCGTTCAGTGCCGAAACGCGCATGAGCGGTGTCGATGCCAGCGGCAAGGAGCTACGCAAAGGCGCGCCCGATGCCGTCAAAGCCTGGGTTCTGGAAAAAGGCGGACAGTGGCCGGCGGAGATCGACCAGATCGTGCAGAAGGTGGCCCAGTCCGGCGCCACACCCTTGGTCGTCGCTCTGGACGGCCGCGGTTTGGGGGTGGTGGAGCTCAAGGACATCGTCAAGCCCGGCATCAAGGAGCGCTTTGCCGAACTGCGCAAAATGGGTATCCGTACGGTGATGGTCACGGGCGATAATCCCCTGACGGCGGGGGCCATCGCCGCCGAGGCCGGAGTGGACGATTATCTGGCCGAGGCCAAGCCCGAGACCAAACTCGCGCGTATTCGCGAGTACCACCAGGAAGGCCACATGGTGGCCATGACCGGCGACGGCACCAACGACGCGCCAGCCCTCGCGCAGGCCGATGTGGCCGTGTGCATGGCAAGCGGCACCCAAGCTGCGCGGGAGGCGGCCAACATGGTGGATCTGGACTCCGATCCCACCAAGCTTCTGGAGATCGTCCGCATCGGCAAGCAGCTCCTCATGACCCGCGGGTCTCTGACCACCTTCAGCATTGCCAACGATGTGGCCAAGTACTTCGCCATCATCCCGGCGGCTTTCGTGGGAACCTATCCGCAGGTCGCCGCGTTGAACATCATGGACCTGAGTTCGCCTGAGAGTGCGATTCTCTCGGCGGTGATCTTCAATGCCGTGGTCATCCCTTTCCTGATCCCATTGGCCCTCAAGGGCGTCGCCTACCGGGCGGTGTCGGCGCAAGCGCTTTTGCGCCGTAACCTCCTGATTTACGGCCTGGGGGGGCTCATTGCGCCCTTCATCGGCATCAAGCTCATCGACATCCTCCTAAGCCTTCTGTGAGGGGTGCATCATGATCCGTTCCTTACGCGCAGCACTCATCGTCTTTGCCCTGCTGGTGCTGGCCACGGGCATCGTCTACCCCCTTGTGGTCACGGGCCTTGCCCAGCTCCTTTTCCCGCACCAGGCTAACGGCTCCCTCATCCGCGAAGACGGCAAGGTGGTTGGTTCCCGCCTCATCGGCCAGTATTTCAACGAGCCCCAATATTTTTGGGGACGTCCCTCGGCCACGGACCCCGTCCCCTACGATGCCGAAAACTCCGGTGCCTCCAATCTGGGCCCGACCAATCCGAAGCTTATCCAGCACGTCCGCGAGCGGGTCGCCCGCCTGCGCGCGGCCGATCCGGCCGAGGGCAATCGTCCGGTGCCGGTGGACCTCGTCACCTCATCCATGAGTGGTCTGGATCCCGATATCAGCATCGCCGCCGCCCGTTACCAGCTGGCTCGGGTGGCCCAAGCGGGGCATCTGCCGGAGCAGCAGGTGGCGGCACTCATGGAGAAGTACACGAAGCCCGCCTTGTTCGGCTTCATCGGTGAGCCGCGGGTGAATGTGCTGGAGCTCAATCTGGCCCTGCACCGCCTCTATGAGGAGCGCTGACAGATCCTTTGGCTAATGTAAATTCGCAAAAGGCGCCCATGGCGCCTTTAATTTTTACCTCAAGGAGAATCTCATGGGCTTCCCTCCAGAGCCGCGTCCTCGGTCCTTTGCTGAGTCCGCGATAATGCGGGAAGGGTTTTCATAGGGTGAGAAAAAGGATCAGCTCTTTTTATTGTCGGCCTCCACTGCTGGACCGTGGGGCGCGCTGTAACCGTTGTCGCGGAAGATTTTTTGCCCCGTCGCACTGCGCAGGAAATCGACGAACTCCTGTCCCAGTTGGGGATGGGGAGCGTCCGTCAAAACCGCCGCGTAGAACACCAGGGGCTGGGGATGCACGACCTTATCTTTCCCATCCACGCTTATCGTGAACTGCACCTTGTCGTACCAGTCCTTGGCGTAGCGTGGGTCGCTCAGGTTGATCTCGGGAGGCAGTTTGACGCAGGGCAGTTTTTGTGAGGTGACCGCGCTCAGATAGCCCGACGAAGCCGCCAATTGCCCGGACTTGAGCCGCGTCAGTAGAGATGGCTCCGTGAGAATCTGCCGGGGATTCATCTGCTCTCCGAGGATTTTCTGGGCGAGGCCAGGGATGTGGTAATAACGCTCGGCCAGAAGCATGGTGAAGATGATGTTCTGCCCCTGGGGATCCGTGCGTGGATCCGTCCGACCAAAGGTCACTCCCGGCATCTGCAGGACCTCATACCAGGCTTTCTTGCCCTGGGCCGCGGCCGCAAAGTCCTTGGCGTAGGGACTGTCGGGGCTGTAGGCAATGCACATCTGCGTGCTGGCGACGGGATAGGCCTCGCGCACCAGGCCCGCCTGCTGGAGGATCTCCACAGGACCGGGGGTGATGGAGACGAAAACGTCCGGACGAATCTTGTGGTCGGCGATGAGGCGGGCAAGCCCATAGGCTCCCTGGCCCTCGCCGCGGTAATCCACCCCGCGCGTCTTGGCGAAATCGGGCCCGAGATGCAGATCCATCACGGCACCCATGGAGCCGGCGTAGGCAACGTAGAGATCCTCGGCATTCGCCTTGGCAGCGCCGACGGCAAGGGTAAGGGGCAGTAGTAGACAGCTGAACAAGACGGTTGGGCGCACGCTAGTCTCCGGGATTCGAAATATCTGCATGAATATATCGAAGTGCTTCCCTTGTCAATGCTCGGCGGCACCCTTGATCCAGTTGAGGAGGCCCTAAGCCCGTGGCAGACTGCCATCATGACGGACTTGGCCCTGGTGTGGTTCAAGCGCGATCTGCGGTGTACGGACCATGCCCCTTTGGCGGCGGCCGCCCGTTGTCGCAGCGCAGTGGGGCTTTACGTGCTCGAGGACGAGTGGCTGGGGGCCCCGGAGTGGGATCCCCAGCACTGGGAGTTCATCCGCCAGAGTTTGCTGGAGCTGCGCGATAACCTTGCGGCGCGGGGAATGCCTCTGCTGCTACGGCGGGGCGCAATGCCGCTGGTGCTGGCGCAGTTGTGGCGCGATTATCCTTTCACGGAGCTCCTCAGCCACGAAGAAACCGGCTCGGCGTGGACGTACGCCCGAGATCGGCGGGTGGCCGCCTGGTGTCGCGAGCGCGGAATAGCGTGGCGCCAGTGGCCACAGTTTGGTGTGGTCCGACCCCTTGCCCAGCGCGATGGCTGGGCTGAGGCCTGGGAGCGATTCATGGCACGGCCGCCGCTGGCGGCGGTCGGGCAGCTCCCCGGAACGACCACGCCCTTGGATGGCGGCGATATTCCCAGTCTCGACGCATTGGGTCTACCAGCGGCGCGGCCAATACCGCCGGCAGGCGAGGCCGCGGCTACGCGCACCCTCGAAAGCTTCCTTGCCGAGCGCGGCAGTCGCTACCTGCACACCCTGTCGAGCCCCCTGCTGGCGGAGCGTGGCTGTTCACGTCTCAGTGCACACCTTGCTTACGGCACCGTTTCCATGCGCCAGGTGGTCCAGCGCACACGCCAGCGCCTGCGGGAATTGCGCAAGGAGGGCAGCGCTGAGGCGGGCGAGCGGGCGCGGCACCTGCGCGGTTTTCTTTCGCGTCTACACTGGCACTGCCACTTCATTCAAAAGCTGGAGGATGAGCCGGCCAGCGAATTCCACAATTTTTCGCGCAGCTACGATGGCTTGCGTGAGGACGATTGGAGCGAAGAGCGATTCTTGGCCTGGGCCGAGGGTCGGACCGGCTTTCCCTTCGTCGATGCCTGCATGCGCTGCCTACGCGCTACGGGCTGGATCAATTTTCGTATGCGGGCGATGTTGGTGAGCTTTGCCAGCTACCACCTCTGGCTGCATTGGCGGGGCACCGGTTTATTCCTGGCGCGGCAGTTTTTGGACTTCGAGCCCGGCATCCATTGGAGTCAGATGCAGATGCAGTCGGGCACGACGGGCATCAATACCCTACGCATCTACTCCCCCAACAAGCAGTGGGCGGACCAGGATCCGCGTGGGGAGTTCGTGCGCCGTTGGCTACCGGAGTGGGGCAGCCCCGACTACCCGTCACCCATCGTCGATGAGCAGCGGGCCGCCCGTATTGCCAAGGAGCGGATATGGGCGCGCCGCCGCCAGCCCGAAGCGCGCGCCGAGGCCCGACAGGTTCTCGAGCGCCACGGCTCGCGCAAGGACCGCAGCCGCACGCCAAGGCCCAAGGCTCAGCCGCAGCCGCCAACCACGACCGAACAGCTGGAGCTTTTCGCCGGCGAGTAAAGGGCCGGCTAGAGCCGCCCACTCCCCAAGTCGCGATGCGTGGCGACTCCGGGTGGCCGCTCGGCTGGCCAGTTTCCGCGGGGAGCGTTCACAGAGGACGAAGCCTTACTGCACCACGTGCCCCGGATATTTTTTCAGCAGGGTCAGGTACTCGGGGTTCATTTCCTGCTTGGGGAAAAAGGCCTTCCACGTCGTTACGGGCAAGAGTTGCTGCGGGGGCGGGGCGAAGACGAAGTCCTGCTGGCGCACCAGGGCGTGGCAGGCGATGCAGGAGCCGACCTTGCCAAAGGCGATGACCTTTCCCGAGGGCTGGTAGGCGGCCATGATCCAGTTCCGATCGCCGGCATCGAAACCGGGAGCCTTCAGCATGGCCGTGACCCCCACCAATTGCTTCTGGAGGTTGTAGTTTTCCTTGATGAGCAGGCTACCGTCCTCGTAACGCCGGACCTTGAGTATGTCGCCGGCCGCTTCGATGTTGCGTATGGCGGGGGCATTGGCGAGGTCCGTCGTCAGCGGGTCTACGGTGCGCGAGCCGACCTGAAACGGCGTGCTTTCGGGCATGGTGGCGTGGGCCTTCTCGAGCGTCTGGATCTCTTGCCAGAGAGCCGCGGGAGTGACGGTCGTTGCCATTACCGGTATGGCGAAAGTCAGCAAGAAAGCGGTGCTCAGGGCGTTCAGTTGCGCGGTTTTCATGATGCGGACTCCTCTTTTGGGCATGGCCCAGGGCGCGGGCCTACGCTTATAGAGTCGTTTTCATGGCCGATTATTCCCGGGCCGCCAAGGCGATTTCTGTATAGTTCCATTCGGAGGAAACCAACCTCTGTCGTGGGCGACGCGCTTGGATTACGAGCAAGTTGCGTGGCTATCCCAAGCCTGTTGGACAGAGTGTTCGGGGAACGTCCGATAATCGCGCCGGGTTTTGAGGCCGGTCATGGTGCGTTGGCGTAAATCCCTGGCCCGAAGCTTCGAATTCATCGGGCGTGGAGCGGTTGGACAGGGAGTTCCAAAGCTTCGTAGAGTAGGGGGTATGGCCACGATTCCTGCCGCGCACGCCGAGCAACCGCCGCTCCCCCTGGTCGCCATCACCTTTGCCGTCATGGCAGCGATCATCATGAACGTACTCGACACGACCATCGTGAACGTGGCCCTGCCGAACATGGAGGGAGCCCTGCGCGCCAACGCTGACCAGGGAACCTGGATCCTCACCACCTATCTGTTGGCAATGGTGATCGTGACCCCGCTCACGGGCCTGATCGTCGAACGCTTTGGGCAGGAACGCGCCATGCTCTGGAGCGTTGGGGTTTTCGTGTTTTCCTCGGCCATGTGTGGCCAGGCCCACAGCCTGGTGGAAATGGTGTTCTGGCGTTTTTTGCAGGGCGCATTCGGCGCGGCCATGGTTCCCATTGGCCAATCGGTCCTGGTATCGAGCTATCCCCCGGAGCGCCGTGGGGTGGCCATGGCGACCCTGGGCATGGGCATCATGCTGGGTCCCATCGCTGGCCCCATCCTCGGTGGACTGCTGACCGATACGGTGGGTTGGCGCTGGTGCTTTTATGTCAATGTTCCCGTGGGACTGCTGGCCTTGCTGTTGATCTGGCTGTACGTGCCCCAATCGGGTAAGAGTACCCAACCCCGCCGGATAGACTGGCTGGGATTTCTGCTGATGGCCATCGGATTGGGCGGCCTGCAGATCGTGCTTAGTCTCGGTAACCAGGATGACTGGTTCAGCTCGCACTTCATCGTCAGTGTGACGCTGATGGCTCTGGTTGCGCTGCTGTTTTTTGTCTGGCGTTGTCTCGAAATCGCTTATCCCGTCGTCAATCTTCGTTTATTGAAAGATCGGGCATTAGCCCTGGGAAGCGCCGGTATCGGCATCTTTGGCCTGGCGCTCTACGGTGTCATGGTCATTCTTCCCATCTATCTGCAGGATCACATGGGCTATGAGGCGGTGACCTCCGGTTATGTGATGGCTCCGCAAGGAGTGGGGGCCATGATCTCCATGTGGGTATCCGGACGGCTCATCAACCGCGGCGCGAGTGCGCGTTGGATGGTGTTTTCGGGTATTCTGCTCGGTCTCTGGGGTTCCTGGTACACGATACACTACGACCTCAGCGTGAGTCCGTGGTGGATCGTCTTTCCCGGTTTCATCCGCGGTTTGGGCTTGGGGTTGATTTCCATCCCCATCTTCAACCTTGCCTTTGCCACCCTGACCAAGGAGCAAACGGCCGAAGGTTCCGGGATATTCAATCTGATGCGAAATCTCGGGGGTTCCGTGGGGATCGCCATCATCTCCACCATCATGTCGGAGCAGACCCAAGCGGGCTGGAACCAAATCGGTGGACACATCAATACCTTCAGTGACGCGCTGCGGCGCTACTGGCACGCATCGGGTCTACACCCCGATCCGAGTACCTGGGCCATCATGGGACAGACCCTGGGGCAGCAATCGGCCATGCGCGGTATCCTCGATGCCTTTACCCTGGTCTTTTACAGCTTTATCGCGATGATTCCTCTGGTGCTGCTCATGCCACGGCGAAAAGCACCAGAGCATCGCCAGTAGAGGGCAGCCTCTGGTCACGATTCGCTTCTGGAGCACGCATGCACAGTGTTTCCTTGACCCTGGGCCCTCTTCAAATCCCTCTCTGGATTCCCGTGACCATCTTTGCCGCGGTGATGCAGACCTGGAGAACCGGGGTGCAGGCCAGGCTCAAGGGCCAGTTGAGTGCGGGAGCGGTAAGCTTTGCGCGCTTTCTCTATGCCATGCCACTGGAGTTCCTGGCCTTCCTGATTCTGCTTGGTCACTTTGGTCCGGCACTTTTCCGGCACAACCATCTGGAGTTTTGGTTTTACTGCCTGGCGGGCGGTTTGGCTCAGATCTTCGGGACGGTGTTTCTGGTTCAGTCGTTTCACAGCCGAGGACTGGTGGCCGGTACCGCCTACGCCAAAACCGAGGCTGCCCAGCTGGTCATTCTGACGACCCTGTTTCTGGGGGCGCAGCTACCACCAGCGGCCGTCGTCGGCATTTTTCTGGCTCTGGCCGGTGTGCTGGTGCTCGGAGCCAAGGGCTGGGACTTTCTTGCCTCCAGCTTCTGGCGGGGATTGGGACAACCAGCGGCGCGCTATGGCTTGGCGGCGGCTTTGGGCTTCGCCCTGACCGCCATCGCTCTGCGGGCGGCAAGCGGCGAGGTGGATCCTGGGCTCCCGCCGCTGGCCACGGGCCTGTGGATGCTCTTGGTGACCAATTCTCTGCAAACGCTACTGCAGGGAGGCTACCTTGTCGCACGAAAGCGGGAGCAGTGGCGTGAGAGCCTACGGGGCTGGCGCATCGCTTGGCCCGTGGGCCTTCTGTCGGCGCTGGGCTCTTGGGCCTGGTTCAGTGCCTTCGCACTCACCCAGGTAGCTCTGGTTCGGGGTTTGGGCCAGATTGACACCCTCTTGGTCTTCCTTTTTGGCCATCACATCCTCAAGGAGCGCCTCGGTCGGGCCGAGATCGTGGCGACTCTGCTCATCGTCATCGGTGCCCTCTGTATCGTTGCCCCAGATATAGGTTGGCGAGCCTAGAGCTACCTGCCCTGGCGCGTGAAGAGGAGTAACCGGAGTAGCGTCGTCGGTTCGCTCGACGGGGGCGAATGGAAAGCGTAAA
>Ga0315298_1000534_pt1 | contig 73706 bp, 67 predicted proteins | sample WHS_1_MG_FD_203077 | JGI IMG/M metagenome (GOLD analysis project Ga0315298, IMG submission 203077) | Extremophilic microbial mat communities from Washburn Hot Springs, YNP, Wyoming, USA - WHS_1_MG | ecosystem: Environmental > Aquatic > Thermal springs > Hot (42-90C) | place: USA: Wyoming... | reverse complement strand
ACCATCGGCATCGCGGCCCGGTGGTGCTGGGCCAGCCGGACCGCCTCGCGATGGAACCCCGCAAAGATGGCTTTGAGGGTTTCGGTCAAGGCTTCATGAGGGCGGGGTGCTTCGGTCACATGGGACTATAAGCATAGTCGGTGGGGGGTGAGAAAGCGGCAACAAGGCAGGGGAAAGCAAGGTAAGGCAAGGTAAGGCCAAGGAAGGGCTACTTTTTTGAAAAAAAGTAGCAAAAAACTTTTGTTATCTGGGCTACGGGCGGTGTCAGGGGCACGGGCCTAGATTCAAAAGAGTTTTTTGCTTCTTTTTTGCAAAAAAGAAGTACTTCCTTCCCTTCCCTCCCCTGGCGCGCGGGGAGTCAGGTCAGCAGGTGGGCCGAGAACAGGTTGTCGGGGTCGGTCCAGGTGGTGGTGGTTTGCCAGCCGGCTTTTTGGGCGAGGGTCTGGAAGGCGGGGATGCTGAATTTGTGGCTGTTTTCGGTGTGGATGGTTTCGCCGGCTTTGAAGCGGATGGGGCGGCCGGCGAGGTGGATGGTTTGGGCGATGCGGCTTTGCAGGTGCATTTCGATGCGTTTGGCCTGATCGTTCCAGATGGCGCGGTGGGTGAAGAGGGCGGTGTCGAAATCGGCGTCGGCTTCGCGGTTGAGGCGTTGGAGGATGTTGAGGTTGAAGGCGGCGGTGGTGCCCTGGGCGTCGTCGTAGGCGGGGATGAGGATGTCGGGGGATTTTTCGAGATCGACGCCGATGAGGAGTGAGGCCCCCTGCCCCAGCGTTTCCCGGACCATGGCGAGGAAGCGGATGGCTTGATCGTGGTCGAGGTTGCCGATGGTCGAGCCGGGGAAGAAGCCGAGTTTGGGCATGGCGCGGATGGATTTGGGCAGGCGGACCGGGGCGAGGAAATCGGCGGCGATGGGGTGGACGGTGATGGCGCGGTGGGTCCAGCGCATGCGGCGGGTGAGTGCGTTCAGGGCGTCGTGGGCGATGTCGATAGGGATGTAGGCGTCGGCGTCGAGGTGGTCGAGCAGGATGGCGGCTTTGGATTCGTCGCTGGCGCCGTATTCGATGAGGGCGCAGCCGGGCTCGATGCGGGCAGCGATGTCGGCGGCGCGGGCGCGCAGGATGCCGGTTTCGGCGCGGGTGGGGTAGTATTCGGGCAGTGCGGTGATGGCGCCGAACAGGGCGCAGCCGGTTTCATCGTAGAAGAGTTTGGGCGGCAGGGTTTTGCGCAAGGCGGTGAGGCCGCGCAGGGCTTCGGCGGCGACGTCGCTGCTGGTGGAAACGCTTTGGATGAAACCTTCGGGCATGGGCGGCGATCCTCGATCAGCGGTTGGGTTTTGGCGGGGAGATCAGCGGTGCTGATCAGCATTCGTGTTCAGCAGTCCCGTTCAACAATCCTGGGCGAGACGCAGGCCGGAGAATTGCCAGCGGCGGTCGGGGTGGAAGAAATTGCGGTAGGTCGGGCGGGCGTGGCCGGGCGGGGTGGCGAGCGAGGAGCCGCGCAGGACCATCTGGTTGATCATGAATTTGCCGTTATATTCGCCGATCGCGCCGGGGACCGGGCGAAAGCCGGGATAGGGTGAGTAGGCGCTCGCGGTCCATTGCCAGACCTGACCGGTCATGTCGTGCAGGCGGGGATCGGCGTGGGCGGATTCCCATTCGGCTTCGGTGGGCAGGCGGGCCCAGGCCCAGCGGGCGTAGGCATCGGCCTCGTACCAGGAGATGTGGGCGACCGGGGCTTCGGGGTCGAGGTTGCGGAGGCCTTCGGGGCCGAATTCGAACCAGACGCCGTCGCGTTTGCGCCAGTGGAACGGGGCGCACCAGGCGTTGGTGCGGGCGGCGTCCCACCCTTCGGACATCCAGAGGGTGCTGGTTCGGTAGCCGCCATCGGTCATGAAATCGAGCCAGTCGCGGTTGCGAACGAGGCGGTCCGCGAGGCGGTAGGGGGCCAGATAGGTGGGATGGTACGGGGTTTCGTTGTCGAAATGGAAGCCGCCGCCTTGATGGCCGATTTCGGTGAGGCCGGGTTCGAAGGTAATGAAACGGGCTTCGCCCTTTGTGGCTGCGGGGCGGGTGAAATGGGGGATGGCGGCGGGGAGGAGTTTGTTGCGGGAGAAGGCGTGGGTGATGTCGGTGATCAGGAGTTCCTGATGCTGTTGTTCGTGTTGGAGACCGAGTTCGATCAGGTGGTCGAGATTGGGGCGGTGCTGGGCGATGAGCTGGGTCATCGCGGCATCGACATGGGCGCGGTAGGCGGTGACGTGATCGCAGGAGGGGCGGGTGATCAGACCGCGTTCGGGGCGGGACTGACGATCGCCGACGGTTTCGTAATAGGAATTGAACAGGAACTGGAAATCGGGGTCGAACAGCATGTAGCCGGGCGCATGCGGCACCAGGATGAATTGCTCGAAGAACCAGGTGGTGTGGGCGCGGTGCCATTTGACCGGGCTGGCATCGTCCATCGACTGGATGCATTGATCTTCGGGCGAAAGTGCCGAAGCGAGATGCTCGGTGTGGGCGCGAACGGTGGTGAACCGTGTGGTTCCGACCGTGATGTTGAATCCGTCCATGGTTGTTTCCCCCGTCTGATAGGCGAGATGGGGAGCGCAATGTCTGGTGGCGAGATGTTTGCCTGTTTTTTAATCTTTTCGCAGGGGGATGGGGATCAGGCGGGGACGCCCTTGGAGGTGGAGTATTCGAAATGCAGGGCGGTGCCGGGATTGACGATCGGGTGGATGGCGTGGGCGGCCATGGCGGCTTCGGCGAAGCCTTGGAGGATGAGTTTGAGTTTGCCGGGGTAGGTTGCGACATCGCCGATCGCGAAGATGCCGCGTGTGCTGGTCTCCAGGGTGGAGGGGGTGACGGTGATGTGGTGCTGGGCGAGGTCGAGCCCCCAGGTGGCGATGGGGCCGAGGTCCATCGCGAGGCCGAAGAAGGGGAGCAGGATGTCGGCTTCGAGGTGGCGGGTTCTGCCATCGAGATCGGCGACTTCGACGGTGTGGAGCTGGCCGGATGCGCCGTGCAGGGCGTGGAGCTGGTAGGGGATGACGAGGTCGATTTCGCCGCGTTCGGCGGCCTGGGCGAGTTGGTCGGCCATTTCGGGGGCGGCGCGGAATTTCGGGCGGCGGTGGACGATGGCGATGCTGGCGGCGATGTCCTTGAGGGCGATGGCCCAGTCGACCGCGGAATCGCCGCCGCCAGCGATGACGATGCGTTTGTTGCGGAAGGCTTCGCGTTTTTTGACGTAGTATTGGACCGCGCCGGTGGCCTCGTAGGCGGCGATGCCGTCGAGCGGGGGGCGGTTGGGGCCGAAGGCGCCGGCACCGGCGGCGATGATGATGGTTTTGGCGGCGATGGTGTCGTCCTGATCGGTGGTGATGGTGAAGGCGCCGGCGGTGCCGGTGATGGCGGTGACGATGCGGCCGAGCAGGCGCGGGGGGGCGAAGGGTTCGATCTGGCGTTCGAGGTTTTCGATCAGGGTGGCGGCTTCGATCGCGGGGTGGGCGGGGATGTCGTAGATTGGTTTTTCCGGGTAGAGGGCGGCGCATTGGCCGCCCACTTCGGCCAGCGCGTCGATCAGCACCGTGGTGAGTTTGAGCATGCCGCATTCGAAGGCGGCGAAGAGGCCGACCGGGCCGGCGCCGATGATGGCCACATCGGCCATGAGGGGATTTGACATGGGATATCCGTAGCCGATCTGGACAGAAAGAAAAGCGCCCCGTGGGGCAGGTGCCGTTGAACCGGCAAGAACCCAACGGAGCAGAAGTTTTTTGCTTCTTTTTTCCAAAAAAGAAGTGCTCGCTTCCCCTTCCCTTTTCCTTTTCCTTTTCCGGCCCGTCCTTGCATCGCCGCCCGCCCCCGGCGCAGGATCGGGGCATGGCGATTCGCGAGATGGTTCTGGAGTCCGAGGCTGAGACGGTTGCGCTGGCGCGGGGTTTGGCGGCGCGGGCGGTGGCGGGGGATGCGTTTTTGTTGAGCGGGCCGCTGGGGGCGGGGAAATCGACGCTGGCGCGGGCGTTCATTCGGGCGCGGGCGGGGGATGCGGCGCTGGAGGTGCCGAGCCCGAGTTTCACGCTGGTGCAGGTTTATGAGTTGGAGCCGCCGGTGGCGCATTTCGATTTGTGGCGGCTGGCGGGGGAGGCCGATGTGGAGGAGCTGGGGTTCGAGGCAGCGCTGGCGGGGATCGTGCTGGTGGAGTGGCCGGAGCGGCTGGGGGGGTTGGTTCCGGCGGGGGCGGTGCGGATCGGGCTTGAGTGGGCGGAGGGCGAGCGGCGGGTGGTGCGGATCGAGGGTCCGGCGCGGGTGGTTTCGTGACGCCTTCGGTGACGTTCGTGCCGATGGAGGCGCCGTTTCTGGAGACGCTGGCGCGGGCGTGGATTGGCGCGGCGCGGGAGGCCGGGCGGGATGTGGCGGCGGGGGTGCTGATTCTGCCGACGCGGCGGGCGGCGCGGGCGGCGGCTTCGGCGTTTCTAGCGGCGAATGGCGGGCCGTTGATCATGCCGCGGATTGCCGCGATCGGGGCGGCGGATGAGGCGGCGCTGGGGATTGCGGCGGGGCTGGAATTGCCGCCCGCGATACCGGCGGAGGAGCGGCGGGCGATTCTGGCGCGGTTGATCCTGGGGATGGGCGGGCGGGATGGCGCGCCGACGCGGTTGGCCGAGGCGCTGACGCTGGCGGATGATCTGGCGGTGCTGATCGATGCGGCGGCGCAGGCGGAGATCGATCTGCATGAGACCTTGCCCGGGATCGTGGCTCCGGAACTGGCGGTGCATTGGCAGCGGACGCTGGACTTTCTGACGATCGTGACGCGGATGTGGCCGGAGATTCTGGCGGATCGGCGGGCGGTGGACCCGGCGCGGCGGTTGCGGCTGCTGATCGATGCGCAGGCGGGGTTCTGGGCGGCGGAGCCGCCGGATGGGCCGGTGTGGCTGGCGGGGTTGGCGGTGGCGACGCCGGCGGTGGCGCGGCTGGCGCGGGTGGTGGCCGGGCTGCCGGAGGGGATGGTGGTGCTGGCCGGGTTCGATCCCGGGTTGGGCGAGGCGGACTGGGAGGGGTTGGGCACGATGCCGACGCATCCGCAGGCCGGGTTGTATCGGCTGTTGACGGCGATGGGGGTGGCGCGCGCGGAGGTGCGGGGGTTGGCGGCGGCGGGGGATGACGGGCGGGTGGCGTTGTTGCGGCGGGCGTTTCTGCCGCCGGATGCGGGGCTTGCGGCGGTTTCGGTGGCGCCGGTTTCGGTGGCGGGGGTGATGCGGCTGGAATCGGCGGATGAGCAGGATGAGGCGCGGGCGATCGCGCTGGCGTTGCGCGATGCGCTGGAGGAACCGGGGCGGGATGCGGCGCTGGTGACGCCGGATCGGGGGTTGGCGCAGCGGGTTTCGGCGGAATTGCTGCGGCTGGGGATCAGGGCCGAGGATAGCGCGGGGGAGTTGCTGGCAGAGACGCCGCCTGCCGTGCTGCTGAGGCTGCTCGCGGCGGCGCAGGATCAGGATTATGCGGCGGTGGGGTTGCTGGGGTTGCTGAAGCATCCGCTGGTGTTTGCCGGGCGGAGCCGGGGTGAGTGCCGCCGGCTGGCGCGGCAGCTGGATTTATGTTTGCGCGAGGTTGCGCCGGGGGCGGGGTTTGCGGCGCTGCTGTTTGCGACGGATCAACAGAAGTATCGTGAGAGATATCCTGAAATCAACGGGTTCGTGCAGTCGGTTCAGGAATTGCTTGAGCCGCTGATCGGGGCGTGTGCGGCGATTGTGCTGGAGCCTGCGGCGGTGATCGGGGCGTTGATCGAGGCGGCGGAGGCGATCACGCGGGGGGCGGATGGGCGCTCGGTGTTGTGGGACGAGGAGGCCGGGGCGGCGCTTTCGGAGCATCTGGCGGTGCAGATGGCGGCGCTGGAGGGGTTGCCCCCGGTCGATCCACGGGAGTTGGTGGCGTTGCTCGATGCGGTGCTGGGGAGTGCGCGGTTGCGCCGGCCGCGGGCGCGGGACGCCAATCCACGGATTGCGATCTGGGGGATCATGGAGGCGCGGTTGCAGCGGGTGGATATGCTGGTGCTGGGCGGGATGGTCGAGGGGGTGTTTCCGGCAGAGCCCGATCCGGGGCCGTGGCTGTCGCGGCCGATGCGGCTGACGGCGCAATTGCCCGACGATGCCACGCTGATCGGCGAGGCGGCGCATGATGTGACGAGCTTGATGGCGAGTTGCGGGACGGTGGTGCTGTCGGCTCCGAAGCGGCGGGGACGGGCGCCGGCGGTGCCGTCGCGGTTTCTGGCAAGGCTGGATCTGGTGTTGCTGGGGGCGGGGCTGGTGCTGCCGCTGCATCCGGCCGGGAGTTGGGCGGGGCAGCTCGATCAGCCGGGGACGCGGGTGGTGCGGGAGAAACCCGCACCGCGACCGCCGGTGGCGGCGAGGCCGGTTGTTTACTCGATTTCGGAGATTACCACGCTGCTGGCCGATCCTTATGCGATCCATGCGCGCCGGATCATGCGGTTGCGCCCGGTCGATCCGCTGGAGGCGGAGACCGATGCGGCGCTGTTCGGGACCATCGTGCATGACGGGCTGGCCGCGGTTTCGGTGCGGGCGGATTGGGCGCTGGCGGGGGATGCGGCGGGGCGGTTGCAGGCGGCGTTCGAGTACGAGTTGGGCAGGCGGCGGATGCGGCGGGCGCTGGCGGCGTTCTGGCGGGTGCGGCTGGCACGGATTGCGGCATGGATCGTGGCGATCGAGCGGGGGCGGATCGGGGAGATGGGGGTGGCCGATGCGATCGCGGTGGAATTGTCGGGGGTGTGGGAGGTCGATGGGTTTACCGTGAAGGGGCGGGTCGATCGGATCGAGCGGCGGGGGGATGGGGTCGGGATTATCGATTTCAAGACCGGGACACCGCCGAAGGATGACGCGGTGGAGGACGGGAGCGCGCCGCAATTGCCGCTGGAGGCGGTGATCGCGGAGGCGGGCGGGTTTGCCGGGTTCGATGGGCGGGTGGAGGAACTCGCGTACTGGAAGCTATCGGGCGGGGCGACCGAGGGCGAGACGCGGGCGCTGCTGAAGGGGGATGCCATGCGGGTGCGGGCGGTGATCGAGACCGCGCGGACGGCGGTTCCGGCGTTGCTCGCGCATTATGCCGATCCGGCGACGCCGTTTTTCAGCCGGCCGAGCCCGGCGCGGAGGACGTATGACGATCCGTTCGCCGGGGTGTCACGCCGGGCGGAATGGGAGGATAGCGCGTGAGCGGGGCGGTGCTGGTGGCGGAGGCAGCGCAGATTGCGGCGTCGAACCCGGCGGTTTCGGCGTTCGTGGGGGCATCGGCGGGGTCGGGCAAGACCAAGCTGCTGACCGACCGGCTGTTGCGGCTGATGCTGGCGGGGGCGCCGCCCTCGCGGATTTTGTGCCTGACGTTCACACGGGCGGCGGCGGCGGAAATGGCGATCCGGTTGCGCGACCGGCTCGGACGGTGGGCGATTGCATCTGATTCGGCGCTGGATGCGGAGTTGCGGGCGCTGGATGCGGTGCCGGATGGGGCGATGCGGGCGCGGGCGCGGGGGTTGTTCGGGGTGGTGCTGGATCTGCCGGGGGGGATGCGGATCGATACGATCCATGCGTTCTGCCAGTCGCTGTTGCGGCGGTTTCCGCTGGAGGCGGGGATTTCGCCGCATTTTCGGGTGGCGGATGAGGCCGAGGCGGCGGTGCGGCGGCGGACGGCGCGCGAGGAGGTGCTGGGCGGGCGGGTGGATGAGCCGTTCGAGGCGCTGGAGCTGCTGGCGGGCGAGGTGTCCGAAGTGCAGTTCGGCGTGCTGATGGATCGGCTGCTGGGGGATGGCCAGGCGCATCTGGCACGGCTGCTGGATCGGCATGACGGGGCTGGTGCGATCATGGCGCTGCAGCGGGCGGCGCTGGGGGCACCGGATGCGAGCATCGCGCAGTTATGGGACGAGGCGGTGCGGCCCGATGAGGCGGCGTTGCTTGCGTGCCTTCGGCGGATTTCGGAGGAGAGTTCGCCGGGGGCGCGCAACAAGGCGGTGCTGCTGCTGGACTGGCTCGGGTGCGACGCTGGCGATCGGCTGGCGGGGTGGGATTCGTGGGTTGGCGGGTTTCTGACCGGGACGGGTGAGCCGCGCAAGGCATCGGGGCTGATCAGCAAGGCGCTGGCGGCGGCGGCACCGGAACTGGCGGATGTGCTGGCGGCGGAGCAGGCGCGTATCCTGCGGTGCCTCGACCGGTTCGCCGCGCGGGAGGTTGCCGCGCTGTCGGCGGCGATGGCGGAGGTGCTGGTGCCGATTCACGCGGTGGCGGCGCAGGGCAAGGAGCGGGAGTCGCGGTTCGATTATGGCGATCTGATCGCGCGGGCGGCGCGGCTGCTGTTCGATCCGGGGGCGGCGTGGGTGTTGTACAAGCTGGATGGCGGGATCGATCATATTCTGCTCGACGAGGTGCAGGATATCGCGCCGGCGCAGTGGGGGGTGATCGATGCGATCGCGGCGGAGTTTTTCGCGGGGATGGGGGCGCGGACGGATCGGCAGCGGACGGTGTTTGCGGTGGGGGACCGGAAACAGTCGATCTATTCGTTTCAGGGCGCGGATCTTGCGAGTTTCGATGCGTGGCGCGGCGGGATCGGGGCGCGGGTGCGCGATGCCGGGGCGCGGTGGCACGAGGGGACGCTAGCGACCTCGTTTCGCACGACCGCGCCGGTGCTGGCGCTGGTGGACCGGGTGTTCGAGGGCGTGGCGCGCGCGGGCGTGGTGCTGCCGGGCGAGGCGCTGGTGCATGGGGTGAGCCGGGCGGGACAGGCGGGGTCGGTCGCGCTGTGGCCGCTCGCGGAGCCCGATCCGGACATTGCACCGGCACCCTGGGCGGCGGCGGAGGGATATGCGCGGCAGGATTCGGCGCGGCGGCGGCTGGCGGAGCAGTTGGCGGGGTGGATTGCCTCGCAGATCGGGGTGTTTCGGCTGAAGTCGCGCGGGCGGGCGCTGGCGGCGGGGGATATTCTGATCCTGGTGCGCAGCCGCAACGAGTTCGGGCCCGCGCTGACGCGGGCGCTGAAGGATGCCGGGGTGCCGGTGGCGGGGCTGGACCGGATGGTGCTGACCGAGACGCGGGCGGTGGCGGATCTGGTGGCGCTGGCGCAGGCGGTGCTGCTGCCGGAGGATGATGTCGCGGTGGCGACGGTGCTGGCGAGCCCGCTCGGCGGGTTGAGCGATGACGAGTTGATGGACCTTGCGATCGGGCGGACCGGGACGCTGCGCGATGCGTTGTTCAGGCGGGCCGGGGAGAGCGAGGCCTATCGGGCGGCGCGGGATTTTTTCGCGGCGGTGCAGGGGCGGGCGGATTTCGTTTCACCTTACCGGTTGTTCGCCGAGGTGCTCGGGCCGTTGGGCGGGCGGGCAAGGTTGCTGGCGCGGCTCGGGCCGGAGGCGGCGGAGCCGATCGATGAATTGCTGGCGACGGCGCTGGACTACGGGCAGCGCGAGGCACCGGGCTTGCAGGGGTTTATTGCCTCGCTCGAAGCCTCGGGGGCGGAGATCAAGCGCGAGGCGGAAGCGGCGGGCGACCGGGTGCGGCTGATGACGGTGCATGGCGCGAAGGGATTGCAGGCGCCGCTGGTGATTTTGCCCGATACCACCGGGCTGCCGGTGCAGCGCGAGACGCTGCATTGGCTGGCTGCGCCGCAGGATGAGGTTATGGTGCCGGTGTTCTGTCCGCGCGCGGATATCCGGTGCGAGGCGGTGAGGGATGCGGTGGCGGCGGCGAAGCAGGCGATGATCGAGGAGTATAACCGGCTGCTGTATGTCGCGCTGACCCGGGCGGAGGATCATTTGATCGTGTGCGGTGCGGCGCCGAGGAAGGCGTTGCCGGAATTGTGCTGGTACGAGGCGGTGCGGGTCGCGTTCGGGGGGTTGGCGGCGGTTGAAGTCGAGCCGGGTCTGGTGATTGCGTGCGGTCAGACCGCGCCGCCCGATCGGGTCGGGCGGCAGGTGCAGGCGGTGATGGCTCCCCTGCCCGGCTGGATCGGGCCGGAGCAGGGATGGGTGGCGGTGCCACCGCCGGAGCCGGCCGAGAGGATCGACCGGCTGGTGCCGAGCCGGAGTGCCGAGGGCGAGGCGCGCGGGCTGGCGGCGGCCTCGCCCCGTTCCGGCTCGCGCGCGGCGGCGCGGGCGGCGGCGATGGCGCGGGGGCGGCTGATCCATGCGTTGTTGCAGCATCTGCCGGATGTGGTGCCGTCAGCACGGCGGGATCGGGCGGCGGCCTATGTGGCGCAGGAGGCGCATGGGCTGGATGCGGGGGCGCAGGACCAGGTGGTGACGGCGGTGATGCGGGTGCTGGAGCATGACGGGCTGGCGCCGCTGTTCGGGCCCGGCAGCCGGGCGGAGGCTCCGATTGCCGGGGTGGTGCATGGGGTCGAGATCGGCGGGTTGATCGACCGGCTGGTGGTGCTGCCGGATGAGATCGTGATCGCGGATTACAAGACCGATCGGCAGCCGCCGCTGGAGGCGGGCGCGATCCCCCTGCCCTATCTGGTGCAGCTTGCCGCCTATGCGGCGGTGCTCGGCGCGATCTATCCGGACCGGCCGGTGCGGGCGTTGCTGGTGTGGACCGCGACCGGTGCGGTGATGGCGGTGCCGGACGCATTACTCGCGCGTCATGCGCCGAAACCGCATCTGCCATCGTCCGCTTGATCCGGGGGGCGATCCACGCCATTGTTTCAGGAACGAGAAAGAGGAGTTAGAATCATGAGCGCTGTGACCAAACCGGTGACCGACGCCGAGTTTTCCGTTTCGGTTCTGGATGCAAAAGGGCCCGTTCTGGTCGATTTCTGGGCCGAATGGTGTGGGCCGTGCCGGGTGATCGCGCCCGCGCTGGAGGAACTCGGCGGGGAATATGCCGGGAAGCTCTCGATCGCGAAGGTGAATATCGATGAGAACCCGATGACGCCGACCAAATTCGGCGTGCGGGGGATTCCGACCTTGATTTTGTTCAAGGACGGCAAGGCCGCGGCGACCCATGTGGGCGCGGCACCGAAAAGCGTTCTGAAGGCGTTCATCGATAAAAATCTCTGATGCCGTCTGACGATCCGGAGGCACCGCCGCCGACCCATCCGATGATCCGCGCCATCGCCATGCCGTCCGACGCCAATGCCAATGGCGATATTTTCGGCGGCTGGCTGATGGCGCAGATGGATCTGGGCGGGAGCAATCTGGCCGGGCGGATCGCCCATGGCCGGATCGCGACCGTGGCGGTGGATGCGATGAGCTTCATTCGCCCGGTGAAGATCGGCGATGAGGTGAGTGTCTATGCCGATCTGGTTTCGGTCGGTCGGACCTCGATCAAGGTGAATGTCGAGGCATGGCGTCGGGCGCGCGATTCGGCGAGCGAGCGGCGGGTGACCAAGGCGGTGTTCACCTTCGTGGCGATCGACAGCGAGGGGCGGCCACGGCCGATTGCGGCGGGGTCGGTCTGAAGGCGAGGCCAGCAAAAAAAGGCTACTTTTTTGAAAATAAGTAGCAAAAAACTTTTGTGAGTTGGGGCACGGGCGTCTCGCAGGGCACGGGCCCGGATTAAAGAGAGTTTTTTGCTTCTTTTTTGCAAAAAAGAAGCCTTCTTTTCCCCCTTCCTCCCCGCATCGCGCCCCTCCCCTCGCAACGCGCTATGTTTTGCGGCTAAGGACGGGTGTTTTTTCATTTTGGGGATGATTTGTCGTGACCAAGCTGCAACCTGTGCGCGGAACTCAGGATCTGATCGGCGAGGAGGCGCGGCGGCATGGGCATGTCGTGGCGACGGCGCGGCGTGTGGCGGGGCTTTACGGGTGTACCGAGTGGTCGACGCCGATTTTCGAGGCGACCTCGGTGTTTTCGCGCAATCTGGGCGAGACGTCGGATGTGGTGACCAAGGAGATGTACACGTTCGAGGATCGCGGCGGGGATAGTATCACGTTGCGGCCTGAGGGGACGGCGGGGGTGTGCCGGGCGCTGGTGTCGAACGGGCTGACCCAGACCTTGCCGCAGAAGATTTTCTATACCGGGCCGATGTTTCGCTATGAGCGGCCGCAGAAGGGGCGGTATCGGCAGTTTCACCAGATCGGGCTTGAGATTATCGGCGCGGCGGAGCCTTTGGCGGATGCCGAGGCGATTGCGTGCGGGTGGCAGATTTTGCGGGAACTCGGGATTACCGAGAGTGTGACGCTGAATATCAATACGCTGGGCGACCGGGAGAGCCGGGATGGGTATCGGGCGGCGCTGGTGGAGTATCTGTCGCGGTATGAGGGGGAGCTGTCGGCGGAGAGCAAGGTGCGGCTGGTGAAGAATCCGTTGCGGATTCTGGATACCAAGGATGCGGGGGATATCAGGCTGCTGGAGAAGGCGCCGGTGATCTATCAGCATTTGAATGCGGCGTCGGCGGCGTTTTATGACGGGTTGAAGGCGGCGTTGCAGCAGATGGGGATCAGGTTCGTCGAGAATCCGCGGATCGTGCGGGGGTTCGATTATTACAATCATACCGCGTTCGAATTCGTCAGTACCGGGCTCGGGGCGCAGGGGACGGTGCTGGGGGGTGGGCGGTATGACCAGCTGGTCGAGCAGATGGGCGGGCCGCCGACGCCGGGGATCGGGTGGGGTGCCGGGATCGAGCGACTGGCGATGCTGTTGGCGGAACCCCCTGCCCTGCCCCGTCCGGTCGCGGTGATTCCGATGAGCGAGGCGGAGACGGAAGAGGCGATCGCGGTGGCGGTGTGGTTGCGGAACCAGGGGATCGCGACGGATATCGGGTATCGGGGCAACTTCAAGCGCCGTCTAGAAAGAAGCAATAAGATCAATGCGATGTATGCCGTTATTATTGGTCAGGATGAGGTTGCGCGCGGGGTGGTGACGCTGAAATCGCTCGATGACGGGACCCAGCGCGAGGTGGCGGTCGGGGATCTGGCCGCTGCGGTTTCATGAATCTGGCGGACAAGCTGGATCGGATCGTCGATCGGGCGACCGAGTTGCGGGCGATGCTGTCATCCGGGCTGGATGGGGAGCGGTTCGTCGCGGCGTCGCGCGAGTTGGCGGAGATCGAGACGATCGAGGCGCAGGTGGTGGCGTTTCGCGAGGCGCAGCGGGCGCGCGAGGAGGCGGAGGCGGCGCGGGCGGACCCGGAGTTGCGCGAGCTGGCGGATGCCGAGATCGAGGGGCTGCGCGAGCTTTTACCGAGGTTGGAGCGGGAGATCACGCTCTCGCTGTTGCCGCGCGACGAGGCGGATGCGCGCTCCGGCATATTGGAGATCCGTCCGGCGGCGGGGGGTGACGAGGCGGGGCTGTTCGCGGCGCAGTTGTTCGGGGCTTACCGGCGCTATGCCGATGCGAAGGGCTGGCGGTTCGAGGTGATGGATTATGCCGAGACCGAATTGGGCGGGTTGAAGGAGGGGATTGCCGAGATCACCGGGCGGTCGGTGTTCGCGCGGCTGAAATACGAGAGCGGGGTGCACCGGGTGCAGCGGGTGCCGACCACCGAGACGCAGGGGCGTATCCATACCTCGACGGTGACGGTGGCGGTGCTGCCGGAGGCCGAGGAGGTCGATGTCACGGTGAATGAAAGCGATTTGAGGATCGATGTGTACCGGGCCTCGGGCGCGGGCGGGCAGCATGTGAACAAGACCGAATCGGCGGTGCGGATTACCCATGTGCCGACCGGGATCGTGGTGGCGATGCAGGAGGAGCGGAGCCAGCACAAGAACCGGGCCAAGGCGATGAAGATTTTGCGGGCGCGGCTTTATGAGCAGTCGCGGGCGAGCCTCGCGGCGGATCGAGCGGCGGATCGGAAGTCCCAGGTGGGGACGGGCGACCGGTCCGAGCGGATCAGGACCTATAATTTTCCGCAGGGGCGGGTGACGGATCATCGGATCAATCTGACGCTGCACAAGATCGACCGGGTGATGCTCGGCGAGTTCGACGAGATCATCGATGCGCTGACCGAGGAGGATCAGGCGGCGCGGCTGGCGGCGCTTGAGTGAGCCTGGGCGGGTGATCCCGGCGGGCGAGGCGATCGCGGCGATTGCGGCGGTGCTGGCGGCGGCGGGGATCGAGGAGGCGCGGCGCGAGGCGCGGCTGATTCTGGCGTTTGCGCTGGGGATCGAGCCGGGGGCGTTGTTCGGGCGGGAGATGGTGCCGATGGATGACGCGATGGCGCTGGCGCGGCGGCGGGCGGCGCGGGAGCCGCTTGCGTATATATTCGGTCGGCGGGAGTTCTGGAGCCTCGATTTCGAGGTGTCGCCCGCGACGCTGATTCCGAGGCCGGATAGCGAGACCTTGATCGAGGCGGCGGTGGGCGAGGTCGGGGATCGGGCGGTTGTGCGCTCGGTGCTGGATTTAGGGACCGGGACCGGGGCGTTGCTGCTGGCGGCGCTGGCGGAGTTTCCCGGCGCGTTCGGGGTCGGGCTCGATGTGGTGGGCGCGGCGGCGGCGCTGGCGCGGCGCAATGCGGTGCGGCTGGGGTTCGGGGCGCGATGCGGGTTCGTGGTGGGGGATTGGGCGGCGGCGCTGGGCGGGCGGTTCGATCTGGTGCTGGCCAATCCGCCTTATGTGCCGCGCGGGGAGATGGCGGGGTTGATGCCGGAGGTGGCGCGCTATGAGCCGCAATCGGCGCTGGATGGCGGGGTGGACGGGTTCGATGCGTTTCGGGTGATCATTGCGGCATTGCCGCGGCTTTTGCGGGCGGGCGGGATTGCCGTGATCGAGGCCGGGGCGGGACAGGCGGCGGGGATGATGGGGTTGGCGGCGGCTGCGGGGATGACGGCGCGCGGGCATGAGGATCTGGCCGGGGTGGTGCGGGCGGTGGTGATGCGGATGCGCGCGGATCAGGGTTGAAAAAAGAATTTGGTGAATCGGGAGAATCGGATTATTGACCTCGTGCATTCCTCGATACCCGGGTGGGTTTGATCCGGGTTGGTGGTCATACAGCGCGGCGGGACCGGTTTTGGTTTCAGGTTGGGCGCTGTGGTGAAATATCGCCGGATCGAGTGTGTATGAACGATCACGCCATGATCAGTCGATGTATCGCCGGGTTTGCGGATCAGTTGATCCGGTAGGCTCATGTAGGCCCGCCATGGTGGGGCCGCACTGCAACAGGATGACAGAATTTCGATGAATATCAAACGGATGCGCGGACGCAACAATCGTCATGGCGGTGGTGGTGGCGGGGGCGGCGGTGGCGGCGGGGGTAATTTCCGCAGTTTCCAGAGCGGCACGCCGCTCAACCGCAACCATGTGTTCGACAGTTCGGGGCCGGAGCAGCGGGTGCGCGGGACGGCGCAGCAGCTTTATGACAAGTATCAGCAGATGGGCCGCGATGCGTCGAGCAGCGGCGACCGGGTGCTGGCCGAGGCGTATTATCAGTATGCCGAGCATTATTTCCGGATCATCAGCGCGATGAACCAGGCCCAGGGCAATCATCAGGGCGGGTATCAGGGGCAGCAGACTCAGGGCGGCCAGAATGGGGGCGGCCAGAATGGGGGCGGCCAGAATGGCGGCCAGAACGGCGGGGGTTCGTCGCGGCGCGATGAGGGTGGCGATGAGGGGGACGCGGCGAACGGGCTGGGCGATCAGCCGGGCATCGATGCGCGGGAAATCCCGATCAATGTGGCGCCCCCGGAAGGCTGAGATGCGTTACGACCGGACCTCGATCGTGACGTGCGAGAGGTCGGGGATGGCGGCGAGCAGGGTGCGGTAATGGTCCGGCGAGGCGCCGGATGATGCGGGCCTGCGGGGTTCGAGCGCGATGATCGCGCCGAGATGGCCGGGGCCGAGGCGCCAGACGTGCAGGTCCGTGATGCGGGCGCCGGTGCGTTCCAGGGTGGATGTGATCCGGCGGGGGATGTCTGCGTTCGGGGTCATGTCGAGCAGGATGGCGCCGGCGGCGCGGCTCAGCCCGTAGGCCCAGTTGGCGATGACGGCGGCGCCGAGCAGGCCCATGACCGGGTCCATCCAGAGCCAGCCGAATAATTTGGCCGCGAGCAGGCCGACGATCACCAGAATGGAGACGGCGGCGTCCGCGAGGACGTGGACGTAGGCGGCGCGCATGTTGTTGTCGCGATGGATCGCCGCGTCGTGGGTGGCTTCGGCGAACTCGGTTTCGTGGCGTTCCGGGCCGGAGGGCGTGGTCAGATGGAGGATGGCGCGGAATTCGTGGGGTTCGGGGATCGGCTCGGCTGATTCGAGGCCGGTTTCGTGCGGGATCATGGCGAAGGACTGGCTGGCGCCGTTGGGGCGGATGGTTTCGATCACGGCGGCGGCGTGGGGTGCGGTGAGGCGGAAGCGGGGCGGGACGCCGTCTTCGAAGATGGTGAGGGCGAGCGGGCCGATGCCGGTTTCGAGCATATGGGGGGCGTCGTCATGGGCGTGGCCGTGATGGGCGTGGTCGTCGTGGGCGTGATGGTCATGCCCATGACCGTGGCTGTGCCCGTGATCGTGGCCGTGCCCGTGCGCGTGGTCATGGCCGCCGCTGAGCAGGAGGGCGCTGGCGGCGTTGACGATCAGGCCGAGGATGGCGATCGGGATGGCGGCGGCGAAATCGATGTGTTCGGGGCGGAAGAAGCGGCTGATCGAATCGATTGCGATCAGGATGGCGAAGAAGGCGAGGACGATGGCGCTGGTGAAGGCCGCGAGGTCGCCGAATTTGCCGGTGCCGAGGGCGAAGCGGGCATCGCCGGCGTAGCGGCGGGCGTAGCGGTAGGCGAGTGCGGCGAGCAGCATGGCGCCAGCATGGGTGCTCATGTGGATACCATCGGCGACCAGGGCGATCGAGCCGAAGATGCGGCCACCGACGATTTCAACCACCATCATGACCGTGCAGAGGGCGACGACGAACCAGGTGCGGCGCTCATTGCGGGCGCTGGTGTGGCCGAGGAAGACGTGGGAGTGGCCGGCGGGCGGATCGAGCGGGAGTTCGGTGTCGGCTGCGGTGATCGGCTGGGTCATGGTGGGTTCATTTCAGGTAGGTGCGGAGGACTTCGATGAGTTCCTCGGCGCCGCGGGCGCGTTCGGGGTCGGGGTCGGTTGCGGGATCGACGACGTGGTGGCGGATGTGGTCTTCCATGACTTCGGTCATGAGGCCGTTCACCGCGCCGCGCACCGAGGCGATCAGCATGAGCACGTCGGCGCAGCCGGTTTCGGCATCGAGGGCGCGGGTCAGGGCTTCGATCTGGCCCTGGATGCGGCGGATGCGGGCGAGAAGCGGCTTCTTTTCGCGGATCAGGTGGGCCATGATGTCTCCGGGATTTTTAGTATAGGGGGGTAGGGTATCCGTCAAGGCGCATCGGGGTGCGCGGCGGGATCGCGATTATTCGCGGGCGAGGAGACGGTCGTTGAGGAAGCGGGCGATGCGGCGGGGGATGCCGGCGGTGCTGGAGGCGTCGTAGGCGGTGCGCAGGGCGGTTTGGTCGTAATCCTCGGCGACCCAGGCGAGGAAGGGTTTGCGCCCCTCCCCTTCGCGTTCGTAGAGATCGAGGAAGGCATCGAGGATGCCGGTGTTGGAATGGCGGATGTGGCCGAAGCGCCAGGTGAGCTGGGTGCGGGCCGCGGCGACGGTGCCGCCTTCGGTGAGGATGAACAGGGCGGCGGCGATGCCCGCGCGGTCGGCACCGGATTTGCAGTGGATCAGGGCGGGGCGCTGCATGGTGCGGTAGATTTCGGCGAGGCGGAGGATGCGGTCGCGCTGGGGGGCGCCACGGGAGTCGAGTGCCATGTCGTAAAAGTCGAGGTGGAGGCGGTTTGCGGCGTCGCGCGAGAGGGCGTCCGACCCGTTGCGGCATTGGCCGCGCAGGTTGATCAGGGTGCGCAGCCCGGCTTCGCGGGTGAATTGCGCGAGGCGGAACGGGACCGGGTGGTTGGAGCGGTAGAGCGCGCCGGGTTTCACCGCCGCGAAATTGGTCCAGCCGAGGCGGAGGATGGCGTGGTCGATGAACAGCGCGTCGATCCAGGCGTTGCGGCGGCCTGATCGGGTGGAGATGTCGCCACGATAGATCGTATCCATAAAGTTTACCTAGCAGAGAGATCGTTCTGATAAAATCGCGCCATGCGAGTCGGGTGGTTGGCGCTGGGTGCGGCGGTTCTGGTGGCGGGGTGCGCGGGGGGTGCGCCGCGCACCGGGATGAATGCGTATGGGGCGCGGACCGATTTGTCGTGCGTGCCGTATGCGCGGGCGACTTCCGGGATCGATCTGTATGGCAATGCCTGGCGGTGGTGGGATGAGGCGGCGGGGCGGTATGTGCGGAGCCGGGTGCCTGAGGTGGGGGCGGTGCTGGTGCTGCGGCGGCATGGCGACATGGATGAGGGGCATCTGGCGGTGGTGACCCGGATACTGGGGCCGCGCGAGATTGCGGTGACCCAGGCGAACTGGGTGGCGCACCGGATCGAGCATGGGCAGCCGGTGGTGGATGTTTCCCCGGCGAATAATTGGACGCTGGTGCGGGTGTGGTGGCCGCCGGTGCGGGCGCTCGGGATCACCGATTATCCGGCGGACGGGTTCATTCTGCCCGAACCGGCGGCGGCGGGAGCGGTGGCCAGCGCGGGGGGTTCGGGGTAGTGACGCCGGATGATCCGTAATGCGTTTACAGTGGGCGCCTGGACGATGGGCAGCCGGTTGCTGGGGTTTGCCCGGGATATTCTGATTGCGGCGCTGCTCGGCGCGGGGCCGGCGGCGGATGCGTTTTTCGTGGCGTTGCGGCTGCCGAATTTGTTCCGGCGGCTGTTCGGCGAGGGGGCGTTCAGTGCCGCGTTCATCCCGGCCTATACCGGGACGCTGAGCCATGACGGGGAAGCGCCGGCGCGGCGGCTGGCCGAAGATGTCACCGCGATCATGGTGGTGTTCCTGTTCGGGCTGATGGTGCTGGGGATGCTGTTCATGCCCTATGTGCTGGATGTGCTGGCGCCGGGGTTTCGGGCGGAGCCGGCGAAATTCGCGCTGGCGGTGCATTTGTCGCGGATCACGTTTCCTTATTTGTGGTTGATTTGTCTGTGCGCGCTGTTCGCGGGCGTGCTGAACGCGCGGGGGCATTTTGCGGCGGCGGCGGCGGCACCGATCTTGTTCAATGTGTGCATCATCGGGACGTTGTTCGTGCTGCATGACCGGGGCGAGCGCGTGCCGGAGGCGCTGGCTTATGGCGTGGCTCTTTCGGGGATCGTGCAGTTCGGGCTGTTGGGGCGGGCGCTGGTGCGGGCGGGCGCGCCCCTGAGGCTGCGCTGGCCGCGCCTGACGCCGGGGGCGATGGTGGTGATCCGCCGGATCGGGCCGGGGTTGATCGGGGCTGGGGTGACGCAGCTGAATTTGACGGTGGATACCATCATTGCCTCGCTGCTGCCGAACGGGACGGTTTCGGTGCTCTATTATGCCGACCGGGTGAACCAGCTGCCGTTGGGGGTGATCGGCGCGGCGGTGGGGACGGTGCTGTTGCCGAGCCTGTCGCGGCATTTCCGGCGGAACGAGACGGCGGCGGCGCGGGTGACGCTCAACCGGGCGCTGGAATTCGCGGTGCTGCTGACGCTGCCGGCGGCGGTGGCGCTCGCGGCGATCGGGCTGCCGATCATGCGGACGTTGTTCGCGCACGGGGCGTATTCGGATGCGGATGCGATGCGGAGTGCGGCGGCGCTCGCGGCCTATGCGTTCGGGCTGCCGGCTTTCGTGCTGGTGAAATTGTTCGCGCCGGGGTTTTTCGCGCGGGGCGATACGAAGACGCCGGTGAAGGTGGGGCTGGCGGCGGTGGCGTTGAATCTGGGATTGAATCTGGCGCTGATGCACCCGTTGCAGCAGGTGGGAATCGCACTCTCGACCAGCATCGCGGCGTGGTTCAACGTGGCGATGCTGGCGGTGCTGCTGCGGCGGCATGGGGATTTTGCGCCCGATGCGCGGCTGGTCGGGCGGGTGGTGCGGATTGCGCTGGCGAGCGTGGCGATGGCGGGTATTCTTATTTTGTTGCGCGAGACGGCGCTGATGCGGTTGCCGGAAGCGGTGGCGCTGGGGGTTCTGATCATGTTCGGAATGATCGGATTTGGCGGGATCGGGCTTGCGATCGGGGCGTTCCGGCTCGACGAATTACGGGCGACGCTGCGGCGGCCGGCGAAGCTTGACCCCGCCGCGCAAGCCGGCTGATACACGGGGTCATGGCACGAATTTTCTCCGGCATTCAGCCGACCGGCATCGCGCATCTCGGCAATTATCTGGGGGCAATCCGCAACTGGGTCGCGTTGCAGGAGGGCAATGAGAGCATTTACTGCCTCGTCGATCTTCATGCGATCACGGTGTGGCAGGAGCCGGCGGCGTTGCGGGCGCAGACGCGGACCAATGCGGCGCTGCTGATCGCCTGCGGGATCGATCCGGAGCGGAGCATATTGTTTCATCAATCGGCGGTACATGCCCATGCGCGGCTGGCGTGGATTTTCAACTGCGTGGCGCGGTTCGGCTGGCTCAACCGGATGACCCAGTTCAAGGACAAGGCGGGCAAGGATCGCGAGGCGGTTTCGACCGGGTTGTTCGTGTATCCCAACCTGATGGCGGCGGATATTCTGGCGTATCATGCGACCGAGGTGCCGGTGGGCGAGGATCAGAGCCAGCATCTGGAGCTGGCCAACGATATCGCGCAGAAATTCAACCATGATTACGGGGTGGAGTTTTTTCCGGCGATCCATCCCCGGATCATCGGCGGGACCGCGCGGATCATGAGCCTGCGGGACGGGGCGAAGAAGATGTCGAAATCGGAGGTTTCGGATCAGAGCCGGATCAACCTGACCGATGATGACGATACCATCGCGCAGAAGATCAGGCGGGCGAAGACCGATCCGGCGGATCTGCCGGATCATCCGGAGAGGCTGGAGGGGCGGCCCGAGGCGCGCAATCTGGTGGGGATTTTTGCCGCATTGGCCGATATTTCGCCTGCCGAGGTGTTGCGCGCGCATGGCGGCCAGGGATTCGGGCCGTTCAAGGAGCGGTTGACCGAGCTGGTAGTGGCGAAGCTGACGCCGATCCGCACCGAGACGCTGCGTCTGGCGGCGGCACCGGATCATATCGATGCGGTCCTGCAGAAAGGTGCTGCGCGGGCGGCGGCGATCGCCAACCCGATCGTGGCGGAGGCCGAACGGCTGGTCGGCTTGTTGCCCGCTTCATGAGGTGGATTGCCGCGTTACTGGTGGCGGTCGCACTGTGCGGGACGGCACAGGCGGCGACCGGCGATGACCGGTATGGCGGGACGCTGCGGCTGATTACCACCGCAGGATCGGGCTCGTTCGATCCGCAGATCAATTATACCGAGCGCTACTGGGAGATTTTCCAGGCGATGTATGACGGGCTGGTGACGTTCGCCAAGACCGGGGGGAAACAGTCGCTCACCATCGTGCCGGATCTGGCGACCGAGGTGCCCAAGCCGACCGATGGCGGGCTGACCTATGTGTTTCATCTGCGCCGGGGGATCAAATTCTCCAACGGGCAGGATCTGACGGTGCAGGCGGTGGTGCATAGTTTCCGCCGGCTGTTCAAGGTGAACAATCCCAATGCCGGGACCTGGTACGATGTGATCGTGGGCGGGCGGACCTGCAACGCGCATCCCGAGCATTGCACGCTGCCGGGCGTGGTGGCGGATGCCGCGAGCAATACCATCACGATTCATCTGCGGCACCCGGATTCCGAGTTTCTCGATCAGCTGGCAGTGCCGTTCGGCGCGATCCTGCCCGCCGATACGCCCGATCATGACATGGGCACCACACCAGTCCCCGGCACCGGGGCCTATATGGTCAAATCGTTCAATCCCTCGGGCGGGATCGTGATGGTGCGCAATCCGTATTTCCATCAATGGAGCAGGCTGGCGCAGCCCCGGGGTTATCCCGATCAGATCGACTACAGTTTCGGTCTGTCGCCGGAAGCGCAGGTGACGGCGGTGGAGAACGATCAGTATGACTGGATGTTCGAGGATGTGCCGGCGGACCGGCTGAACGAGATTGCGACGAAATTCACCAGGCAGGTGCATATTCACCCGGTCAACTGGTTCTATTACGCGCCGATGAACGTGAATATTCCGCCCTTCAACAACAAGGATGCGCGGCTCGCGGTGGAATACGCGGTCAACCGCGAGTCGATGGTGAAGCTGTTCGGCGGCAATGCGCTGGCGAAGCCCGATTGCCAGATATTACCGCCCGAAATGCCGGGGTATCAGGCCTATTGCCCTTATACCAAGGACCCCGGGGCGAAATGGTCGGCGCCGGACTGGACGCTCGCGCATGAATACATGAAGAAATCCGGGATGATCGGGCAGCATGTCACGGTGATCACGGAAGTGCAGGCGCCGTTCCGCCAGATCGGGATTTATCTGCAGGACGTGCTCAACCGGCTGGGGTTCGTGGCCAACGTCAAGCCGATTTCATCGAATATCGAGTTCAACTACATCCAGAACACCAATAACAAGGTGCAGATCTCGATTACCGACTGGGATCAGGATTATCCGGCGGCGTCGGATTTTCTCGATGTGCTGTTCTCGTGCCATTCGTTCCGCAAGGGATCGGATAATTCGATCAACATATCCGGGTTCTGCGATCCGGCGATCGATGACGAGATGGCCAAGGCGGAAACGCTCTCGCTCCTGCACCCGAAGGCGGCGAATGCGATCTGGGCGCATGTCGATCATCAGATCACCCGCCGCGCGGTGGTGGTGAGTTTGTTTTCGGTGGCGAAGCTCGATTTCACCTCGTCATCGCTGAAGAATTTCACGTTCAGCGGGGAATACATGTTTCTGCCCCAGCTCGCGGTGGTCAAATGAGCGATATGACGGCGAACGAGACGCTTGCCCCCCCTGCCCCGGGCTATTGGGCGACGGCGGGGCGGAAGCTGGTGCGGGACCGGGCGGCGATGATCTCGCTCGCGGTGCTCGTGGTGATCGCGCTGCTCTGCGCGGCGGCACCGTGGTATGCGCGGCATGTTTCGCACACCAACCCGTTTCAGTCGAATTTGTCGGGGACCGTGGTGCGGCATGGCCGGACGATGGAGGTGCTGGGGGCGGCGGATAATCCGCTGCATCTCGGGATCGAGCCGATCGGGCCCTCGTGGCGGTTGGGGCCGTATATGCTCGGGGCGGATCAGCAGGGGCGCGATGTTGCGGCGAGGATGCTGTATGGCGGGCGGAATTCGCTGCTGATCAGTTTCGCCTCGGCGGCGGTGTGCCTCGTGCTGGCGGCGCTGACCGGGATTCTGGCGGGGTTTTTCGGCGGGTGGGTGGATCGGGGGATTTCGTTCCTGCTCGATGCGCTCTGGGCGTTTCCGGTGTTTCTGCTCGCGATTTCGCTTTCGGTCGTGCTGATCGCGCATGGGATCGATTTCGGGTTGTTCCGGCTCGATGCGTCGAGCCTGTCGCTGCCGATCACGATCATCGGGGTGATCTATGTGCCTTATGTGGCGCGGCCGGTGCGGGGGCTGGTGATCGGGCTGCGGCAGAGCGAGTATGTAATGGCGGCGATCGGGATCGGGGCGCCGGCATGGCGGATTTTGTGGTACGATATTCTGCCGAACGTGATTTCGGCGCTGGTGGTGTTCGCGCCGCTGATCGTGGCGCTGGATTTGCTCACCGAGGCGGCGCTGTCGTTTCTGTCGATCGGGGTGCAGCCGCCGGCGGCGAGCTGGGGGACCATCATTCATGACGGGGAGAGCCTGATCTATACGCGGCCGGTGGTGGCGATCGCGCCGGGGCTCGCGATCGTGATCACGGTGCTGGCGCTGAACATTCTCGGCGACGGGTTGCGCGATGCGCTCGACCCGCGCGCCAAGCTGCGGAACTGAGATGCTCGGGACCATCTTTCGCCGGCTGGTGCATATGGTGGCGGTGCTGTTCGGCATTTCGGTGCTGGTGTTCCTAATTTTCTTTGCGACACCGGGGGCCAATCCGGCGGCGCGGATCGCGGGCAAGAACGCCTCGCCACAGACGATCGCGCGGGTGGAGCAGCAGTTCGGGCTGAACCGGCCCTTGCCGGTCCAGTATGGGCTGATGATGAAGAAGATTTTCATCACGCGGAATCTGACTTCCTACGTCAATCTCGGGGAGAAAGTGGTGCCGCAAGTGTTCCGGGCGGCGCCGGTGACGCTTTCGCTGGTCGGCGGGGCGGCGGTGATCTGGATTTTGTTCGCCGTGGTGATCGGGGCGGCGGCGGCGGCGTTTCGGAACACGTGGATCGACCGGTTGCTGATGGTGCTTTCGCTGATCGGGATTTCGATGCCGGTGTTCTGGGTCGGGACCATGGCGAATTTGTTCACCCAGGGGATCTGGCATCATACGTTGCTGTTCTCGTGGGTGCCGCCGCTCGGGTATATCGATTTCAGCAAATCGCCGTTCGGGTGGTTCAAGGCGCTGATCATTCCGTGGATCACGCTGGCGATTTTGTATATCGGGCTTTATGCGCGGGTGCTGCGGGCGGCGCTGATCGAGACGATGCAGGAGGATTTCATCCGCACCGCGCGGGCCAAGGGGCTGACCGAGCGGCAGGTGCTGCTGCGCCATGCGCTGCGCTGTTCGCTGGTGAGTGTGGTAACGCTGTTCGGGCTCGATTTCGGCGTGCTGGTCGGCGGCGGGGCGCTGCTGACCGAGGTGGTGTTCGGGCTGCAGGGCGTGGGCTACCTGACCTATCAGGCGCTGGAGACGCTCGATCTGCCGATGATCATGGCCACCGTGATCTATGCCTCGGTGTTCGTGGTGGTCTCGAATGCGGTGGTTGATATTCTTTATGCGGCGTTCGATCCGCGGATGAGGCTGCGGCGATGAGCGCATTGCTGGACGTGACCGATCTGGCGGTGAGTTTTCGCACGCGAGACGGGTTGGTCCGCGCGGTGGACGGGGTTTCGCTCGCGGTGGCGGAGCGGGAGATTCTGGGGGTCGTGGGGGAATCGGGGTCGGGCAAGAGCCTGACGGTGCTTGCGGTGCTCGACCTGATCGGCGACCCCAATGCGGTGATTACCGGCTCGATCCGGTTTCGCGGGCAGGAGCTGGTGGGTCAGGCACCGGAGACGCTGCGGCGGTTGCGGGGCGGGGCGATCGCGATGATTTTTCAGGACCCGATGACCGCGCTGACCCCGGTGTTTTCGATCGGGGCGCAGATTGCCGAGCAGATCAGGGTGCATACCGATCTGTCGCGCCGGGCGGCCAAGGCTCGGGCGGTGGAGTTGCTCGATGCGGTGGGGCTGCCCGATCCGGCGCGGATTGCGGCCCGGTATCCGATGGAGCTTTCGGGCGGGCAGCGGCAACGGGCGGTGATCGCCATGGCGCTGTCGTGCAATCCGGCGCTGCTGCTGGCCGATGAGCCGACCACGGCGCTCGATGTGACGGTGCAGGCGCAGATACTCGAACTGATCCGCAAATTGCGGGATGATTTCAATTCGGCGGTGATTTTGATCACGCATAATCTCGGAGTGGTGGCGGAGACCGCCGACCGGGTGGCGGTGATGTATTCCGGGCGGATCGTGGAGAGCGCGATGACGGCGGATTTGTTCGCCGATCCGCGCCATCCCTATACCTGGGGACTGCTCGGCTCGATGCCGGCGCTGGATGGGGTGCGGCGGGAGCGGCTGGCGACGATCCCCGGATTGCCACCGGCGCTGGATCGGCGGCCTGCGGGGTGCGCGTTCGCGCCGCGCTGCGGTTTCGTGCGGGATGTGTGCCGCGTGGCACCGCCGCCGCTGGCGGGGGCGGATCATGCGGTGGCGTGCGTGATTCCGGAGGGCGAGCGGGGTTCGGCGCGGGCGGGAGTGCTGGCGGCATGAGCGGGGCGTTGCTGACGGTCGATCGGTTGAGCAAAACCTATGTCAGCGGCGGTGCGCTGAGCCGGGGCGGGCGGGTCGAGGTGCGGGCGGTCGATACCGTTTCGTTCAGCATCGGGGATGGCGAGACGCTGGGGCTGGTGGGGGAATCCGGTTGCGGGAAATCGACGCTGGGGCGCTGCGTGACGCGGTTGATCGAGATATCCTCGGGCTCGGTGGCGCTGGGCGGCGTGGATATCACCCGGCAGCGCGGGGCGGCTTTGCGGGCGACCCGGGCGGATTTGCAGATGATTTTCCAGGACCCCTATGCCTCGCTCAATCCGCGCCGCCGGATCCGGGATATCGTGGCCGAGCCGCTGGTGGTGCATCACCGGGGTGATCGGGCGGCGATCCGCGAGACGGTGACGCGGCTGATCGCGGATGTCGGGTTGCGGCCCGAGCATCTGGACCGGTTTCCCCATGAGTTTTCCGGCGGGCAGCGCCAGCGGGTCGGGATTGCGCGGGCGCTGGCGCTGTCGCCCCGGCTGATCGTGGCGGATGAGCCGGTTTCGGCGCTCGATGTTTCGGTGCAGGCGCAGATTATCAATCTGTTGACCGATTTGAAGCGGGCGCGGGGGATCGCGCTGCTGTTCATTGCCCATGATCTGGGCGTGGTGCGGCAGATCGCGGACCGGGTGGCGGTGATGTATCTCGGGCGGATCGTCGAGATCGGGGCGACCGAGACGGTGCTGGCGGCACCGGCGCATCCCTATACCGAGGCGTTGATTTCGGCGGTGCCGGTGGCCGATCCGGCGCGGGCCGCGCGGCGCTCGCGGATCGTGCTGGCGGGCGATCCGCCCAGCCCGTCAAACCCGCCGGACGGGTGCCCGTTTCATCCGCGTTGCGCCTTTGCGACCGAGATATGCCGAAGCGTGCGGCCTGAACTGATGGCGGATGGCGCGGGACGGATGGTGGCGTGCCACCATCCGCGCCAATGAGGGATCAGGATTTCAGGGCGATCGGGCCGTTCATGCCCGGCCAGTTGGAATAGCCGTTGGCGTTGCCGCCGTACCAGTAGGGTTTCGGTGCATCCGCCAGAGGGGCGCCGGTGCGCAGGCGATCGACCAGATCGGGGTTGGCGATGAAGGGGCGGCCGAAGCTGATGAGGTCGGCCTTGCCTTCGGCGATGGTGCTTTCGGCGAGGTCGCGCGTGTAGTTGTTGTTGGCGATATAGGCGCCGGTGAAGGCTTTGCGGAAGGCCATGTAGTCGATGCCGTCGGGCGCGCGGCTGAGCTGGGTGATGCCTTCGATGTCATGGATGTAGAGCAGGTTGGATTTGGCGAGTTCGGCGACGTAGGCGCCGTAGGTTGCCATCGGGTTGGAATCGAGCGGGGTTTCGCCGGGCATGGTGGTGCCGGGCGAGAGGCGCAGGCCGACGCGATGGCCGCCGCCCCAGACTTTGGTGACCGCGGCGACGACTTCGAGCGGGAATCGCAGGCGGTTTTCGAGGGAGCCGCCGTAGCGGTCGGTGCGCTTGTTGGTGCTGTCGCGGATGAACTGGTCGAGCAGGTAGTTGTTGGCGGAATGGATTTCGACGCCGTCGAACCCGGCATCCTTCGCGCATTGGGCGGCGTGGGTGTAGTCGGCGACGATGGCGGGGATTTCGTCGGTTTCGAGGGCGCGGGGGGTGACGTGGTCCTTCAGGCCGCCATTGGTGAAGGCCTGGCCCTTGGGAGCGATGGCGGAGGGGGCGACCGGGAGAGCGCCGTCGTGCAGGTCGGGGTGGGAGATGCGGCCGGTGTGCCAGAGCTGGAGGAACATGATGCCGCCATTGGCGTGGACTGCCTTCGTGACGTGCTGCCAGGCTTCGACCTGTTCGGCGGTCCAGATGCCCGGGGTGAGAGCGTAGCCGCGTGCCTGGGCGGAGATGTTGGTCGCTTCCGAGATGATCAGGCCGGCGGTGGCGCGCTGGGCATAGTACTCGGCGGCGAATTTGGGCGGGATGCCGGCATCGGACGAGCGGCTGCGGGTGAGCGGGGCCATGACGATGCGGTTTTTCAGGGTGAGATCGCCGATGGTGACGGGTTCGAAAAGCGGGGTGCCGGTGGGCGACATGTTCGTATCCATTGCTGCGGTTTGTTGTCGGGAGAGATGGGGATTGTTGCGCTGCACGATAACCCCCTGCGGCGGTCAGGCGATGGGTGCGGGGCGCGGCAGCGCGGCGAGAACGGCCATGCCGATCAGCATGGTGGCGGCGGCCATGAACAGGGCGCCGCGGTAGCTGCCGGTGATGGTGGCGATGATGCCGGAGGCGGCGGGGGCGATGATTTGGGCGGCACCGAAGCTGATGGTCAGGCGCGCCATCGCGGTGGCCGGGTTGCTCGGGTAGAGGCGGCCGATGATGCTCAGGGTCATGCTGGTGATGCCGTTGAACGACGCGCCGTAGAGGATCGCGCCGAGGAAGATGCCTGCGGGTCCGGTGGTCAGCGCCGCGAGGACGATGCTGAGGAGGAGCAGGGCGAAGGCGGCGAGCAGGGCGGGTTTGTCGCCGGTGCGGCGTGCGATGCGGTCCCATAGCGGGCAGGCCGGGATCGCGCCGAGGCCGACCGCGACCCAGATGAAGTTGCCATCACCGTGCAGAGCGGGGTTGTGGGCGGCGATCGCGACGATGAAGGTGGCGCTGACGACGTAGCCGACGCCCGCGCAGAAATAGGCGATGTTGAACAAGGTGAGCCAGAGCCGGGTGGGGGGATGGTCGGGCATCGCCGCGCGCTGGCCGGCGATGGGGGCGGGTGGTGGCATCCAGAGCCAGGCGGGGATCAGCAGGAGGAGGCCGGCGGCACCGGCGATGATCCATTGATCGGCCCAGTTCAGCGAGCCGGCCATGGCGATGGCGAGCAGGCCGGAGATTGCGATGCCGAGGCCGACGCCGCCGAAATGGATGCCGAGTTCGAGGCGGCGGCCATGCTGGCGCAGCCAGTTCATCACGAGGCCGGAGCTGAGCAGCAGGCCGGCGACGGCGGAGACGCCGGCGGCGAACCGGAGGATCGCCCAGACGATCATGCTGGTGGTGAGCCCCATGCCGGCGGTGCCGATGAGGGCGACGATGAGCAGGGCGCGGTAGAGGCGGAATTTGGCGGCGAGGTCGCCTACCGAGGCGGCGAGCAGGGTGCCGGTCATGTAGCCGGCGTAGTTGATGGTGGCGAGCCAGCCGCCGCCCGCGACCGAGAGATGGGCCTGCGACTGCATCAGCGGCAGGAGCGGCGTGTAGAGGAAGCGGGCGAGGCCTAAGGTGAGGACCATGCTGGCGACGCCTGCGGCCATGACTCTGGCGGCTGCGGCGGTTGAGGCGGTCGGGTGGGCGGTGGTCATGATCCTGGAGTTCAGGCGCGGGCGAAGCGCCAGTAGCGGGGGATGCGGCCGGCGCGGATCGCCTTGGCTTCGTAGCGGGTGGGGCACCAGTCCGCCGGGCGGGTGGATGTGGCCTCCAGCAGGGTGAACAGGGTGGTTTCGGCGAAGACCTGATCGACCCATGACTGGTAGGTGGGATCGTCGCTCGCGATGCGCCATTCGCCGCCCGGTTTCAGGATGCGGGCGAGGTCGGCCAGGGTGGCGGGGTGGACGAAGCGGCGCTTGGCGTGGCGGGCTTTCGGCCAGGGGTCGGGGAACATCAGGTAGGCGCGGGAGATCGAGGCGTCCGGCAGGGAGCGGATCAGGGGACGGGCATCGTCGTCATGGACGCGGAGGTTGGGCGGGATGGTTTCGACGCCGTTGAGCGGGGCGAGGCGCGAGAGGAGCGAGGCGATCGAGTTGGCGAAGACCTCGCAGGCGATCAGGCCGATTTCGGGGTGCAGGCGGGCGATGGCTTCGGCGTGTTCGAAGCCGCCGGCACCGATTTCGAGCCAGGTTTCGCGCGGGGTGATGGTGAACGGGACCGGCCAGCGCAGGCGGGGGAGCAGGGTTTCGATCAGCTCGGCCTGACGGGCGCGGAGGGTGTGGCCGACCGCCCGACCGTAGAGACGGTCGGGCGGCGGTTTGATCGCCATGGCTGGATTAACGTCCAAACGCCGATTTCAGGGTCGGGGCCAGATCGGTCTTTTCCCAGGTGAAGGTGCCGAGTTCGGCATCGGGTTCGCGGCCGAAATGGCCGTAGGCGGAGGTGGGCACGTAGATCGGGCGGTTGAGGTGGAGATGCTCGCGGATGCCGCGCGGGGTGAGGTTGACCGATTCGCGGAGGACGCGCTCGATTTTGGCCTGTTCCACGTCCTTGCCGGTGCCGTGGAGATCGACATAGACCGAGAGCGGGTGGGAGACGCCGATCGCGTAGCTGACCTGGATGGTGCAGCGGGTGGCGAGGCCGGCGGCGACCACGTTTTTCGCGAGGTAGCGGCACATATAGGCGGCCGAGCGATCGACCTTGGTCGGGTCCTTGCCGGAGAAGGCGCCGCCGCCATGGGGCGCGGCACCGCCATAGGTGTCGACGATGATTTTCCGCCCGGTGAGGCCGCAATCGCCGTCGGGGCCGCCGATGACGAAATTACCGGTCGGGTTGACGTAGAAATGCTCGTCGCCGCACATCCAGCCTTCCGGCAGAAGCTCGGTGATCAGAGGGCGGAGCATCGATTTGATCGCGCCTTGGCTGAGCCCTTCATCGTGCTGGGTCGAGACCACGATGGAGGTGGCGCCGACCGGTTTGCCGTCGATGTATTTCAGGGTGACCTGGCTCTTGGCGTCGGGTTGCAGGCCGGCGGCGCGGGTGTCGCCGATTTTGCGGAGTTCCGCCATCCGGCGCAGGATGAGATGCGCGTAGTGGATCGGCGCGGGCATCAGCGCTTCGGTTTCGGTGCAGGCGTAGCCGAACATGATGCCCTGATCGCCGGCACCTTCGTCCTTGTTGCCCGAGGCATCGACGCCGACCGCGATATCGGCGGACTGGGCGTGGAGCAGGACGTCGATATTGGCGTCGCGCCAGGAAAATCCGTCCTGGTCGTAGCCGATATCCTGCACCGCCATGCGGGCGAGATGGGCGAGGTATTCGTTGGTGATCGAGGCCGGGCCGCGGGTTTCGCCGGCGAGGACGATCTGGTTGGTGGTGACGAGGGTTTCGCAGGCGACCCGCGCATAGGGGTCGGCTGCCAGATAGGCATCAAGCACGGTATCGGAAATACGGTCGGCCACCTTGTCGGGGTGACCTTCGGAAACCGATTCCGAAGTGAACAGAAATTCGCCTTGGTCGCGCATGGATTTCTCCTCTTGTCGCGATTGCCCGAAGCCGGGGAGCGCCCTGGCCGGATGCCCGAGCCATCGGGCATTGGCGGAAAGCCGGGCAAGGGTCAAGATTGGTGAGGGTTACAGTCCGAGAAGGTCACGCATGCCGTAGAGGCCGGGAGGTTTCCCGGCGAGCCAGATGGCGGCGCGGACCGCGCCTTCGGCGAAGATCCGGCGGTCGAGCGCGTGGTGGGTCAGGGTGATCTGTTCGGTGGCGCTGGTGAAGATCGCGCTGTGGCTGCCGACGATCTGGCCGCCGCGCAGGGCGGCGAAGCCGATGGCCCCGGTTTCGCGCGGGCCGGTATGGCCATCGCGCCCCGATTGCATCACGGCGGCGAGGTCGGCCCCCCTGCCCTGCGCGATGGCGTGGCCGAGGCTGAGCGCGGTGCCGGAGGGAGCGTCGATCTTCTGGCGGTGGTGCATTTCCAGGATTTCGGCGTCGTGGGTTTCGGCGGGCAGGGTTGCGCCGAGGCGCTCGGCGAGGGCGAGGACGAGGTTGACGCCGGGGGCGAAATTGGCGGCCTGAAACACCGGGATGATCGCCGCCGCATGGGCGACCGCCGCCTGATCGGCCGGGGTGAGGCCGGTGGTGCCGAGAACCCACGGGGTGCCTGACGCCGCGATCAGCGCCGCGTGGCCGTTGACCGTGGCGGCGACGGTGAAGTCGATCAATGCGTCCGCGGCTCCGGCGAGGGCGGCGAGGTCGCCGCCGCGTCCGATGCCGCCCGCGAAGGTGGCCCCGGAGGCGGGCACGGCCTGTTCCAGCAGCGTGCCCATGCGCCCGGTGATGCCGATGATGCCGATCCGGATGCTCATGGTCCCTGCCTATCGGATACTGCCGGGCTTTGGCAATCCGGGGTCTGGACGATCGGGGAGCCGGTTCGATCAGGCGGCGGCGTCGCTCCGGTGGGGCAGGCGCCAACCGGGGCGGATGAAGTGGCAGGTGTAGCCGTTCGGCAGACGTTCGAGGTAATCCTGATGTTCGGGCTCGGCCTCCCAGAAATCGCCCGCCGGGAGCAGTTCGGTGACGACCTTGCCGGGCCAGAGTCCGGAGGCGTCGACATCGGCGATGGTGTCCTCGGCGACCGCTTTCTGGGCGGGGCTGGTGTACATGATGGCCGAGCGGTAGCTGAGGCCGATATCGTTGCCCTGGCGGTTTTTCGTGGTCGGGTCATGGATCTGGAAGAAGAATTCGAGCAGGCGGCGGAAGCTCATGCGGTCGGGGTCGAAGATGATTTCGATCGCTTCGGCGTGGGTGCCGTGGTTGCGGTAGGTCGCGTGGGGGACGTCGCCACCGGAATAGCCGACGCGGGTGGAGACCACGCCGGGGAGTTTGCGGATGAGGTCCTGCATCCCCCAGAAGCAGCCGCCGGCCAGGATTGCGCGTTCGGTACTCATGCCACTTCCTCCACCTGAGAGAGATAATCGCCGTAGCCCTGTGCCACCATGTCGTTTCGATGGATGAAGCGCAGGGAAGCCGAATTGATGCAGTAGCGCAGGCCGCCACGCTCACGCGGGCCGTCATTGAAGACATGGCCGAGATGGCTGTCGCCATGGCGGGAGCGGATTTCGGTGCGGATCATGCCGTGCGAGGTGTCGCGGATTTCGGCGACGTAGGCGGGTTCGATCGGCTTGGTGAAGCTGGGCCAGCCGCAGCCGGATTCGAACTTGTCGGCGCTGGCGAACAGCGGCTCGCCGGAGACGATGTCGACATAGATCCCCGGCTCCTTGTTGTGCAGGAGCGGGCCGGTGCCGGGCCGTTCGGTCGCGTTTTGCTGGGTGACGCGGTATTGCTCGGGCGTCAGCGCCGCAATCGCGTCCTGGGTCTTGCGATAATCTGCCATGAGAGATCCTCCGGTTCGGTCAGGATATAGGGCGGACCGGAGCAATGTCGAGCGGGCGCGGATGGGTTGGCGATGCGGGCGGGGTGGCCCGCATCGGGGTGCGGGTTCAATCCGCGCTGTCGACCGGGGCGGGTTTGGCGTGGATTTCGGCCATTTTGTTTTCGACATGGCGCGAGAAGACGAATTCGGCGGGACGCTGATGGTCGAGCGGGATGTCCGCAGCCATCGGGCCTTCGGTGCGGATGCCCTGGATCGCGAGTTTTGCCATTTTCCAGGGACGCTTGACCGAATCGACCACGGCGGTCGCTTCGAAACCGGAATGGACCATGCAATCGGCGCATTTTTCGTAATTGCCGACGCCGTATTTGTCCCAGTCGGTCGTGTCCATCAGCTCTTTGTAGGTCTTGGCATAGCCTTCGCCGAGCAGATAGCAGGGGCGCTGCCAGCCGAACACGTTGCGCGTGGGGTTGCCCCAGGGCGTGCATTTATAGGTCTGGTTGCCGGCGAGGAAATCGAGGAACAGGGGCGACTGGTTGAATTTCCACGCCTTGCCGCGCCCCTTGCGTTCCTTGCCGTAGCGGAAGATGGCGCGGAACAGTTCCTTGGTGCGCTGGCGGTTGAGGAAATGCTCCTGATCCGGCGCGCGCTCGTAGGCGTAGCCCGGGGAGGTCATGACGCCATCGACGCCGATTTCATTGACGGTGTCGAGGAAGCCGGCGACGCGGGCGGGGTCGGTGCCGTCGAACAGGGTGCAGTTGATCGAGACGCGGAAGCCCTTGGATTTGGCCAGCTTGATCGCGGCGACCGCGCGTTCGTAAACGCCTTCCTGGCTCACCGCGTGGTCGTGCATCTGCTTGTCGCCGTCGAGATGGATGTCCCAGCAGAAATTCTGGTGCGGCTTGTACTGGTCGATCTTTTTTTCGAGCAGCAGGGCGTTGGTGCAGAGATAGATGAACTTGCCGCGCGCGAGGATTTTCTCGACGATTTCCGGCATTTCCTTGTGCAGCAGCGGCTCGCCGCCGGCGATGGCGACGACCGGCGCGCCGCATTCATCGACCGCTTCGAGCGCATCGGCCACCGAGAGGCGCTGGTTGAGGATGGGCGCCGGGTAATCGATCTTGCCGCAGCCGGAGCAGGCGAGGTTGCAGCGGAACAGCGGTTCGAGCATCAGCACCAGTGGGTAGCGCTTGCGCCCGGTGAGATGCTGCTTGAGCACGTAGGCTCCGACTTTGATCGCCTGATTGAGCGGCACGCCCATGAGAAACTCCTGAAACCCTTATATTCAATTGATACGCCGGATCGGCGTGTTTAGTCGTCGCTGACTTCGCTCGGCAGTTTGAACCGAACGTCTTCCGGGGTGCCGGCCAGCATTTCGACCTCGATCGGGCCGAAGCGCTTGAGGCCTTCGAGCACACCGCGCACCAGAACCTCGGGGGCCGAGGCGCCGGCGGTGACGCCGACCGTGCTGATGCCGTCGAACCAGGCGGCTTCGAGATGGCCGGCATCGTCGATCAGGTAGGACGGGCGGCCGAGTTCGGCACCGATTTCGCGCAGGCGGTTGGAATTGGAGGAATTGCGACTGCCGACCACGAGGATGAGTTCGACCTGTTCGGCCAGATGGCGGACGGCTTCCTGCCGGTTTTGGGTCGCGTAGCAGATATCGCGGACATCCGGCCCGGTGATGGTGGGGAACCGGGCAGTGAGTGCCGCGATGATGCCGCGGGTATCGTCGACCGAAAGAGTGGTTTGCGTGATGTAGGAAAGTTTTTCGGGGTCGGTGACCGTGAGGGTCGCGACGTCCTCGACGGTCTGGACCAGATAGACCTTGCCATCGATCTGGCCGATCGTGCCTTCGACCTCGGCATGGCCGGCATGGCCGATCAGGATGATCTCGCGGCCCTGGCCGGCATAGCGGCGGCCTTCGGAATGGACTTTGGCGACCAGCGGGCAGGTCGCGTCGATCACCGGCAGGTCGCGTTCGGCGGCGGCGTGCTGCACCTTGCGGGCGACGCCGTGGGCGGAGAACACCGTGATCGCGCCATCGGGGACTTCGGCGATTTCATCGACAAAGACCGCACCACGGGCGCGGAGGTCTTCGACGACGTGGCGGTTGTGAACGATTTCGTGGCGGACGTAGATCGGCGGGCCGAATTTGACCAGGGCGCGCTCGACGATTTCGATGGCGCGCTCGACGCCGGCGCAGAAGCCGCGCGGCTGGGCGAGCACGACTTTCATGGTGGTGCCCGAATTGTTGACCGGGTCGACCCTTGCCGTTGCCGCCGTTGTGAGGGACATGTCCATCGATTAGCCGCCCTTTCCTGATCGGTCGGAGCCTTCGGGTGAAGAAGGCCGTTGAATGCCGGCCATCATCGACCGTGATCCCATTCCAAGAAACGACAAATAGGTCATCGGGCCACGATTCCGCAAGGCCCGGCACCGCAATGCAGCACGGGGGCAGCTTCCCTGCTGGTACGGTTGCGGGGGGATGTGGCAGTTTTGCCATGCTTGCTGACCATTCCTGCTAACCGGTTTCAATCCGATGTGGATCGTCTTATGTCCCGAAGAGGAAAAGGGTCTTGATCAGGCCGCGTATCGCCGTTGCGCTTTCGTCAGGAAGTGACACATGATGCGACCGGGCCGGGTTGAGATGGATCGAAAAGGATTGGACATGATGGCATTTCGCAGCAGCGACACTTCGGAGTTTCGTGCCGAGGTCCGGCTCTGATGCCGCCGCGGACGCCGCTGCTCGACCGGGTCAAAATCCCGTCGGATCTGCGTAATCTTTCGGGCGAGCAGCTTCGGCAGCTTGCTGATGAGCTTCGGGCCGAGACAATCGACACGGTTTCGGTCACGGGGGGGCATCTCGGCGCTTCGCTCGGGGTGGTGGAACTGACCGTGGCGCTTCATGCGGTCTTCGATACGCCGCATGACCGGTTGATCTGGGATGTCGGGCATCAGACCTATCCGCACAAGATACTGACCGGGCGGCGGGACCGGATTCGCACCTTGCGCCAGCCGGGGGGGCTTTCCGGCTTTACCCGTCGTTCGGAGAGCGAATACGACCCGTTCGGGGCGGCACATTCCTCGACCTCGATTTCTGCGGGGTTGGGCATGGCGGTGGCGCGCGACCTGAGGGGCGATTCGCCGGAGCGCAATGTGATTGCGGTGATCGGCGACGGCGCGATGTCCGCCGGGATGGCTTACGAGGCGATGAACAATGCCGGGGCGAGCAAGTCTCGTCTGATCGTGGTGCTGAACGACAACGATATGTCGATCGCACCGCCCGTGGGCGCGATGAGCGCTTATCTTTCAAGGTTGATATCGTCGCGCAGTTTCCTGAATTTGCGGGAGTTTGCCGCCCGTATGGCGAAGCGGTTCCCCCGCACTCTGGAGCGCACGGCGAAGCGGGCGGAGGAGTATGCGCGCGGGATTTTGACCGGGGGCACGCTGTTCGAGGAACTCGGCTTTTATTATGTCGGGCCGATCGACGGGCATAATCTGGATCATCTGCTGCCGGTGCTGCGCAATCTGCGCGATGCGGAGGGCGACGAGCCGATATTGCTGCATGTCGTGACCCAGAAGGGCAAGGGCTACGGGCCTGCCGAAGCCTCCGCCGACAAATATCACGGGGTGTCGAAATTCAATGTGGTGACCGGCGAGCAGGCCAAGGCGCCGCCGGGGCCGCCCTCGTATACCAAGGTGTTCGCCACCGCGTTGATCGCCGAGGCAGAGGTCAATCCACATATCGTGACGGTGACCGCGGCGATGCCGGGAGGGACCGGGCTCGATGCGTTCGGCAAGCGGTTTCCGGACCGGACCTTCGATGTCGGGATTGCGGAGCAGCACGCTGTGACCTTTGCCGCCGGGATGGCGACCGAGGGGATGGCGCCGTTCTGTGCGATTTATTCGACCTTCCTGCAGCGCGGGTATGATCAGGTGGTGCACGACGTGGCGTTGCAGCATCTGCCGGTGCGGTTCGCGATGGATCGGGCCGGGATGGTCGGTGCTGATGGAGCGACCCATGCCGGGGTGTATGATCTGGCGTTTCTCGGGTGTCTGCCGGGATTTACCATCATGGCACCGTCCGATGAGGTGGAACTGATGGATTGCGTCGCGACCGCTGCGATGATCGACGATGGCCCGTCGGCGTTCCGGTATCCGCGTGGCGATGGCATCGGGCGGGACTTGCCGGCGCGCGGGACACCCTGGGCGATCGGTAAGGGGCGGATGGTTCGCGAGGGCAGCAGCGTCGCGATTCTGGCGCTCGGGCCCCGGCTGCACGATGCGCTGAAGGCCGCGGACGAGCTGGCGGCGCGCGGCTTCACCACCAGCGTGGCCGATGCGCGGTTCATGAAGCCGCTCGATACCGCAATGATCGATCAGCTGGCGCGGCATCACGAAGTTCTGATCACGATCGAGGACGGGGCTGCGGGCGGGTTCGGCGCGGCGGTGGCGCATCATCTGGCGTGGACCGGGGCGTTCGATCATGGGCTGCGGTTCCGGCCGATGACGCTGCCGGACCGCTATATCGATCATAATACGCCGGCGGCTCAGCTGATCGATGCGGGGCTGACCGCGAAGGATATCGTGGCCCATGCGCTGTCGGCGCTGGGACGGACGGAAAACGCCGGAAAGGGTCATTCTTCGGTCGCAATTCCGGCTCAGTGATCCCAGTATAAGGGACCATGAAACGACGCATCATTCTGGCGGCACCGCTCGCGGCGGTCCTGCCTCTGGCCTTTCCCTCGGCACGCGCTGCTGCCACGGATGGCTCGATTGCCGCACCGGTCAACGCGCTCGATGACGCGTTGATCGCGACGATGAAGGCCGGCAGCGCCGGGAAGAGCTTCATGGCGCGCTACGATGCGCTCAAGCCGGTGGTCGAGCAGAGTTTCGATCTGCCGGAGATTTTGCAGGTGTCGGCGGGACTGTTGTGGTCGCAGATACCGGCGGCGCAGCAGACGGAGTTGCAGACGCTGTTCACCCAGTACACGGTGGCAAGCTATATCAGCAGCTTCGATGCCTATGGCGGGCAGCATTTCGAGACCCTTCCGGGGACGCGCAGCGTGGGGGCCAAGCGGATCGTGACCACGGATCTGGTTGCGAAGGGCGGCCACAAGACCAAGCTCGCTTATGTGATGACCTCGACCGGGGGAAGCTGGAAGATCACCGATGTGCTGTTCGAGGGCACGATCAGCAAGGTTGCCACGCAGCGATCGGATTTCGACAGCCTGATCGCTCCGGGGAATGCGACGAGATTGATCGAGGCGTTGAAGCGGAAGGTCGCAGCTTTGTCCGGCGGGGCGCTCAAGGGCTGATTGCGGGATGGTCGACGTACTGCCGGTGCTGGCGGAGGGGTTGTGCGTCGCGGGATTGGTCCAGCAGGCGGTGGGTTCGTGGCTGATCGCGCGGCGGGACCGGAACGTGGTGCCAAACGACGTATCGGCGATCGGTCTGCCGGGGATTTCGTTGCTCAAGCCGCTTTATGGCACCGAACCTCTGCTCGATATCGCGTTGGAATCGTGTTTTCTGCTCGATTATCCGAAGTATCAGATCGTCTTTGGTGCGGAAGATCCGGCGGACCCCGCTCTGTCGCACGTTGCCGCTCTGGCGCGGCGCTATCCGGGGGTCGATGTCGCGGTGATGTGCGGGGCGCGGCCGGTGGGGCGTAATCGGAAGGTGGCCAATCTGATGGCGATGCTGCCGGGGGCGCGACATGATCTGCTGGTGATTTCCGATGCGGATATCCATGCGCCGCGCGATTATCTGACCTCGATCGCGACGGCCTGGCGGGCGGCACCGGACGGGATGGTGACAAGTTATTATACCGGATTGCCGGCGGGGGACGCGTTGCCCTCGGTGCTCGGGGCGATGCAGATCAATCATCAGTTTCTGCCGGGGGCGGCAATCGCGCGGGCGCTGGGACGGCAGGATTGTCTGGGCGCGACGATGGCGCTGAACCGGGCCACGCTGGAGGCGATCGGCGGGTTTCCGGCGCTGCTCGATCATGTTGCGGATGACAACGTGCTGGGGCGGCGGGTGCGTGCGCGCGGACAGGTGGTGGGGTTGGCGGGGACGATTCCCGCGACCAGCGTGACCGAATCGACGTTTTCGGCGTTGTTCCGCCATGAGTTGCGCTGGGCGCGGACCATCCGTGCGCTGGTTCCGGGGGCTTACTGGGGAATGCTGGTGCAGTTTCCGCTGTTCTGGGCGCTCGCGGGACTGGTGCTGGCCGGGTTTGCAACCTGGGCCTGGGTGTTTCTCGCTCTGGCTTCCGGGGTTCGGTATATCGTGGCGCGGTATCTGGAGCGGCGGCTCGGGCTTGCGGGGGGTGGCGCGAAAGCCCCGCTGCTTGCCAAAACCGCGCCGCCGTGGCTTTTCCTCTTGCGTGACAGTCTTTCGGCGATCATTTTCGGGGCCAGTTTCTGGAGCGACAATGTCGAATGGCGGGGTCAGGTGCTGCGCGCGGATAATGGCGCGGCGGCTCCACCGGCTTGAGCGGTATATGAGTTAGGATCGATGCGATGATGAAGACCCTGTTTTTGCAGCCCCCCTCGTTCGACGGGTTCGATGGTGGCGCCGGTTCGCGCTATCAGGCCAAGCGCGAGATCCGCTCGTTCTGGTTTCCGACCTGGCTGGCGCAGCCTGCGGCGCTCATCCCCGGTTCGAAACTGATCGATGCACCGCCGGCCAATCTCGGCATGGCGGATGTGCTGCCGCATTCGAATGCCGCCGATCTGGTGATCATTCATACCTCGACGCCCTCGTTTGCGAACGATGTGAAGGTGGCGGCTGCGATCAAGGCATCGAACCCGCGGGTGATCATCGGCATGATCGGCGCGAAGGTGGCGGTGCAGGCGAAGGAGAGCCTGGAACAGGGCGCGCCGGTCGATTTCGTTGCGCGCAACGAGTTCGATTTCACCATCAAGGAAATCGCCGAGGGGCGGGCGTTCGCGGAGGTCGACGGGATTTCGTATCGGGATGAGACCGGGGCGATCGTGCATAACAAGGATCGGACGATCCTTGAGGATATGGACAGCCTGCCGTTCGTTTCGGATGTGTATAAGCGCGATCTGCGGATGGAGGATTATTTCATCGGCTATCTGCTGCATCCTTATGTGTCGCTCTATACCGGGCGGGGGTGCAAATCGCGCTGCACGTTCTGCCTCTGGCCGCAGACGGTGGGCGGGCACCGCTACCGGACCCGCTCGGTCGAGCACGTGATTGCCGAGGTCAGGCAGATCAAGCGCGATTTTCCGCAGATGAAGGAATTGTTCTTCGACGACGATACCTTCACGGATAATCTGCCGCGCGCCGAGGCGATTGCGCGGGAACTCGGCAAGCTCGGGGTGACGTGGTCGTGCAATGCCAAGGCCAACGTGCCGCGCGATACGCTGAAGGTGCTGCGCGAAAACGGGCTGCGGCTGCTTCTGGTGGGGTACGAATCGGGTAATCAGCAGATCCTGCACAATATCAAGAAGGGGATGCGGATCGAGGTGGCGCGGCAGTTCACCAAGGATTGCCACGATCTCGGCATCAAGATCCACGGCACGTTCATTCTTGGGCTGCCCGGTGAGACGCAGGAGACGATTCGCGAGACGATCCAGTTCGCGAAGGATATCAATCCGCACACGATTCAGGTTTCGCTGGCGGCTCCTTATCCGGGGACGTTCCTGTACGATCAGGCGGTGGAAAACGGCTGGCTGGATATTGCGAATGCGGAGTTGATCGACGATCACGGTATTCAGATTGCGCCGCTACATTATCCCAATCTGAGCCATACCGAGATTTTCGAAGGCGTTGAGGTTTTTTATCGCAAGTTCTACTTCCGCGCACCTAAGATCATGTCGATCCTCAACGAGATGGTCCGGAGTCCGCAGATGATGAAGCGGCGCCTGCGCGAGGGGGTCGAGTTCTATCAGTTCCTGCGCGAGCGCCACGCTGCCTGAACCGCGATCGGTCGTTTTCTCGGCCGATGATTTCGGGCTGACCGAGAGCGTCAACGAGGCGGTGGAGATCGCGCATCGCGACGGGTGCCTGACCCAAGCGAGCCTGATGGTGGCGGGAGATGCCGCGGCGGACGCGGTGGCGCGGGCCAGGCGGCTGCCGGGGCTGAAGACCGGGCTGCATCTCGTACTGGTCGAGGGCGCTTCTGTCTCCGGGCATGAACGTTTGTCGCATATCACGCAGGCCGATGGGCGGTTCGGCAGTGATCAGGCGCGACTCGGGGTGAGGTATTTTTTCAGCGCGGCGGCGCGGCGCGAGCTTGAGACTGAAATTCGGGCGCAGTTCGAGGCCTATCGCGCGACCGGGCTCGATCTGCATCACGCCGATTGCCACAAGCATATGCATCTTCACCCGACGGTGGCGGCGCTGATGATCCGGGTCGGCCGTGAATTCGGGCTGCGGCGGATCCGGGTTCCGGCGGAGCCGCCGGCGGTGCTGGCGGCGTGCGGCACGCCGGCGCGGATGGGGGATTTGATGCTGTATCGGTGGTCTTCGCTGCTGCGCTGGCAGGCAAGGCGGGCCGGACTGGCGACGAGCGACCATGTTTTCGGCATCAGATGGTCCGGGCAGATGACCCGCGCGCGAATCGGGCGCTTGCTGGCGAACCTGCCGCCGGGATCAAGCGAGATTTATTTTCACCCGGCGACGCGTCAGGACCGGGAACTGGCACGGCTGATGCCGGATTATCGCCACCGTGAAGAACTGGACGCTTTGTTGAGCGTTTCGAGGTAGGCGGCTGCAACAGTATCGGCGCGCACAACGATGCCGCGATTTTCACGCAAACAAATGCTTGATAACACGTTATGGTTGTAATATGCACCGCTCTTGAGAACGTCGTGATGTTGGTGATCGTTTGTTAAGTTTTGTGGACTAGAGACCGACAATCATCTCGCGGCAGCACCCAAGGAGAGCTTCGTGTCAGTTTCTGTATCCCCCATCGGCAGTGTTTCGGTTCTTTCTTCCCTCGGCACCACGCCGATTTCATTCGATATCAGCAGCAGCCTTGTGACCGCCGTTCAGGACCAGCTGACAGGCAGCATCACCAATGTGGTCAATGCGAATACGTCATACGACCCGATCGTGGCGGTGCCGATCACGCTGGCGGCGGATGGGAGCACGGCATCACTGCCGAGTGCGGTCTCCGGCTTCACGACGGGCTACGATATCTACCTTTCGGGCACCGTGACGGGCGGCGGATCGATTGCACTGCCGGTACAGGCCGCCAGCGGCTCTCGTGGTTTCGCAGCCATTATCGCAACGTTCACCGGGAATGAGACAGTCACCGGCGGTGCAGGCCTCAATGCGCTCGTGGTGGCTGGAGCCAATACCAATCTGACCTATGATCCGCTGGGCGGCACCGGGGTCACGACCTTGTATGGTGGTGGCGGCAACAATAATTTCACACTCGACGGCAAGAATATCTCCGCCGTGGTTGCAGCCGGTGACAACACGATCACCGCCGCGGCTTATTCTGCGTCGCCCTACAGCTACAACACGATTTCGACTGCCGGTGGCAACAATCTCATCACGCTGAATGCCGGGCAGGACACAGTCATGTCGGGCGGGACCGATACGATAAGGGTCGCCAATGCCGGGGATTACATCACCGTATCCGGGACGTCGGTCGTCAACATGACGACACTGTCCGCAAGCAATTCCGTGGTTGCGACAGGCAACGACGTCGTCAACATGCATGGTACGGGCGATAGCGTGTCGATCAGCGGCGGCTCCTCCGCGCTTGTGACCGGGAATGTGAATACTGTGAGCGACGGCGGTACGGGGCAGACCATCGCACTCGGAAACGCAAATACGATCACCGGCACCAGCGGCGCACCGATTGCGGTGTTCGGTTCGGACAACGTCGTCAATGCGGGACCGACCGGCCAATTTTATGCCTATGGCAGCAATAACGTGATCAACGCGGTTGGATCCGATACGGTTCTCGGCAACGGCACTGCCAATACGATCAATGTCGCCGGCGGTGGCGTCGTTTTTGCCGCAGGTGGCAACGACTCCATCATCACGTCGGCAAGCAGCAATGCCTTCGTCGTTGTGGGTGGCTCCGCCTCCAGCGATCTGGTGACGCTCGGCGGTTCTTCGTATGCCTATGTCGAAGGAAATACCTCGATCGCGGCGACCGGTACGAATTACATGCTGATGGCTTCGGGAAACAACAGCGCGACGCTTAACGGCGGGTCTCTGGCTTTCGTGATTGCCGGTGCCGACACGATCAATGCGACCGGTGCGGCAAACGTGTACGGCGGCGGGGGAACCCTCGATTTCATCGGTGGCGCCGGGCACAGCGTCGTCGAGATCGGCGCGGGCAGCGTGACGGCTTTGGCCGGGTCCGGCGGCATTACCGCTTATGGCGGAACCGAGGGCAATAACTCCCTCGTGGGCGGGAGCGGTTCGAATGTTCTGTATGCCGAAGGGACCGGCAGTACGCTGGTTGGCGGCACCGGAAACAATACGATGGTGGCCGCCGCAGGTGCGACGACCATGGTTGGCGGCGCGAATGCGGCGTTGAACAATTTCGTCTTCAACATGAATAGCGCCAATAGTTCCGACGTGATCACCGGCTTCAGCAACGGACCTGATAAAATCACTTTGGGCTCGGGCGTTACGATCACCAATCAGACGATGGGTGTGGGCTCCATCGCTCTCACCCTGAGCGACGGCACCAAGATTTCCGTGGTCGGTGCATCGGCGGCGTTGACCGCCAGCGTCAGTGGTTCGACGACGATTCTGAGCTGACGTTTCTGGTTTCGGCTGCTTGCATCGTGATGGGCGAACTGCTCGGTCACGGATGAACCTCTTTGCCGCGGGATCGGTTTCGAGCGATCTCGCTGCGGGAGGGAGTTGAATTTCGTGCAATGGACCGCGGGCTTTCGAGGGCGTGGACGATCAGTCGGGAATGAAATTTTTACGGCCTTGGGTCGATCGGGAGCCGGACGATACACGCAGCGGTTTCGATGGTGTCTCGGCGGAATGGTCGATCCCTGGGCATGGCGGTGCTGGTCGTGGATGGCGTGATAGTTGGCTTGAGGGGTCCACTCTGAAGCCGGCGGTAGGACTGTGCATCGGCTATAAATACGTTCGATCGCTGTGGAGCCGGTTGCGTTTGATCGCTGTGCGCCGCCGATGGGAGCTGATCCGATGTGGCGACTTTTAGTGGCGGCGCTTTCCTTTGACGGCATGGACCAATAAAATCGCCATGTGAGCAAAGTCGGGCATCGGTTTGGGAGGGATGCATTCGGTGACGATCCTGCCCGTTACGACGCGGTACGCCCGGCTTATCCTGATGAATTATACGAGCGGCTTGAGGCGATTGGCGCGCTGCGCCGCGGAATTTCGATTTTCGAAATTGGTCCCGGGACGGGGCTCGCGACCCGGCGGCTGCTGGACTACCGCCCTCGCCGCCTGCTTGCCGTGGAGCCGGACTCCCGGCTTGCCGCTTATCTGGCCGATCGATTCCGCTTGCATGAGGGATGTGACGCCCTGGGAATCGCCACGGCACCGTTCGAAACCGTGGGTCTTGCACCGGAGTCGTTCGATCTCGGCATTGCCGCGACCTCGTTTCACTGGGTGCGGCAACCGGGCGGGCTCGATCGTGTTCGTGCGGCTCTGTTGCCGGGGGGCTGGTGGGCGATGTGGTGGACGAATTTCGGTACCGCAATCTCGGATGATTTCCAGATCGCGATACAGCCGATATTCATGGAAACCCTTGGCGTCGCGGCGCAGGGCTCCCGGACGCGGCTGGCTTTCGACCTCGACCATTCCCGGCGTCGCGATCAGCTCGGCCGTGCGGGGTTTGCGCAGATCGGGGTTATGAGCTGGCAGCACCGCCGCCAGCTCACGACCGCAGCGTTGATCGATCTGTATTCCAGTTTTTCAGTGATCAAGGCTCTGCCCGATGGGAATCGGGCACGGTTACTCGATGGGCTTGCCGACATCGCCGAGACCAGATTCGGTGGAGCACCGGAGCGGGTGTTCACCACGACGCTCTATACCGCGCAAAATCCGCTCAGGGCCGGGTGAGCGAGAGCAGAACGTCTTCGATCGCCGCGAGGTCGCTGGGGCGGGAGAGCCGGTGTTCGCCGTCCTTGATCAGGAGCACGCGGGTATCGGTGCTGGCGATGCGCTCTGCGATCCGCAGACTGGTCTGCCACGGCACTTCGAGATCGCACTGGCCGTGGATCAGGCGGGTCGGGCCGGTGAAATCGATCGTCGAGCGGAGCACGAGATGTTTCGCGCCATCTTCGAACAGGCCGGGCGTCAGGACGGTGGGTGAGCCGTAGGGGTTGGGCAGGGCGATGTCGCGGTTGCTGGCAAGGTGTGCGATGGCCTCGGTGGTCAGGCTGGGGCGGATCAGGTCTTCGGTGAAATCGGGCGCGGCGGCGACGCCGAGGAGGCCGGCGATTCGCGAGGCAAGCGCCCGAACCAGCAGCAGCATGATCCAACCACCCATCGAGGAGCCGACCAGGATCAGCTTGCCGTGCGGCACCACGCGGTCGATGACCGCTCGGGCGTCACCGGCCCAGCGGCTGATCGTGCCCTCGGAAAATTCGCCGCCGGACGTGCCGTGACCGGAATAATCGAGCCGGAGCATCGCCTGCCCCCGCGCGGCACAGACCGTGCGCAGATGAAGTGCCTTGCTGCCCTGCATGTCCGAGGCGAAACCGGGGAGAAAAACCACCGTCGGCCCCTCCCCCGCCAGATGGGCGTAGGTGAGTGCCGTGCCTTGGTGGTCGATCGTGCCGATCTGCTCGTGCATCGCGCTCTCCCTTTATCCTGCATGTCATGGTAACGCCGCCGTCTCACAGCAGGTGACGCATGGCCAAACCGTCCGACTTCGCGATTCTACAGGTTCTGCCGCAACTGGAAACCGGGGGCGTGGAGCAGGTTGTGATCGAACTGACGGAAGCGGTGGCCCGCACCGGGGCGCGGGCGCTGGTGGCGAGCCTGCCGGGGCGGCTCGTTCCAGCGGTGGAACGGGCCGGCGGGATTCACATTCCTCTCGATCTCAAATCGCGCAACCCGTTCCGGATGGGGTGGAATGGCGATCAGCTGGCCAAGCTGATCAAGAAGCAGAAGGTTTCGCTGATCCATGCCCATTCCCGGGCACCGGCGTTTGCGGCCCGGGCGGCGAGCATGCGGCGGGAGATTCCGTTCGTGACGACCTACCACGGTGCTTACAACCAACGCGGCCTGTTCAAGCGGCGGTATAATGCGGTGATGGCGTCGGGGAACCGGGTGATCGCGATTTCACGATTCATCGCGGACCTGGTGCGCGAGCGGCATCATGTCGGGGATGACCGGCTGCGGATCGTGCCTGGCGGGGTCGATCCGGTGAAGTTCGATCCCGAGACGGTCAATGGCGGGCGGATCGATCGGCTCGCGCGGGCGTGGCGGCTGCCGGATGGCGGGCAGACCATCATGCTGCCGGCGCGGCTGACCTCGTGGAAGGGGCAGGAGGTGATGATCGAGGCGCTGGGGCGGATGCGGCATCGGGACGTCACACTGATCCTGCTCGGCAGCGCTCAGGGGCGCGATGCTTACGCGAAAACGCTGGCGGAGCGGGCGCGGAGCCACGAGGTTGCGAGCCGGGTGCTGTTTGCCGGGGACTGCGCGGACATGCCGGCGGCCTACAAGCTGGCGGATGTCGTGGTCAATGCATCGACCGATCCGGAAGCATTCGGGCGCACCATCGTCGAGGCGCAGGCGATGCGGCGGCTGGTGATCGCGAGCGATCATGGCGCGGCGCGCGAAACCATCGTGGACGGGGAAACCGGCTGGCGGGTGAAGCCGGGCGACGCGGCTGCGCTGGCGGCGGCGCTGGATGCGGCGCTCGATCTTCCGGTCGAGGCGCGTATCGAAATGGGGCACGCGGGGCGAGCATTCGTTTCGGAACATTATTCGATCGCGGCGATGCAGGCGGGAAATCTGGCGGTTTATCACGAGTTGCTGGGGTGAAAGTGCCGGGATGAAAGTCATGGTGATCCGGCACGGCGCGCTGGGCGATATCGTGCTCAGCATGCCGGCTTTCGCCGCGATCCGGGCGCATCATGGCGGGGCCGCGATCTCGCTGCTGACGACGGCGCCGTTCGCGGGGTTTCTGGCGCAGGCACCGTGGTTCGACACCGTCATCGTCGATGAGAAGCCGGCCCCCTGGGATTTTGCGGGGTTGGTGCGGCTGCGGCGGCGATTGGCGGGGTTCGACATGGTGTACGATCTGCAGACATCGTCGCGGTCGTCGCGCTATTTTCGGCTGGCGGGCAGGCCGGAGTGGTCGGGGATTGCGCGTGGGGCGCGGTTTTTTCATGGGAATCCGGGGCGGAACCGGCTGCATACGCGCGAGCGGATTGCCGAGCAACTGGCGATTGCCGGGATCGCCCCCCTGCCCGCTCCCGATTTGTCCTGGCTGCGTAGGGTGCCGCCGCCGTGCGCGCTTCCGGAGACGTTTGCTGCCCTGATTCCGGGGGCTGCGCCGCATCGGCCGGAGAAGCGCTGGCCGGCGGCGCGGTTCGGGGCGCTCGCCGCGCAATTGCCGATGCCGGCAGTGATTTTCGGCACTGAAGCCGAACGGTCGCTCGCCGATGAAATTCGCCGCGTCGCACCCGGAGTGATCGATATGACCGGGCGCACCGACATCGCGCAGCTTGCCGCCTGCCTGGGTCGTGCCACCATCGTGATCGGCAACGATACCGGGCCGGTGCATCTGGCGGCGGCGCTGGGCGTGCGGTGCATCGTGCTGTTCGGCGGTGCCAGCGATCCGGTGTTGACGGCACCGCGGATGCCGGATGGGGCGTGGCCGACGATTATTCGGGTGGCAGATCTTTCGGAGTTGGCGGTATCTCCGGTGGCGGCGGCGGTCGAGCAAGGATGAGCAAGCGAGACTACTTTTTTGCAAAAAAGTAGCAAAAAACTCTTGTTGGGTTGAGGTGGCCCATTTCTGTCGCTTGGGCCGAGGTTGACGAAGTCCCGTGCGCTTGGCTTTGAGCGGCCGGGGCGGCATAACCCTCGCTCACCCTTGCCCTGAAGGAGCAAAATCATGCCTGCGATCACTTTGCCTGACGGTTCCGTCCGCGACTATCCGGGCGCCGTCACCGGCACCACGATCGCGGCATCGATCGGCCCGGGGCTGGCGAAGGCGGCGCTGGCGATGGAGGTCGATGGCGCGATGATGGATATCGCGCGCGAGATCGAGCGGGATGCGCGGGTGCGGTTCATTACCCGCAAGGACCCCGAGGCGCTGACGATGATCCGCCACGATGCGGCACATGTGATGGCCGAGGCGGTGCAGTCGCTGTATCCCGGCACGCAGGTGACGATCGGGCCGGCGATCGAAGGCGGGTTCTATTACGATTTTTTCCGCAACGAGGCCTTCACCCCGGATGATCTGCCCGCGATTGAGGCACGGATGCGCGAGATCGTCGCGGCCAATGCGCCGTTCACCCGCGAGGTCTGGCCGCGCGCGACCGCGATCGAGTTTTTCGAGGCGCGTGGGGAGCGGTTCAAGGCGGAACTGATCCGCGATCTGCCGGATGCCGAGACGATCACGATCTATCGGCAGGGCGACTGGCTCGATCTCTGCCGGGGGCCGCATATGCGCGGTACCGGGGATATCGGCGGTGCGTTCAAGCTGACCAAGGTGGCCGGTGCGTATTGGCGGGGCGATCATCGCAACCCGATGCTCAGCCGGATCTATGGCACCGCATGGCGGGACCAGAAGGAACTCGATGCGCATCTGCACCAGCTGGAGGAGGCGGAGCGGCGCGATCATCGCAAGATCGGACGGCAGATGGACTTGTTCCATATGCAGGAAGAAGCGGCGGGGTCGGTGTTCTGGCACGAGAAGGGCTGGCGGCTGTACCGGACGGTGGAATCCTATATGCGCCGCCGCCAGGAGCAGTTCGGGTATTCCGAGGTGCGCACGCCGCAATTGCTCGACCGCTCGCTGTGGGAAAAGTCGGGACATTGGGAGAATTACCACGCGCATATGTTCATCGCCGAGGTCGAGGACGAGAACAAGGTGCTCGCGGTCAAGCCGATGAACTGCCCGTGCCATGTCCAGATTTTCAACCATGGGCTGCGCTCGTATCGGGAATTGCCGCTGCGGATGGCGGAATTCGGGGCGTGCCATCGATATGAGCCTTCGGGGTCGCTGCATGGCATCATGCGGGTGCGCGGGTTCGCGCAGGACGATGCGCATATTTTCTGTACCGAGGATCAGATCGCGGACGAGACGGTGCGGTTCGTCGAGATGCTTCGGCTGGTGTACCGGGATTTCGGGTTCGCCGACTTCGCGGTGAAATTCGCCGACCGGCCGACACCGCGCGCGGGCAGCGATGAGGTCTGGGACAAGGCCGAGGCGGCGCTGAAATCGGCCTGCGCGCAAGCCGGGGTGCAGTATACGCTCAATCCCGGCGAGGGGGCGTTCTATGGGCCGAAGCTCGAATTCGTGCTCCGGGATGCGATCGGGCGGGATTGGCAGTGCGGGACGTTGCAGGTCGATTTCGTGCTGCCGGAGCGGCTGGATGCCAGCTACATCACGGCGGAAAGCCAGCGTGCTCGGCCGGTGATGCTGCATCGTGCGATACTGGGGAGTTTCGAGCGGTTCATCGGCATGATGATCGAGAATTGCGCGGGGCGGTTTCCGCTCTGGCTGGCCCCCACGCAGGTGGCGGTCGCCAGTATCGTGACCGATGCGAACGAGTATGCCGAAATCGTGGCGGGGCGGTTGAAATCCGCCGGGCTTTCGGTGACCACCGATCTGCGTAATGAAAAGATCAATGCCAAGATCAGGGATTTGAGCCTTGCGCTGATCCCGAACATCACGGTGGTCGGGCGGCGGGAGGCGGAGCAGAACACGGTATCGCTGCGCCGGCTCGGCAGCGATGCGTCCACGACGGTGGCGCTCGATGAGGTGGTGACCGCGCTCAGGACCGAGGCGACGCCGCCCGATCTGCGATGACAGGCCGGGCCGGGGTGCTGACTGCGCCCCGGTGTGCGGCACATATTCCGGTCTTGTAATTTTCCGGAACGGCATCGGAGAGGCCGCTGATGTATGAGTGAACTTTTCGTGATCGACATTCGGTCGATCCGGACGGGGAGCAGTTCAGGGAATGGTCAAGGCATCGCCGGTTGCATCGGGCTCGATGGGTGCGAAGGGTCGCAACCCGGGACGGGGTCCCGCCAAAGATCCGGCGAAGATGATGACGTTGTTCGTCCTCGTGGTGGTGACGCTCTATTTCGGGCGGGAAGTACTGATCCCGATTACCCTGGCCTTGCTGCTGGCGTTCCTGCTGGCGCCACTGGTCGCGCTGTTTCGGCGCTGGCGGCTGGGGCGAATACCGTCCGTGTTGCTGGTGGTGACGGTGACGATCGGGGTTCTGCTCGGCATCGGCAGCGTGATCGGCGGGCAGATCGGGTCGCTCGCGCATGATCTGCCGAACTACACCAAGACGATCGAGACCAAGGCGGCGGCGATTCAGGCCGAGACGATCGGCCGGGTGACCAAATTCATGCAGCCGGCAAGGAAGACGGCGCAGGGTGGCGCGGCCGCTTCGGCACCCGCAGCGACGCCGGGCGGCCAGATGGCCCCGACGGCGGCACCTGCGCGCGGTTCGACCGGCGTGACGTCGCATTGGGGCGTGGTGAAGGAGGTTCTGGGGCCAGTGCTCTCGCCGCTGGCCACGATCGGCATCGTGTTCATCGTCGCGATATTCGCGTTGTTGCAGAGCGAGGATTTACGGGACCGGCTGATCCGGCTGATCGGGGCAGATGATATTCACCGGACCACGATCGCGATGGATGATGCGGATTCGCGGTTGCGGCGGTATTTTCTGACCCAGCTTACGGTAAACACCACGTTCGGCATCGTGGTCGGGGTCGGGCTGTTTTTCATCGGTGTGCCCAACCCGGTGCTGTGGGGGGTGTTGTCAGCGCTGTTGCGGTTCATTCCGTATATCGGCTCGATGATTTCCGCCCTGCTGCCGATCGCTCTGGCGGCGGCGGTGGAACCGGGCTGGTCGATGGCGCTGTGGACGGCAGCACTTTACATCGTGGTCGAGGGGATCACCGGTCAGTTGATCGAACCGCTGCTCTACGGGCACAGCACGGGAATTTCACCGTTCGCCGTGGTGGTGGCGGCGATTTTCTGGTCGTGGGTGTGGGGGCCGGTCGGGTTGTTTCTGTCGACGCCGCTGACCCTTTGCCTCGTGGTGATCGGGCGCAACGTCAAGCGGCTCGAATTTCTCGATGTGATGTTCGGGGACCAGCCGGCGCTGAGCCCGGTGGAGACCTTCTATCAGCGGCTGCTGGCCGACGACGCGGACGAGGTGGTGGAGCAGGCTGAGACGCTGCTCAAGGATATGACGCTGGCGTCGTATTATGACGAGGTGGCCTTGCCGGGGATGCAACTCGTGGCCGCCGATGCCGATCGGGGCGTGCTGGAACCCGAGCAGCTCGATACGGTGAAGACGGCGATCTATGAATTGGTCGAGACTTTGGCCGAGCATGTCGAGCCGGCCGGGGATGGACGTGCCGAGGGGGTGCTCGTTGCCCCTGCCGGTCTGGAAGCGCCCGCGATTTTGAGCATTGCCGGGCGGGGGCCGCTCGATGAACCGGCTTCGGCGATGCTGGTGCATCTGTTGCAGCAACAGGGAATTGCGGGGCGTCTGGTCAGGTACGACGATGTTTCACGGCATGCCTTGCAGCATCTGGACGTCAGCAACGTGGCGATGGCGTCGATCGCGTATCTCGATATCAGCGGCAGTCCGGCGCATCTGCGCTATCTGATCCGGCGGTTGCGGCGCTATCTGCCCGAGGGCACGCCGATTCTGGTGGGGCTGTGGCCGCATGAGGAGCCGGCACTTCAGCAGGAGCGGATGCGGACGACGATCGGGGCGGATCATTACGCGAGTTCCTTTGCGGACGTGATGGCGCAATGCCGCACGGTCGTCGAACATCGGTCTCCCGTCGAGCCCGCGACGCAGATCGCCTGACGGCGGAGACGCCAATTTCACCCGATGTTGCTATTCATCGAGATCGTGGAGGCGGCGCAGCAGCGCGACGCGGCGGCGGGGGAAGTTGCGTCGGGTGTCTGCCAAGGCGTGGGGGCTCGACCATCGGACATTGGCGAACATTGCCGCCGGGCGGCGTGCCGAAAGACCGATCATCCAGTAACCGCCATCCGCCGCCGGGCCGAACACCGCGTGATGGCCGCGCAGGAGGCGGAGTGCTTGACGCAGGTCGGACGGCGCGATGTCGGGGATGTCGCTGCCGATCAGAATGACCGGACGGTTGGGGAAATGCGCCATCGCGCGCTGCATGCGGGTGCCGAGATCGCCTCGACCCTGCCTTTGGATCGCCCATCCGGGGGCGCGGAGGCGCGCGTGATGGTCCGGCGTGATCGCGACGACGAGGGCGACGCGGCGCAGCGGGCGGATACGCCGGAGCAGGCGGTGCAGCAGGGTGCGCGAGAGGTTCAGCGCCGCGCGGTCGCCGATCTTGCGCGCCAGCCGCCGCTTGCCGACGCCGAGCCGGGGGATGCGGGTGAACACGATCACCACGGGCAGACTCATCGGCGGTAGTCATGATTGGCGGGAGCGTCGGGGGCGATCAGGTAGCGCAGCAGGCGGATGAGGTTGGCGGCGGCGCGGCGGACCCAGCCATCGCGGATATAGGCTGAGGCATCGGTGGTGACGATGAGGTTCATCGGGGCGAGACGGCGGCAGCCGAGATTTCGGGCCAGCGCGACATCTTCCATCAAGGCGAGGCATGGCATGCCGCCGGCGGCTTCGAGCAGGTCTCGATGGATCAGCAGGCCCTGATCGCCGTAGGGCAGGCGGAACAGGAAGCAGCGCAGGCGGACCAGCGCTTCGAGGAGGCGGGCGCGCAAATCGGCGCTGGCGAAGCGGAGCGTGCCGAAATAGGCGCGGCTTGGGTCGGTGAGGTTTCGGCGGATCGTGGTGGGCCAATCGGGCGGGAGGTGGGAGTCGGCGTGAAGCAGAAGCAGCCATTTGGTGGGGGCCGCCGCGATGCCGCGTTGCAACTGGCTGCCGCGCCCGGATGGTCCCTCGATCAGGATTGCCCCGGCGGCGCGGGCGAGGGTTGGCGTTTGATCGGTGCTGCCGCCGTCGCTGACGATGATCGCCGCGACCAGATCGGGTGCGGTGGCGATGGTGGCGAGCAGGGCCGGCAGGTGGGCCGCTTCGTTCAGCGTGGGGATCACGACCGAGATGCGGGCGACGACATGGTTCATCGGCGGCGCCACTTATGGAGGCGATGGAGCAAAGCGAGGCCGCGCGGGGAGGCATGTTTCTGGCGCCAGAGGCCGGCGACGGCGCGGATCGCCTCGCTGCGGGTCGGGTACGGGTAGATCGTGCCGAGCAGTTTTTTGAGGCCGAGCCCATGCTGGATCGCGATGGTGAAGCCGGTCAGGATTTCGCCGGCATGGGTGCCGACGATGGTGGCCCCGAGAATCCGGTCCGATCCCGGGCGGGTCAGGACGGTGACGAACCCTTCGGTGTCGGCTTCCGCGATCGCGCGATCGAGTTCGGTGAATTCGTAGCGGGTGATCTCGCAGGCGATGCCGCGCGCCCGGGCTTCGCGTTCGTTGAGGCCGACCCGTGCGATCTCCGGGCTGGTGTAGGTGACTGCCGGGACCGCGCGATACGAGGGTTTGAACCGCCAGAACGGGCTGAACAGGGCGTTCAGGGCAGCGAATCCACCCTGAAATCCGGCAATATGGGTCAGTTGATACGGGCCGGCGACATCGCCGCAGGCAAAGATGGTGGGCTGGAGGGTTTGCAGCCAGGCATCGGTTTCGATCGTGCGGCCCGGGCCCGGAGCGATGCCGAGGTCTTCCAGCCCGTAGCCGGAAAGGCGCGGCTTGCGCCCGATTGCGAGAAGAATCCGGTCGAACCCGATATCGACGATGTCATCCTGAAAATCGGTGCGCAGGGCGAAGCCGCCATGTTCGGCAAGGACGGCCACGGCGCGATGTCCGGTCAGGATGGTGACGCCGTCACGCCGCAGGGCGATGGCGATGGCGGTGGAAACATCGTCGTCCTCGCGCGGGAGCAGGCGGGCAGCGCTTTCGACCAGAGTGACGTCACTGCCCAGACGGGCGAAGGCCTGCGCCATTTCGCAGCCGATCGGGCCGCCGCCGAGGATGAGCAGGCGGGCGGGCAGAGTTTCGAGGTCCCAGAGGGTTTCCGAGGTTGCCGAAGGGCAATGGGCGAGGCCTGGGATCGAGGGGATCACCGGTTCGGCCCCGGCGGCGATGACGATGGCGCGGGTGGTGATGATGTCCCCACCGATCGCGACCGACCAGGGCGAGACGATTCGGGCGTGACCGTGCCGGACATCGACGCCGAGTGCCGTATAGCGCGCCACCGAATCATGGGGGGCGACACCGGCAATGGCGGCGCGCACCGCGGCGCGCGCGGCGGGGAAGTCCATTCCGAGGCGGGCCGCATGGAGCAGGGCTTTGGAGGGCACGCAACCGGTATTGAGGCAATCACCGCCCATGACGGCCGATTCGATCAGGGTGACACGGGCGCGCAGCGCGGCGGCGACATAGGCGGTGACCAACCCGGCAGCGCCCCCGCCGATCACCACCAGATTGCGATCGAAGCGGCGGGGGCGGGAAAATCCGGCCTGGCGGCGGCGTCGTGTCAACGCATTGCGCACGAGCGGAGCGGTCAGTGGCAGGGCGGCGAGGAGCAGCAGGCCGAGGATCAGGCGCGGGGTCAGCACGGTGTGGTTGGCGCCCAGCGTGGCAAGGGTGGCGCCGGCGTTGACATAGATGATGGTGGCCGGGAGCATGCCGATCTGGCTCGCGAGATAGAAGCGGCCCAGAGAGAGCCGGGTCAGCCCGGCGAGCAGGTTGATCGCGACGAACGGGATGACGGGGACCAGCCGGAGGGAGATCAGATACAACGCGCCGTCACGCGCGATCCCGCGATCGATCCGGGCGAAGGCACCGGGAAACCGGGCCAGTGCGAAATCGCGCAGCAGGAACCGGGCGATCAGGAAGGCGAGGCTCGCGCCGATCGTGGCCGCGAAGGAGACGAGCACGCTGCCCGCGACCACGCCGAACAGCGCGCCCGCAGCGAGCGTCAGGATCAGCGCGCCGGGAAACGACAGGGCGGTGGCCAGGATATAGATGCCGAAAAACGCGGCGAAGCCGGTGAGGCGGTGACGGGTCACCAGATCATGCAGTGCTGCGAAATGGTGGTGGAGACCACTGGGGGTCAGTGAATGACGCTGGAGGGCCACGGCGATCCCGACGGTGACGAGGACGAGCCCGGCGAAGGCGAGCGGTCGGAGCCGGGATAATCGTTTCGGCAGGTTGATGATGTTCATGGCGCGTTCATGCCCGAGGATGGCCTTCGCATGCAAAAGCGGTGGCGCGGCCTTTATTCGGGAGGCAATCCGGCGGTGTTCGGTGCCGCCACCGGCTTGTGCTCGACGACGCGGAGGAATTGTTGCGCCATTGCGTGATAGACCGGTTCCTTGCACACCACCCGCGATGCCATGGTACCCAGGATTGCGGCGACACCGACCGGGACGGTCATGGCGGGGTTGCTGGTCATTTCGATCACGATGGCGGTGGCGGTGAGCGGGGATTGGACGACGCCGGCGAAATATCCGGCCATGCCGATCATGGCGAAGGCGGCCACCGGCAGGTTGGGGATCAGGTGGGCAAACGCCGTGCCGACGCCGACGCCGACGGCGAGAGAGGGGGCGAAGATGCCGCCGGGAATCCCCGACAGATAGGAAACCAGGGTTGCGAGGAATTTCAGCGGGGCGAATTCCAGCGGCGGCAGCACGCCGCGGGTCAGGGCGTCCCGGGCTTCGCCGTAGCTCGCATCGTAGACCTGACCATGCGAGGCGAAGCCGATGGCCGCGAGAATGAGGCCGCAGAGTGCCGCGAAAACGACGGGGCGGCTCCGTGCGAGGCGGTTGACCGATGCCGGCATGAAGCGGGCCGGCATGATGAGGATCTGGGCGAACAGACCGCCGGCAAGGCCGCCGACGACGGCGCAGACCGGGACCAGCAGCCAGATCGAGCCGAGCGCGAGGGTAGCGCGCGAGAAGCCGAAATAGGGCTGGTAGCCGAGCACGAGAAACAGGGTGACACCGCTGGCGAAGGCGGCGAGGATGATCGAACGGACCTGACGATCATCGAAGCTGCGGGCCATTTCCTCGATCGCGAAGATGATCCCGGCGATCGGGGCGTTGAAGGCGCAGGTGATGCCGGCGGCGCCACCGGCGAGGATCAGCAATCGCTGGAGCGCGTGGCTGCGTTCCAGCCCGAGGCGGCCGCAGATGTTCATCGTGGCGCAGCCGATCTGCACCGTCGGGCCTTCCTTGCCGATCGAGGCGCCGACCGCGAAGCCCAGCAGGGTCAGCAGGAACTTGCCGGCTGCGATGCGGAGGGAGAGCACCGAATCGACATCGGCGGGGTCCTGCATCTGCAGGCCCGCCATTGCCTGCGGGATCCCCGAGCCCTGAGCGCCCGGAAAGACGCTGCGGGTGAGGAAAACGATCAGGGCTAGCCCTGCGGGACAGAGCAGGAAGGGCAGCCACTCCCGGCCGGTCGTGATCGTGGCGAAAAAGGCACTGGCGCGGATCACGCCGAGGCCGAAGACGATCGAGATCAGGCCGGTGATCACCGCCGCGAGTACGAAGATCACGTTGCGTTTGGTGGCGGCCATGCGCGTGCGGCGCTCCGCTAGAGGATGAAGCGGGAGAGATCGCCCTTGGCCGCCAGTGGCGCGACCCGATCATGCACGAGGCTGGCATCGACGCTGATGGTTTCGCCCGACCGGTCGGTGGCACCGAAGCTGATGTCCTCCAGCATGCGTTCGAGGACGGTGGCAAGACGGCGCGCGCCGATGTTCTCGACGCGGTCGTTGATGTCGGCGGCGAGGCTCGCGATGGCGTCGATCGCGGCATCGGTGAAGTCGAGATGGACGTTTTCGGTCTCCATCAGCGCAACGTATTGCTTGAGGAGAGAATGTTCGGGTTCGGTGAGGATGCGGCGGAGATCGTCGCGCGAAAGCGGCGCGAGTTCGACGCGGATGGGCAGGCGGCCCTGGAGTTCGGGCAGGAGGTCGGACGGTTTGGCGACATGGAAGGCGCCCGAGGCGATGAACAGGATGTGGTCGGTCTTGACCGGGCCGTATTTGGTGGTGACCGTGGTGCCTTCGATGAGGGGGAGCAAGTCGCGCTGCACGCCTTCACGCGAGACATCGCCGCCACGGAAGCCGCCTTCGGTTTTGGCGCAGATTTTGTCGATTTCGTCGAGGAAGACGATGCCGTGATTCTCCGCGTGGATGCGGGCATCAGCGGTGAGCTGGTCGGTATCGAGCAGACGGTCGGCTTCCTCGCGGTTCAGCGCGATGCGGGCGGCGGCGACGCTCATGCGCTTGCGGCCCTGCTGGCGGCCGAACATGGATTTCATCATTTCGCCGATGTTGGCGGCACCGCCGGGGGGCATGCCCGGCATATCGAGCTGTCCGATCATGTTGGCGGGGTTTTCGGCGACCTCGATGTCGATTTCCTTGTCTTCCAACTGGCCGTCGCGGAGCATGGTGCGGAAGCGGTTGCGGGTATCGGCGGAGGCCCCCTCCCCTACCAGAGCGGTCAGGAGCCGGTCCTCGGCGGCGAGTTCGGCGCGGGCGGCGACGCCTTTGCGGTTGGCATCGCGCAGCATGGTGATCGAGATTTCGACCAGGTCGCGGATGATGCTTTCGACGTCGCGGCCGACATAGCCGACTTCGGTGAATTTGGTGGCTTCGACCTTGATGAAGGGGGCTTGGGCGAGTTTGGCAAGGCGGCGGGCGATTTCGGTTTTACCGCAGCCGGTCGGGCCGATCATCAGGATGTTTTTCGGGACGACCTCCTCGCGCATGGCTTCGGGGAGCTGCTGGCGGCGCCAGCGGTTGCGCAGCGCGATGGCGACGGCGCGTTTGGCATCGTTCTGGCCGACGATGAAGCGGTCGAGCTCGGAGACGATTTCGCGGGGGGTGTAGGTTGGGCTGTCGATCACAGGGTTTCCACAATCAGGTTATGGTTGGTGTAGATGCAGATGTCGCCGGCGATTTTCATGGCACGGCGGGCGATGTCCTCCGCGGTGAGACCATCGACGGTGAGCAGGGCGCGGGCGGCGGCGAGGGCGAAATTGCCACCGGAGCCGATGGCGATGATGCCGTCTTCGGGTTCGAGCACGTCGCCGTTGCCGGTGAGGGTGTAGGAATGGATGCCATCCGCCACCGCCATCATGGCTTCGAGGCGGCGGAGGTAGCGGTCGGTCCGCCAATCCTTGGCCAGTTCGACGCAGGCACGTTCGAGCTGGTTGGGGAAACGTTCGAGTTTGGCTTCGAGGCGTTCGAGCAAGGTAAAGGCATCGGCGGTGGCACCGGCAAAGCCGGCGAGGACGGCACCGTTGCCGATGCGCCGGACCTTGCGGGCATTGCCTTTGACCACGGTGTTGCCGAGGCTGACCTGGCCATCGCCGGCCATGGCGACCGCGCCGTTCGCGCGGACGCAGAGGATGGTCGTGCCGTGCCAGCCGACCGGATCGTGCGGGTTTTCCATGATTGGGAGATGGCATGGGTGGCGTAGAGAAGGAAGGGAAGCGCTTCTTTTTTGAAAAAAAGAAGCAAAAAACTTTTTGGAGTTGGGTTCCCGGCGGTGTCACCCGAATGGGCTAACGAACAAGAGTTTTTTTGCTTCTTTTTTTGCAAAAAAAGAAGACCTTGCTTTACTTTTACCGGTCGTGGTGTGTTGTGACGGGCGGCGCGGCAGCGTGCTGGATAAGCAAAAAAGGACGATCAGGGATGCGTGAGGGGTTCGAGACCAGGGTCTATCATTATTTCGAGATCATCGTGGTGCAGGTGCTGACGCTGCTGATGGCGGTGGTGGTGACCGCGGCGCTGCTGCATCTGATTGCCAACATTCTGCACGATATTTTCTATACCAGTTTCGATCCGACCAATCCGGCGATTTTCCAGTCGGTGTTCGGGGCGATTTTTACCGTGGTGATCGCGCTGGAGTTCAAACGATCGATCCTGGTGACCAGCGAGCGGGCCGAGGGGTTGGTGCGGGTGCGGGTGGTGATATTGATCGGGATGCTGGCGATCGTGCGCAAGCTGATCATTCTGGATCTGGGCAAGGGGCAGTCGGAGACGTTGTTTGCGCTTTCGGCGGCGTTTTTATCGCTGGGGGCGGTGTATTGGCTGGTGCGCGATCAGGATCGGCGGGATCAGGCCGAGGGGTTGGAGTAGGGATATGTCAAGATGACGTGTTTGGAGGCGGTTGACCGACCGGGGACGGAACTGCCGGCGATTGGCGTGGATGGTTTCGGAGAGATTGGTCGATCAGTCCCCAGGTCGGGGCGCGATCGGTCCAGATAAAACTTTGCGGACGCCCGAGACCGGGATCGTCGAGCGTTCCGGCGCGGATAACCGTGAGACCGGAGCGACCGGATGACTCGCTGAACAGCGGCGTGCCGCAGTGGGGACAAAACGAGCGCTGCATCGTGTTGCCGCTGTCGGCGGTGCTTTGATAGGACTGGAGGGCGCCCGTGACGGTCAGATCATTTTTGTTGAAGATCAGGTTGATGGAGGCATTGCCGGCGGCAAGATACTGGCAGTCGCGGCACCAGCAAGCCCGCGTTGCGATCGGCGCCGAGGTTGATTGAAAGCGGATTCTGCCGCAGAGGCAGCCGCCGGTTATCGGGCGTTCCATGATCGTGATGTGTCCGGGTTCATGTCAGTTCCTCGGCACGATATCAGGCGGGTGGCGGGGTCTGGCGTGGCAGGTTTTCCAACGTGTGGTCGATCAGGCCCCGGTCGGGCGCTCGCTCAGTCCAGATGAAACCTTCAGGGCGGGCGAGCGATGGATCGTCGAGCGTACCGGCGCGGACCGCGAGCAGGCCGGGCGCAGCGGCGGATTCGCCGAACAGAGGCGTGCCGCATTGGGGACAGAACGATCGTTGCACCGCGTTGCCGCTGTCGGCGGTACTTTGATAGGTGCTGACCGCGCCGTTGATGGCGAGATGGTCTTTGACGAAAATCACGTTGATCGAGGCGTTGCCAGCAGAAAGGTATTGGCAGTCCCGGCACCAACAGGCGCGGCTGGCGAACGGCGCCATGTCCGATTGGAAGCTGACGCTCCCGCACAGGCAGCGTCCTGTGATGGTGGGTGCCATTGTTCTGACCTCCTGCACGGCTTTCGCGGAAGATTTTGGGCCGAAGGTGCCCTGGGGTTTTATTTATCGCCGAAAACCGTGCATCGAAGCAACGAAAATCGCGATCAGCCGGGTTGGGTGGATTTGAAGCTCGGCAGCGCCTCGATTTTGGTCCACCAGTCGTGCAAGCCGGGGATGTCGAAGAGGACGTCCTTGTCAGGGGTCATGGCGACGTAGGCAGCGATCGGGGCGAGGTAGAGGTCCGCGAGGCTGAGGTCGCCGGCGATGAAAGCGTCGTGGCCCCTGGTCTGCATGGCGAGGGTGAGCACCTTGCGGCCCGCTTCGATTCCGGCGCGACGGGCGGTCTCGTTTTTGCCGCCGACGAAATCGGGGAAGAGGTGATAGGCAGCGACGCCGCCGAGCAGCGCACCATAGCCGTAGGAGTCGATCAGGCCGATGACCATGTCCATCCGCGCGCGATCTTTCGGAGTGGCCGGAATGAGAGAGCGGCCGGGCAGGACATCGTTCAGGTAGCGGGTGATCGCGCTGGTCTCGAGCAGGCGCAGGCCATCATGATCAAGCACCGGGACCTTGCCGAACGGGTGGCGGGCGAGGTGTTCGGGCTTCTGCGGTTCGCCTTCGAGCACGTTGATCTGATGCTGGGTGAAGTCGGTGACGCCTTTTTCGGCGAGGACCATTTTGACGGTGCGGACGTAAGTGGAGCCATCGAAGCCCCAGAGGACGAGGTCGGACATTGAGCGGTGTTCTCCCTGTGTGTTTGCGCGTGAGTTGGCTGGTGTTCAGAGAATGAGAGATGTGCGAGGAAATACAACTGCGCTTCATGGCCGATCTTGCCAAATGATGAAGCCGCTGGCTTAAACACCGCAAGATCAACCAACGGGGAACGCATATGTCGGGTCAGCACGCCGCAGATATCGCCGCACGGCTCGATCGCCTGCCGCCGTCGCGGACGGTGTGGACCATTATCGTTCTGATCTCGCTGGGCGGGGTGTTCGAGTTCTATGACCTGTTCTTTACCGGCTATGTGGCACCCGGCATGGTCGGGTCGGGCCTGTTCAAACCGGCGTCTCTCGGGATTTTCGCTTCGCTGACGGCATTGAAAGTGGCGGGGTTCGGCACCTTCGTGTTCGCGACCTTCGCCGGGCTTTGGCTCGGGGCGCTGGTGTTCAGCCAGGTCGCCGACCGGTTCGGCCGGCGGATCGTGTTCACCGGGGCGCTGATCTGGTACATGATCTGCACCGCGATCATGGCGTTCCAGACCAGCGGGTTTGCGCTGGATATCTGGCGCTTCATCGCCGGCATCGGCATCGGGGTCGAGCTGGTGACCATCGATACCTTCATTTCCGAAATGATCCCACGCTCCGAGCGGGGACGGGCATTTTCGGTCAATCAGTTCATCACCTTTCTGGTCGTGCCGGTCATTGCGTTTCTTGCGTTCGTGCTGAAGGGAACTAGGCCGTTCGGGCTCGATTACTGGCGGGTGGTCATTCTGATCGGCTCGGTCGGTGCGCTGATCGTGTTCGTACTACAGCGCGGCATTCCCGAAAGTCCGCGCTGGCTCGCCCGCCATGGACGGATCGCCGAGGCCGATGCCATCGTGACCGACCTCGAACGTAAGGTCAGCCGCGAACTCGGGCGCGCCTTGCCGCCGCCGCAACCCGCCGCACCTGAGGAAGGTGGTGCCGGGTCGTTTTTCGAGATCTTCAGCCCACCTTATTTGAAGCGGACGATCATTCTCTCGATCTTCAACATGGCGCAGGTGATCGGGTTTTATGGGTTCGCCGCCTGGGTGCCGACGCTGCTGATCCATCGCGGCATCCATGTCACCGCCAGTTTGGAGTATGCGTTCATCATTGCGATCGCCAACCCGTTCGGCCCGCTGCTCGGCACGCTGTTCGCGGACAAACTCGAACGCAAAACCCAGATCATCGGCGGACTCGTGGTGATGGGGATCGTGATCGTGCTGTTCGCCCGGAGCAATGCGCCCGCCGTGTTGATCGCGCTCGGTGTGCTGTTCACCCTCGCCTCGAACATCATGTCGTTCGCGTATCATGGATATCAGCCCGAATTGTACCCGACGCGGATCCGGGCGCGCGCGGTCGGGTTCGTTTATTCGTGGTCACGCATCGCTGCGGCTTTCGCGGGGCTTGCGATCGGTATTCTGCTTGCCGATTACGGGGTGCCGGGTGTGGCCGTGTTCATCGCGATCGCCATGCTGGTGGGGATCATCATGATCAGCCTGGGACCATCGACCAAGGGTCTGGCGCTCGAACAGATCAACCACTGAGCCGACGGGCGGCGGCCATCAGAGGCCGCCCGGCTGCCCCACGAGACGCTCGATTTCGGCGCGGACCACACGCTCGACCAGACCGGGCAGATGGGTGTCGAGCCATGATTTCAGCAACGGGCGGATTTCCTCGCGGACGATCTCCTCGACGCTGATCCCGCCCCGGCTGATCGCGAGGTTGCGGTCGGCCGATACCGTCCGCACCAGCGCGCCGATATGGCTCGCGGCCGCCTCGGCCGCCTGGGCACCGAGAATGGGCTGCGGCCCCTCGATGGTGGAATGCGGGCTCGGCGTTGCGGCCGGACCCGCGTGACCCCGTTCGGGATCGTAGGGAACATCGGTTGCCGCAGCACCCGGCGGTAAGGCGCTTGAGAGCGTGGAGGCGGAACTGATCGCCGCCGGGGCGGGCAACTCGCTGCTCTCATGTCGCGCCGGGCCGGAGGGCGCCGGTTCGGGAACCATCATCGACGGATCGAGCATCATCACGGAGTCGCCGGTGGCACCGCGATCGCCTGTTGGCATCGGCACGGCTTCGTCATCCTTGAGAATGCGCCGGATCGAGGAGAGGATTTCATCCATCGATGGTTCGGCATTGATCGGCTCGTTCGAAATGCTCATGCGCAACTCCCGCCCTTGAGGGTCCCCTTATCGTGCCGCCGCCGGCGTGGGCTCGTTCAGCAGCGTGCCGTCAGGGGCGATACCTGCCGCCTCATACGCCGCATTGCCGTTGCCGAACAGCGCGTCCTTGACCTGATCGTAGTATTTCAGATCGTCATAATGTGTCACCGGCAGGGCCAGATCAGTCGCGGTCAGACGCCCGATCGCCGCCGCGATGGAGTAGGATTCATTGACGACGTTGGCGATATTCTGGATCTGGGTGGTCTGAGCGTTGAACAGCAATTGCTGGGCGTTCAAAACGTCGAGCGTGTCACGGGTGCCGACGATTTCCTGGCGTTCCGTGCCGTCGAGCGCGATCGCGTCGGACTTGATCTGCTCGCGCGTGCTGCGGACCGCGGCCTTCGAGGCGATCAGGCCTTCCCATGCCTGGGTTGCCGATTGCACGGCGGTCCGCCTTGCATCGATCACGGCGGAGTCGGCGTACTGGACCTTGTCGCGCGCCTGACGGATGGCGGCGTATTCCGAGCCGCCCTGATAGAGCGGCACGGTGAGGTTCGCGAGCACCTGCCCGCCATTGGATGAGCTGTTCGGACCGAGGGGATTATTTTCTTTGAAGGCGGAGGCTGAAACCGAAAGCTGTGGCGCGAGAGCGGCGATGGCGACGTCCACGGCATCGCGGTCCGCGCCCTGGGTGAACAGGGCCGATACCACGTCGGGGTTGTTGATCATCGCCTGGCGAACCAGATCGGCCTTGCCCTTGATCGGCAGGGCAAGCGGCTGCGGCGGCACGAGCTGGGCAGCCGGGTAGGAACCGACCAGCTGCTTGAAGGTTTCGTTGGCGATGTTGAGGTTGCCTTGCGCCACTTCGACCTGTTCCTGCGCCCCGGCGAGCGAGGCCTTGGCCTGGGCGACGGAGGTTTCGGTGATTTCACCGACATTGAACTGGTCGTTCACCGCGCGCAGCTGCTGGCTCAGCACGCGGCGATTGTTGATGTCCAAGGCCAGCAACTGCCGGTCGGTGATGACCGTGACATAGGCGTTGACCACCTTGGTGAACACGGTTTGCTCGGTCGAGATCAACTGGGCGCGTGCGGCGTAAACGTTGTTTTTCGCCTCATGGGTCTTGGCGACGGTGGCCCCCCCCGCGAACAGCTTTTCAGTCACCGTGAGCTGGCCGATTTCCTCGTTGCGGGTCTGGGGCAACCGATCGGTGGTGACGAGCGGCAGGCCGGTGAGCGGGTTGATGCTGGCGATCTGTTCGCTTTCGGTGCCGGTGATCCGCCCGGCGGTGCCTTGCAACTCGATGGTCGGCCGCCAGCCGGCGAGCGCGGCGGGGACGGTTTCATCGGTTGCGCGCAGATTGGCACGCTGCTCCTGCAAAGTCGGGTTATCGGCGTAGGCTTCCGCCAATGCCTGCATCAGCGTCGATGGGCGGGCCGATGGATCGCTGCCCGTCATGCCGGATGGCGCGCCCGACGGCACGGCCCATGCCAGGGGCTGGAGCGCCAGAACGGTGATCGGCACGAGGGCGCAAAAATTTTTCAGTCGGCGGCGCATGGTCATCCTTGAGCTATCCGTTTTGGGTCGTCTGCCGGGGCCGGGCGGCGCGGGTGATTTGCATTCACTGTGCCCGCATCAGAACGCGAAGGCCGGTGCGGCGGCGAATTCCGCGAGCAGCGGCGCATTGCAATCGGCGAGAACCCGGTGGGCAAAGCCTGCACCGCTGGGCTCGGCGCGGATCAGCCGTCCGACGCCGCGTTCGCGCATCACGGTGATCAAACGGCCGGTCTCGTTCAGTTGTCCGGCGAGGGCCGGAGGAAGATACTCGATCGCTCCTTCGATCACGATCAGGTCGAATCGCGTGTGCTGCGGTGCTCCCTGGATCAGCGCGCCGCCGATCAATCGGACGTCAGGTGTTTCGGCGGCGAGGGCGGACGATGCGATCGTGCGCAACGATGGCGATGATTCGAGCGCCACCACCACGCCGCCGCATGACGACAGCACCGCGGCACCGTAGCCGGTGTTGGCACCGATAACGAGAACCCGCTCGCCCGGCTGAACCGCCGCACTCTGGGCGAGTCTGCCGATCGTGAGCGGGCGCGGCATCATCCGTCCGTCGGCGAGCGGCAGGTCAGCATCGCTGTAAGCCTGCGCGGCCAGCGAAGGGGGCACGAACCGCTCGCGCGCAAGGGTGCGCATTGCGATGATGATCCGATCATCGACGATGTTGTTCGGGCGGACCTGACAATCGACCATCAGGGCGCGACTGGTGCGGAAATTCAGCTCTTTTTCCTTCATCACGTCTTTCAACAGGAAGCCTCCGGCTTTGCGCCGCACCATCTATAAAGCGAGTCGGCGATCTCGCAAAACATTCCTTGCGCCGGGAGCGGTGACGTCGCACCGAACCGTTGCCGATCGCTCCGCCATGCGCATACCTCCAGGCGGTCGGCTCGGTGCGCTCTTGACCATCGGGCGGCGATGGCCCGATAAGCCAGCGTGCTGCACCGGTCCGGTGGCAGAGTGGTGATGTAGCGGACTGCAAATCCGCGTATGCCGGTTCGATTCCGGCCCGGACCTCCAGCCGACCGCAGCTTCGTCCGACTTGATCGAGTACGTTCGATCCTCAAGCCTTGCACCAGTTCGCAACATCAGGCGTTCCGCATGAACCGTTCCGCAACAGTTATCGCCGTTCTGTTCGTGATTGCCGGGGCGGTGCTGATCGGGTTGCTCCGGCTGTTCGTTCCGGGCGTCCTTCTGATCCTTATCGGGATCGGCGCGGCCCTCGCGTTGCGCATGGCGAATGAGTGGGAGCGCGCCGTGGTTCTGCGCCTTGGCCGGTTCGCCGGGATTCGTGGCCCCGGTGCGTTCCTGATCATCCCCGTGATCGAGACCGTCTATGTTGCGGTCGATACCCGCAAGCAAAGCACGGTGATCAGTGCGGAAAATACCCTTACCCTCGACGGCGTTTCGGTCGCGGTCGATTCCATCCTGTTCTGGAAGGTCGAGGATGTGAAGCGCGTTGCGACCGAATTGCTCGACTATCGCGCGATGATCGGTCAGGTGGCGCAGACCTCGCTGCGCGAGACCATCAGCGGCATGACCCTCGCCGAGATTCTCGGCAATCGCGAACAGATGGACCAGCGCATCCGTACCGTCATTGCGGATAAATCCCAGGATTGGGGGATTGGCGGAATCGGCGTGCAGATCCGTGACGTTCGCATTCCGGGCGAGTTGAACGACGCGATGAGCCGCAATGCGCAGGCGGAGAAGGAAAAGCAAGCGCGTGTGACGCTCGCGAGTTCGGAAGTCGCCATTGCCGAACAGATCGTGCGGGCCGGCGATATCTATGCCGCAAATCCCGCCGCGCTGAAGATCAGGCAGATGAATCTGATTTACGAAATGAACAAGAACAAAGGCACGACGATCCTGATCCCGACCGATCTGGCCGGTGCGATGTCCGGCGTGCTCGGTACGATCCAGCCGCCCCTTTCGTCCGAGCCTGAGGCGAAACGGCCGTAATCGCGGCCAGACCACTCAAACAGACCTGTGGTGCAATCGGGGTGTGAAACGGCGCGCTCTCATAATCGGTGAGATGGTCTTTCTATAAATCCTATCATAACGCCGAATGGATAATATCCGATGAAGAAAAGCGGCCTATTGCAAGGAATATTCGACCTCGGCGGTATAATCGGGCTGGTCGGGGCCGAGATAGGAACTGAACAGGGTGAATTCGGCCACCAGTATTGGGGGCGAGCGGTAGAGGTTGCGGCTCTGGACGAATTCGGCGAATCTCGGCCCGACCGGCAGATCCATCCGCGCCAGCGTTACGTGCGGCGTGTAGCGGCGGCGTTCGTGCACCAACCCGATCCGCCGCAGTGCGGTTTCGATCTTGGTTTGCAGGTGAAACAGCGATTCGTTCCGCTCCACCCCGATCCAAAGCGCTGAAACCCGTCCGGCTTTCTCGAACCACCCTGCCCCGGTCAGAACCAGAGAAAATCCGCGTCCCCGCACCGCCGCCAGCGCGTGATCGATTTCCTCGGCCTCAAGCCGCTTCGCCTCGCCGATGAAGCGCAGCGTGAGGTGCATGTTCTGCGCCGGAACCCAGCGCGCTCCCGGCAGGTTGAACGCGAACCCCGCCAGGGTCGTCTTGATCTCCCATGGCAGATCGAGAGCGACAAACAGACGCATGAACGGCCCTCCTCGCAGCGCATATGCTGCCGAGACCGCACCGATCGGTCAAGCGTGCATCGCCACCTTCCCCGCCGCTGCTGATCTGGCATCGAGGCCGAGCATCAGCCCGATATTCTGCACCGCCGCGCCAGCCGCGCCCTTGCCCAGATTATCGAGCCGCGCGACCAGCACGGCCTGACTCTCGGCTTCGTTTTCGAACACGAACAACTCCATGACATCCGATCCCGCAGCTCCTTCGGCATCGAGCCGCTGTTCCGCCGGGGTCATCCGCACCTTTACCTGCGTGGCCCCGTCGTAACGGTCGACCAGGGCGCACCCGATCTCGCGCGCGGTCGGTCGTCCGGGCAGCGCGTCGAGATGGAGCGGCACCGAAACGAGCATCCCCTGCCGGAAATGTCCGATCGAGGGGACGAATAGCGGCCGTCGTGCCAGCCCGGCATGATGCGCGATCTCGGGCACGTGCTTGTGATTCAGGGACAGGCCGTAAAGCTCGAAGGCCGGGCCACCCGCGCTGTGATGATCCGCGATCAACGACTTGCCGCCGCCCGAATATCCTGAAACCGCGTTGATCGTGATCGGAAAATCCGCCGGGACCAATCCGGCTTCGACCAGCGGCTTGAGCAGGGCGATCGCGCCGGTCGGGTAGCAGCCAGGGTTCGAGACCCGGGTGGCCTGCGCGATAGCTTGTGGCTGTTCCGGAGCCATTTCTGAAAATCCGTACGTCCATCCTCGTGAAATGCGATGCGCTGAACTCGCGTCGAGCAGGCGCGGCGCGGCGCCGCCCAGACCTTCCACCATATCCGCCGCTTCGCGGGCCGCCTCATCGGGCAGGCACAACACGACGAGATCGACCGATGCCATCATTGCGCGGCGCGCGGCATTATCCTTGCGGGCATGCAGATCGAGGCTCTGCACCACCACGCCATCGATCCGTCGCAACCGCTCGACGATCTGCAATCCCGTGGTGCCGGCCTCGCCGTCGATGAAAACCCGCTTGCTCATGTTCAAGCCCTCCGTTGCCATGCTGGCACCAAATGCGACACCGTGCTAGGCGGGCGCCCAATCCGATGGCGCAATTCAGATGGAGCAGCCCCACATGTCCGAAACCGCAACCGCCCCGCTCACCCTCAACATCCAGTACACCAAGGACCTCAGCTTCGAAGTCCCGAACGCGCCGGCAATCTATACCATCCTGCGCCAGCCGCCGGCAGTGAATATCAACCTCGATGTTCAGGTCCGCCGCCTGCAGGAAGACCAGAACGTTTACGAGGTTACCCTCGCCACCCGCGCGGAGGCCACGATTCCCACGCCGCCGGAAACCGCAAATGGTAGCGAACCTGCCAAGGACATGACCGTGTTCATTGCCGACTTGTCCTATTCCGGCATTTTCACCCTCACCGGTATTCCTGACAATCAGGTCGAGCCGGTTCTGCTGGTGGAATGCCCGCGCCTGCTGTTCCCGTTTGCCCGCAACATTCTTGCCGATGTCACCCGCGACGGCGGGTTCCCGCCTGTCATGCTCGGCCCGGTCGATTTCGTCGGTCTCTGGCAGTCCCGCCGCGAACAGATGGACGCGACACCTGTTGCGAATGCCTGAGCTGCCGTGAAGGCCGGGGGCTCTGCCCCTTGGTCGCCGGTGAAGGCGGAGCAAGCATAAGGATCGAGTGATGCGTTACATTTCGACGCGGGGCGCGGCGCCCGCCCGGGATTTCGATGGGGTGTTGCTGGCGGGTCTTGCCGAGGATGGCGGCTTGTTCGTCCCTGAGACCTGGCCGGTATTTTCTCCGGCTGAACTTCGGGCGATGCGTGGACTGCCTTACGCGGAACTCGCCGCACGGGTGATGGCGCCTTTCGTGTGCGGCGGTGCGGTCACGATGCCTGATCTGCAGGACATGTGCCGCGCGGCGTATCGCGGGTTCGACCGGGCGGCGGTGGTGCCGCTGGTGCAGCTGGAGCCGGGTCTGTTCGCGCTCGAATTGTTCCACGGACCGACTTTGGCGTTCAAGGATCTGGCGCTGCAGGTGGCCGGGCGGTTGTTCGACCATGTGCTGGAGGCGCGTGACCAGCGGGTGACGATCGTGGGGGCGACCTCGGGCGACACGGGTTCGGCAGCGATCGAGGCCTGCCGTGACCGCGCGAGGGTGGATATTGCGATCCTGCATCCCGAGGGACGCACATCCGAGGTGCAGCGCCGGCAGATGACCACCGTGCGGGCGCCTAATGTGTTGAATATCGCGGTGCATGGCAATTTCGACGATTGCCAGGATCTCGTGAAGGCGATGTTCGCCGATGCGCCGTTCCGTGAGGATTTGCGGCTGTCGGCGGTCAATTCGATCAACTGGGCGCGGATTGCCGGGCAGATTCCGTATTTCGTCGCGGCGGCGCTGGCGCTGGGAGCGCCCGACCGGGAGGTGGCGGTTTCGGTGCCGACCGGTAATTTCGGCAACGTGCTCGCGGCGTGGGCCGCGAAAAAAATGGGCGTGCCGATTGCGCGATTCATCGTCGGCAGCAATGCGAACGACATTCTGGCGCGGTTTCTGGCGAGCAACGACATGAGTGCCGCCGGTGTGGTCGAGACCGTTTCGCCGTCGATGGACATTCAGGTCAGTTCGAATTTCGAACGGCTTTTGTTCGAGTTCCAGCATCGTGATGCGGTGGTGACGGCGCGGACGATGGCGGATTTCCGGGCGAGCGGACGGATGGCCGTCGATGAGCCGGTCTGGCGCGCGGTGCGGCGGGAGTTCACCGGATTTATGCTCGGCGATGAGGCGACTTTGGCGGAAATCGGCCGGATTGAACGCGACTACGGCTACATCGCCGATCCGCACAGCGCGATCGGCATTGCCGCCGCGCGCGCCTGCTCGCCGATCGGCATACCGGTGATCGCAGCGGCTACCGCGCATCCCGCCAAGTTCCCGGATGCGATGGAGCGCGCGATCGGCGTACGGCCCACTCTCCCTGAACGGTTAAAAGACCTATATCATCGTCCTGAAGTCTTTCAGCGGTCCAGCAACCGCCTCGCCGAGGTCCAGGCGCTGGTTCGCAATTTTGCGCATAGGAACAATGCATGACCGACGGTGTTCAGATCACCCATCTCGATTCCGGACTCACGATCCTGACCGAGCGGATGGAGCGGGTGGAAACGGTCTCGTTCGGCGCTTATGCCGGGGTTGGCACCCGCCATGAGACCGCGCCGGAAAACGGGGTCTCGCATTTCCTCGAACATATGGCATTCAAAGGGACCGAAAAGCGCAATGCGGTCGAAATTGCCGAGGCGGTCGAGGATGTCGGCGGGCATATCAATGCCTACACCTCGCGCGAGCAGACGGCGTATTACGTGAAGATGCTGAAGGACGACCTGCCGCTCGGGATCGATATCATCGGGGATATTCTCTGCCATTCCACCTTCGATGCCAACGAGTTCGAACGCGAGCGGGGCGTGATCCTGCAGGAGATCGGTCAGGCGAACGATACGCCGGATGACATTGTGTTCGACCATTTCCAGCAGGCGGCGTATCCGGGCCAGCCGATGGGCTGGCCGACCCTTGGCACCGAGGCGATCATCAAATCGCTCTCGCCGGATGTTTTACAGCGCTACATGCGCGCGCATTACACGCCGAAGAACATCGTCGTGTCGGCTTCTGGCAAGCTCGATCATCAGCAGGTGGTCGATCTGGTGAGCGAGCATTTCGCCGATCTGCCGAACGCGACGCAGACCCCGCCGGTTCCCGGGATTTATGGCGGCGGCGAGTATCGCGAGATCCGTGATCTCGATCAGGCGCATCTGGTGCTCGGCTTTCCGGCCGTCGGGTATAGCGACCCGGATTTTCATGCGGCCATGCTGTTATCCACACTTCTAGGCGGCGGGATGTCGTCGCGCCTGTTTCAGGAGATCCGGGAGAAGCGCGGGTTGGTCTATTCGATCTATTCCTTTGCGTTACCGAATAACGATGCGGGTCTGTTCGGTATCTACGCGGGAACCGGTGAGGCCGAGGCGGCGGAACTCGTGCCGGTCACGCTCGGCGAACTGGCCAAGGTGCAGGAGTCGGTGACGGATGCGGAATTGCGCCGCGCCCGGGCGCAGGTGAAGGCCGGGTTGCTGATGTCGCTCGAATCGACCGGCAGCCGGTGCGAACAACTGGCGCGGCAATGGCAGGTGTTCGGCCGGATCGTCCCGATCACCGAGACGGTGGCGAAGATCGACGGGGTGACCGAGGCCGATATCACGCGCGTCGCCGCGCGGATTTTTCGTGGCAAACCCACCCTTGCCGCGATCGGCCCGATCGGGCGGGTGCCGCAGATGCCGAAGATTCTGGAGAGGCTCGCGGCATGAGCAATCTCGATCATCTGGCAGGGTTGCTTGCTGCCGCCCGGCGAGCCGGGGCCGATCAGGCGGATGCGCTGCTGGCGTCCGGTACTTCGGTCTCGGTCGGTCGCCGCATGGGCAAGATCGAGGAGATCGAGCGGGCCGAGACCAATAATATCGGGCTGCGGGTTTTTGTGGGCAAGCGCAGTGCGATCGTATCGACCGGCGCGGTCGATCCCGCCAGTTTCGATCGGCTTGCCGAACAGGCGGTGGCAATGGCCAAGGTGGTACCGGAAGACCAGTTCGCGGAGATTCCGGATGCGCCGCCGCCCGAAGATGCCGGCGTGCTCGACATGGATGATCCGGTCGAACCCGGCACTGACATCCTTATGGCCCGCGCCGCCGCCGCCGAGGAAGCCGCCCTCGCCTTCCCCGGCATCACCAATTCAGGGGGCTCGGGGGCGTCCTGGTCGCGCAGCCATGTCGCTCTCGCGACCTCGCGCGGGTTTGCCGGTGCTTATAGCCGGTCCGGCCACAGCGTGTCGGTCTCGCCGATCGCGGGCGAAGGTGTCGCGATGCAGCGCGATTATGAATACGCCTCTGCCGTGCATGGTAACGACCTCGATGATCCGGCGATGCTCGGCCGCATCGCCGCCGAACGCGCGGTCAGCCGCCTCAATCCGGGGCGTCCGGCGACGGCGAAGCTGCCGGTCGTGTATCACCCTCGTGTTGCCGGGAGCCTGCTCGGTCATTTTACGGGGGCGATCAATGGCAGCGGGATCGCGCGGGGCACGAGTTTCCTCAAGGATGCGATGGGCAAGCCTGTGTTTGCTTCGGGGATATCGATCATCGACGATCCGAAACGGGTGCGGGGCATGCGCTCGCGTGCCTTCGACGGTGAGGGGCAGCGCGTGGAGCGTCGCGCCTTGATCGAGGATGGGGTTCTGACCACCTGGCTGCTCGATTCCCGCAGTGCCGCGCAGCTTGGGCTGAAGACCACCGGTCATGCCTCGCGCGGCACTTCCGGGCCGCCGAGCCCGGCGGCTTCGAACCTCTATATCGAACCGGGCGCGCTCTCGGCTGAGGCGCTGATTGCGGATATCAAGCTCGGTCTCTACGTGCTCGAACTGATCGGCATGGGCGTCAACGGGATTACCGGCGATTATTCGCGCGGCGCTGCCGGTTTCATGATCCGTGACGGCAAGATCGCCGAGCCGGTCGCCGAGATCACGATTGCCGGAAATCTGCGCGAGATGTTCATGCACCTCACCCCTGCCAACGATCTTGAATTCAAGCGCGGTACCGATGCCCCGACCCTGCGGGTCGAGGGTATGACCATGGCGGGCGGCTAGGCGCTGGCCATGTCGCTGGTTCTGACCGGCGCTGGCGGTCAGTTGGGGCGGGTGTTGCGGCCGCGGTTGTTGGCGCGCGGGATTCCGCTCCGCGCGGTGGATATATCGCCGATCACGCCGGTCGACCCGCGTGAAACCATCGTGATCGGCGACCTGCGTGATTCCGGGGTGGTCGATGAGGCGCTGGAAGGTGCGACCGCCGTGCTGCATCTCGCGGGTACCAGCGTTGAGCGCCCCCTGCCCGAGATCATCGAGAATAATCTGGTTGCGCTGCACGCCCTTTACGAAGGGGCGCGGCGGCACGGGGTGCAACGCGTGGTGTTCGCCAGTTCCAACCACACGATCGGCATGTATCCCGCCGGGCAGAAGCTCCGCCTGTCCGATCCTTATCGCCCGGACGGGTTTTACGGCATTTCGAAGATCTGGGGAGAGGCGATCGGCCGGCTCTACCGGGATAAGTACGGCATCGAAGGTGTCGCCCTGCGGATTGGCAGCGCGCTGACCCGACCGACCGAACCGCGCCATCTCGCAACCTGGCTCGGCGATGATGACCTCGAACAATTGGTGGTGCAGAGCCTGACGGCGCCGATCAGCGGGTATCAGCCGGTCTGGGGGGTTTCAGCCAATACGCGCGGGTGGTGGGATAATGGCGAAGCCGCCGAGCTTGGCTACCAGCCGTCGCAGAATGCGGAGGATTTTGCCGCGGAGATCATGAAGACCGGGGGGCGGGACTGGGTTTTTCAGGGCGGCTCGTTCGCGGAAGACTGATACCAACCTGAGGTTCCGTTGACTCGAATGTGAGTTGGTGCGGCTCGGGCGGGTATGATTCGCTGAACTTCCCTGGAGGAGGTTTGCGATGACGGTAGCGATAACGCGTTTGGACTTGTCGCCTAT
>Ga0315298_1000533_pt1 | contig 73723 bp, 67 predicted proteins | sample WHS_1_MG_FD_203077 | JGI IMG/M metagenome (GOLD analysis project Ga0315298, IMG submission 203077) | Extremophilic microbial mat communities from Washburn Hot Springs, YNP, Wyoming, USA - WHS_1_MG | ecosystem: Environmental > Aquatic > Thermal springs > Hot (42-90C) | place: USA: Wyoming... | reverse complement strand
GTTTAAGACCTGTAGTGGAGTTGATGACGGTTAATTTTGCCCTTTTGGCGATGGACCAGATTGTTAACCACGCCGCAAAAATCCGCTATATGTTTGGAGGAAAGGCTCGAGTACCCCTGGTAATTCGGGCACCCGGAGGAGGTGGGCAACAATTAGCCGCCCAACACTCACAATCCTTAGAAGCCTATTTCCTCCACTGTCCGGGGTTGAAAGTAGTTTGTCCCGCATTTCCGGAAGATGCCAAAGGGCTTTTAAAAGAAGCAATCAGGGATGATGATCCAGTTATGTTTTTAGAACATGAAGCGCTTTATGCTTCAAAAGGAGAAGTGCCTTCCGGTAAATATACTACTCCGATAGGAAGGGCGAAGATAATTCAAGCGGGAAAAGATATAACCATTATTGCTTTTTCCCGGATGGCAGTATTAAGTCTCCGGGCAGCTTGGGAGTTGGCACGAGAAGGAATCTCAGCGGAAGTATTAGATTTAAGAAGCCTTAATCCGTTAGATATAGATAGTATTATAAATTCAATAAAAAAGACTGGTAAAGCAATTGTGGTAGAAGAGGGTTGGAAAACCGGTGGGGTGGGGGGGGAGATAGTGAGCCAGATTATGGAAAATGCCTTTGATTACCTTGATGCTCCAATAAAGCGGGTAGCAGGTAAAGATGTTCCTATGCCTTACTCCAAGAATTTAGAAAAGTTAGCGATTCCTTCCACTGAAGATATTATTAAATCGGTAAAAGAAATTGTAACTAAGAAATAAAAAGGTGATTTATGCCAATAGAAATTGTTATGCCTAAATTAAGTGATACTATGGAGGAGGGTAGGATTATTAAGTGGCTAAAAAAGGAAGGTGATTTTGTTAATAAGGGTGAGGTAATTGCGGAAATTGAAACTGATAAAGCGGATATGGAATTAGAATCTTTTGCTTCCGGTATTTTGACCAAAATATTATACCAAGAGGGGGATACTGTTCCAGTAGGCACGGTAATTGCTATTCTTGCGGGAGAGTTAAGAGGAGAAGAGCCTCCTAAGGGTTCGGCAAAAACTTCCCCACCTCCAACTGCCGTAAAAGGAAAAGTAGCAGAACTTAGTGTCAGTGAAAAACCAGCGGAAAATAAGGAAGCAGAAATCAAAATTACTTTACCAGATCAAATAGAAAGAAATTTAGTAAAAATTTCTCCCCGAGCGCGAAAATTAATCGAGGAAAGGGGAATACCGATTCCGGAAATCAAAGGAAGTGGTCCAAACGGAAGAATCGTCGAGGAAGATATTGAAAGATTTTTAAAAGAGAGCAAAGGGAAAAAGTCGGAATTAGAACCTCTTCTTACTATCACCCAAGCTCCAACTGAAATTATAGAAGAAGTGATTGAACTTTCCCGGATGCGGTCGGCAATTGCCCGACGAATGACTTTAAGTAAACAAACCATCCCCCATTTTTATGTTACTGGGGAAGTAGATATGGAAGAAGCGGTGAGTTTTGTCGAAAATTTAAACCGCACGGCGGAAGGAGAAGTAAAGATTACTTATAATGACTTAGTAATTAAAGCCAGTGCGCTGGCGTTGCGGGATTATCCAGAAATCAATGCTCATTTTACTGACAACCGATTAGTAGTGAAAAAAGATATTAATATTGGAGTAATAGTGGCGGTAAAAGCGGGTTTAATTGTTCCGGTAGTGAGAGAAGCGGATAAACTCAGTTTGAAAGAAATATCAGCTACAGTTAAAGGATTGCGGGAGCGAGTTTTTAAACGGGAATCCACTCCTGAGGATTTAACCGGGGGAACATTTTCAATTTCAAATCTGGGGATGTTTGGGGTAGAAGAATTTGCCGCAATAATAAATCCTCCTCAGGTTGGAATTTTAGCAATAGCAGCAATTAAGGAAAAGCCAGTTGTTAAAAAGGGAAATATTTTGCCGGCCAAAATTATGAAAGTTACTTTATCGGCTGACCACCGGGCAGTAGATGGGGTTATAGTGGCTAAGTTCCTTCAGCGGTTAAAAGAGCTTTTAGAAAACCCTACTGCTTTAGAGAAGTGAATGAAGATGATACCAGAGTTAGAAGTAGCCCAGAAAAAACAAAATCGAAATTTGGGATTAAGGCGTCCTGCCTGGCTTAAAGTAAAGTTTAAGTGGGGAGAAGATTTTCAAAAAGTTGAAGGTATTCTAAAAAAATGGTCGCTCCATACTGTTTGCCAAGAAGCAATTTGCCCTAATATCAGTGAATGCTATAATCAACAAATTGCTACTTTTCTTATCTTAGGAGATGTTTGCACTCGCAATTGCTCTTTTTGCGGCGTAAAAAAAGGGAAACCTTTGCGAATCGATTTTCAGGAGCCAGAAAAAGTGGCTCAAGCAGTAAAGGAGCTTGGACTTAAGTATGTAGTTATTACTTCCGTTACCCGAGATGACCTTCCGGATGGAGGGGCAACGATTTTTGCTAATACTGTGCAAGCAATAAAAAAAATTTCCCCTGAAATAAAGGTAGAGGTTTTGATTCCGGATTTAAAGGGTTCAAGAAAAGCGTTAGAAATAGTGATTAATGCTTCCCCGGATGTTTTGGGGCATAATTTAGAAACCATCCCCCGACTTTATGCTCAGGTGAGACCAGGGGCAAACTATGAAAGATCCCTTTCTATTCTTAGCTGGGCAAAAAAATTTTCTTCTTCACTAATAACCAAATCAGGTTTAATGGTAGGTCTGGGAGAAAATAAAAGCGAAATTTTATCAGTTATGGATGATCTATATAAGGTAGAATGTGATCTTTTAACTATCGGACAATATCTTCCTCCTACCCAATTAAATTATCCAGTAAAACGATATTACTTACCCGAAGAATTTAATGAATTTATTTTCGAGGGGAAAAAACGAGGTTTTAAATGGATCGAATCTGGACCATTGGTCCGCAGCTCTTTCCATGCCTATACCCAGTGGCAAAAACTACAATTAAGCCACCCTTATGGGTCATAAAATTAAATAACTTAGATTATGAAACCACCTGGAAGTTGCAAAATATGCTTCAACATGCCCGACTCCAGGGCCGAATAGACAATGTATTGCTTATCTTACAACACCCGCCGGTTATTACTTTAGGCCGAAAGGCTAAGGAGGAAGATATATTGGCGGAAATTGAAGAATTAGAAAAAAGGGGAATCAAAGTTTTTATAACCGATCGAGGAGGAAAGGTTACTTATCATGGTCCCGGCCAGTTAATCGGATATCCAATTTTATCTTTAAGTGATTATAATCTATCGGTAGGAGAGTACATAAGACAATTAGAAGAAGTTATCCTCTTTACTTTAAAAGATTTGGATATAGAAGCAAAAAGAATTCCAGGTCAGATTGGAGTGTGGGTAGGTAAGAAAAAAATTGCTTCTTTGGGAATAAAAGTGCGTGGAGGAGTAACTTCTCATGGTTTTGCTTTAAATGTAAATAATGACCTTACTCCTTTTCTACTTATAAACCCCTGTGGAATAAAAGGGCTGGAAGTTACCTCAATCCGCATACTACTTAAAAAAGAGATTGAGCTAAAAGAAGTTGAGGAATTAATTATAAAAAATTTTTGCCAGGTTTTCCCGGCTGAACCAAAAAGAACTCTTAACTTTGGTTTATAACTGATTGCTTAAAAGAGAACCGCTATGTTAATTGTTGGACTTACCGGTGGCATTGCCAGCGGAAAAACTACGGTAGCCAATATGTTTAAAAATGAAGGAGCCTATATAATTGATGTGGATAAAATTAGTCGGGAGGTAGTTGAACCAGGAAAATTAGGTTGGCAGGAAGTAATAAAAACTTTCGGAGAAGAAATTTTAAATAGAGATAAGACTATTAACCGAAAAAAATTAGGAGACATTGTCTTTTCTGATGGCGAAAAGCGAAGGATATTGGAAAAGATTATCCACCCTAAAATTTATAGCGAGAAGCAAAAACTGATTAACCAAATTAAAGAAAAAGATAAGGAGGCGATTATAATAATTGATATTCCCCTTTTGATTGAGGCAAACCAACAAAAAACCGTAGATAAAGTAATATTAGTGTATGTTTCTCCTCAAACGCAAATTGAGCGGCTAATAAAACGAGACGGTTTTAATTTAGAAGAGGCGAAAAAAAGGATTTTTGCCCAAATGCCGATTGAAAGTAAAAAAAAATATGCGGATTATATTATCAACAATGAAGCACCATTAGAAATGGTTAGAAAAGAAGTTAAAAGTATTTTTCAAGCTCTAAAAATAGAAGTTAAAAAAGCCCCTAGAAATTTATGATAACCCTTCCAGCTCCTTTCGGGCTGTATCCGCCTGAGGGCTATTAGGATATTTTTCAATTACCCGTTTAAAAATAATCCGGGCATTATCATTATCTCCTAATATTTTGAAACTCACTCCTTGTTTTAGCAAAGCGTCAGGAGTCTTATTTCCCTGGGGATATTTTTTTATTACTTCTTCATAAGCCAGGATAGCTTCTTCTATTTTACCTTCCTTGAAATATGCCTCTCCAATCCAAAATTGGGCATTATCCGAATATTCAGTCTGGGGAAACTGCTGAAGGAATTTTGTAAACGCAGCCCGGGCTTCGGGATAACGGCCCTCCTTAAAGAGACGGTAAGCTTCATTATAGACTTCTTCGGCATCAAAAAGAGCACTTGGCGGCGGAGTTGTCTCTGGAATAGCGGAAGTAACAGAAGAAGAAGTGACCACAGAGGGAGAACTTGCTTTTTCCAGACGGTTTAATCGGTCCTTTATTTCTTTTAGATTTTTATTAGTATTGTGCTGTTGTTCATCTATTTGTCCTCGCAATTCTTGTAAACTGCTTTGGGTGTCGTCAATTTGAGTAGATAAATCTGCCATTTCCTTCCGGAGGTTTTGATTCTCTTTTTTTAAATCCGCCACCTCCATCTTCAGATCCGCTACATCCGAATTGAGCTGATCAATACTTACGCAAGCATTAAGTAATAGGGAGAAGAGAGAAAGAAAAAATAAATATATTTTAGCTTTCATGGTCATAAATCCTTTTTAAAAGAATTTTAAGGCAAAGAAGGAGACCAAGAGGGGCTAAAGTTAATTCCTCCTTTGGTTAGTTGCCTTACATTGGTTCCATTAGCTAACATAGCGAACAATTGCTTACCACCCGCACGGGTGGAAGTAAAGATAATATGGCGACCATCCGGCGACCATTTTGGTGACTCATTACTCCCCTCCCAGGTTAATTGAATATTCCCGGTGCCATCAGGATTTATAGTGCAAATCTGAAAGCCATTTTCTTTTTGGGAAGAGTAGACAATTTTGTCTCCCCGGGGGCTCCAATCGGGTTCACTATTATATGAACCTTCAAAAGTAATCCGCTGCACATTTCTCCCAAAGCGGTCCATAATATAAATTTGCGGACTTCCGGAACGGTTAGAAACAAAAGCAATTCTTTGCCCATCGGGGGACCAGGTAGGAGAAACATCAATCCCGCGATCATTGGTAAGCCTTCTTACTGATTTTCCCTGGCGATCCATAACATAAATTTCTGGATTTCCATCTTTTTTTAAGGTCAACGCAATTTCTGTCCCATCCGGCGACCAGGCAGGAGAAAGATTTAAATCCTGCTGGTAAGGAGAAGCTAAATATTCCTTCCTGGTGCCCAAGTCTTTTAGAATTAAATTAGCTCGACCACCCCGATAAGAAGTAAACATTATCCAGTTTCCGTCCGGCGACCACCGCGGAGAAAGGGTAATTGCTCCGTGATAAGAAAACCGGCTTTCATTATAACCGTCATAATCCATTATATAAATTTCCTTTTGTTTCCCTTCAGCTTTTACAAAAGCAATTTTGGTTTCAAATATCCCTAATTCTCCGGTTAAAGTATAATAAATCTGGTTGGCAAATTTATGCGCAATCTTGCGTAAAGTTTCTTTAGTGCCAACATAACGGCGACCTACCAAGGTGGTAGCCTGAGTAACATCAAAAAGCCGGGCCTCAATAATTATCTCCCCCCCTTTTTGGCTAAAACCACCTTTCACTAACCCCTGGGCTCCAATTACTAGCCAGCTTTGAAAGTCAATATCATCGGCGGTTATTCCGGATTTTTGCGGGTCTTCTAAGAAACTGGCTGGATCCAAAATCCGGAAAAGTCCGGTAAAAGCCAAATCATTGGAGATAATCTCTGCCATCTTTCCGGAAATATTGTAAGGATCCGGTTTGCCATCAAGATTTTTGAATTTAGGGATAGCAATGGGATAAAGTGCCCCTGGATGAGTCACATCAATTTGTTGGACTGCAAAACAATTTCGCCAAAAGAAAATTACCAACAGAAAAAGCAAGAAAGTGGTTGAGAATTTTTTCATTTATGTGCTTGCCTCCAATGGGTGAAAACGGACTGATAGATCCAAAAAGGGCTCCCGATAAACCTCCGGTAAAGGAGGAAAAGATTCGAGTTGCACCTTTTGAATCGCTTTTAACGCATAGTCATCATATAAATTATTACCTGAACTTTGCTGTAAACCCTGCAAAGTAACTTTTCCTTGCCGATCAATACGAATCTGAATTATAGTCAATAATCCTCGTTTAATTGCTTCCTGTTTTAAACCCGGAGGTAAAAACCAGGCTTCAGTTATTCGGTCAATTACGATACTCAGGTAGACAACCATTTCGGGCGCACCACTTCCCCCTCCTTCAACATTTGCGCCAACCCCCACCCCTTTACCCACTCCCACTGTCTCCGCTCCTGCTTCTTCGTATCGACTTCCCATTCGTTCCCGGAGATTTTCAATTGCCTGGCTCAACCTTTGGTCTTCGGCTTGTTTGGAAAAAGTCTCTTCTTTTTTATTTACTGGCGGAGTGGTTTTAAGTTTTTTTGGCTCAGTTTTAGAAATTTCAATTGGTTTGGGCTCAACTTTTTTCTGAAGGAGCTCGGGTTTTTTAGTTACCGGAGCCACTTTCGCTTTTTCAACTACCACCGGCTTACTTAAAGATTTACCTCCCCCACCTCCTAATTCACCCGGACCAACTAACATAACTGGAGTATACTGGGGAATAGGTGAAATAACCGGACGAGAGGAAAGATAAGGTAAAAAGATAAAAAAGAACAGCGCCAGGAAATGAATTACGCCGGAAACAACCACCATTTTTAAGAGGGAAGTTTCGTCTAAAAAAGCGCTATTTCCTAGCAGGTGGACCATTATTTTGTTTTTTCCTCCAAAGGCAAGGTGATCATTCCCAATTTTTCATACCCTGCATTTTTAATTTCCGCCATTACCTCCATCACAAAGCCATAGGGAACATTTTTGTCAGCTTTCAGATAAATCTCCTTGTCCGCCCGACTTTGGGAAATAAATTCTAATTTGGTTTTTAAACGATCCAGGGTTACTTCGTAGTTTAAAATAGTGATTTTTTTATCCTGAGAGATAGTTACAATAAGGGGTTGCTCTTTGGTATGGATGGTGGCGGATTTTACTTGGGGAAGGTTAACTTCAAACCCGGACTGCATCATTGGGGCAGTAACCATAAAAATTACTAGCAATACTAACATCACATCCACAAAAGGAGTGACATTAATTTCCGACATCATTTTATAATTATTTTGATTGGTATTAATAGCCATGGGTTAGTAAAAACTGGCAAATGGGAATCTGAAAATATATTATATTAAATTTAATCTCATCGTTCAAATAAAGAAATAAATTCCGCAACAAAATTATCCATTTCGGTGACTATCCGTCTTATCCGACTTAAAAAATAATTATAGCCAATAACTGCCGGAATGGCGGCGAAAAGTCCAACTGCAGTAGCGATCAAAGCTTCAGAAATGCCGGGGGCAACAATAGCTAAGCTTGTTGCTCCGGTAAGACCGATATTATGAAAAGCTTCCATAATTCCCCAGACAGTTCCAAAAAGACCGATAAAAGGAGCCGAATTACCGGTGGTGGCTAAAAAGCTCAGTCTCCGCTCTAACTGAACTGTCTGACTATTTATTAACTGCCGGAGAATTCTTTCGATTTTCTTAAGTTGCCCCGGAGGGAGTAACTCTTTTAATTCCGCGTCTTCGATAGTAAGATTAAGATTGGTTTTTACTTGTTTTAATTCTAAATATCCTGCTCGAAATAACTCAAAAATTGGGCTTAAGGTAAAATTTCTCGCCTCCCGGTAAATAGCAGAAAGCTCTTTTCCGGACCAGAATAATTTTAAGAACTCCTCGTTTTCCTCATCTACTTTTTTAAGGAGCCGGTACTTTAATAAAATTATTGCCCAAGAAAGAATGGAAAAAAAAAGAAGGATTAAAAGCACAGTTTTAACTACTGGCCCAGCTTGAAGAACGAGGTGTAAAACTCCTCCTCGAAACCTAAAGCCACCAGTAACTGGACTTGAAGCTACACCAAACAGAAAAAAACTTATTATTCCCATAGTTATGTTCACCATTAGTTCAGTTAAATTATTTATTAAGTTTTAAAACTTTATCCAAAAAAAATATTTTTTGTCAAGAACTATTTGCCTTCAGACCGCACAGGTCGTTAACCGAATAAAATGGAGAAATTTTTTAAGACAAAAAATACTTGTTTTATTCCCGGAATAGGTGTAATAAAATTTTCAATTGTAAATAAGTTTTTATTAACAAATCGGAAAGGAATTTCAGATGGAAAATAGTAATTACCAACGGATGAATATTATAATATCCTTAGTTTTTTTGTTATGGCCACTTTTTCTTTGCGCAGCAGAAAAGGAAGCATCAGTTAAAAAAGTGGCAATGGTTAATGGAAAAATTATTACCCAGGCCGATGTAGATCGGGAAATAAATATAATGGAAGAGCGTTTTGCTCAAATGGGGAAAAACCCAAATGAAACTGAGCTTGCCGAAATAAAAAATGATATAATTGAAAGCCTCATTAATTTTGAGTTGCTTTATCAAGAAAGCCAAAAAAAAGGGATTAAAATTGAGGAAAACACCCTGAGCGAGGAGTTTGAGAAATGGAAAAGACAATTTCCCGATGAAAATCAATTTAAAAAAGAACTGGCCAAGCTTCAGCTTTCGGAAGCAGGAGTAAAAGAACAATTTAGACGAGGTATGGCAGTTCAAACTTTTATCGATAAGACCTTCGGACAAAAGGTAGTAATTTCTGAGCAGGAAACCAAGGCGTTTTATGATAGTCATCCTGTTTATTTTAAAGTCCCGGAACAAGTTCATGCCCAACATATTTTAATTAAGGTGAACCCAGACGCCGATGCTACCAAAAAAGCTGAGGCAAGAAAAAAAATTGAAGAGATTCAAAACCGGATTAAACGAGGAGAAGATTTTGCAGAATTAGCTAAGCAATTTTCCGAATGTCCCAGTAGCACTCAGGGTGGGGATCTGGGCTATTTTAGCCGGGGGCAAATGGTTGCTCCCTTTGAAAAAATAGCCTTTTCCTTAAAACCAGGAGAAATAAGTGGGGTGGTGGAAACCCAGTTTGGTTTTCACTTAATCAAAGTACTTGACAAAAAACCAGAATCAACTATTTCTTACGAAGCCATAAAAACAAAGCTTAGCTCTATCCTTAAACAAGATAAAATCCAAAAAGAAACCGATCGGTATCTGGAAGACCTAAAAAAATCTGCCAAGATAGAAAAATATCTATAAAATTTATAAATGAAAAGGTTTTCGGACTGGAAGATACAAAGCAAATTAATTTCAGTTACTGCTCCCTTAGTAATTGTTCCTTTAATTTTAGTTGCTTATTTTACTACCCATCAGCTCAGCTTGGCTTTAAAGAAAAGCGCAGAAAAAGATTTAGAGCATGTAGTTAATACTATCTATGCTCTTTGTGAAATTAGTTTATCTACTGAGGGCACGAGTGCTTTTATTAAGCCCGAGCAGCTTGCTAAAATTAGAAAAGTAGTTAACGGAATTATTATTGGCGAAACTGGATATCCCTTTATTATTGATGTAAAGGGGAAATTGATTGTTCATCCAATTAAGGAAGGGGAAAATATTTTTTTGAGCCGTGACTCCAAAGGAAATTACTTTATCCAAGAAATGATTTCAAAAGCGATTTCTTTGGGTGGAGAGGTCATTGGAGATATACATTACCCCTGGATAAACATAGAATTAGGGGAAAAATCTCCCCGAATGAAGATAACCAAGTTTCGCTATTTACCTCAATTAAATTGGATTATTGCTGCTGGAAGTTATGAGGACGAAATTTTTGGTGCCATCAAGAAAACCAAAACCCTAATTTTTGTATTGACTGGTGGAAGTTTAGTTGTGCTTTTGACCCTGCTTTTATTTTTATCTCGAATTTTAACTGCTCCGGTTTTAGAACTTACCCATGTCTCCTCTAAAATGGCGGAAGGTGAATATTCCTTAAGAGTAGGTATTACTCAACACGATGAGATTGGACAACTGGCGCTGTCTTTCAATCGGATGGCTGCCCAAATTCAAGAACATACGAAAAATTTAGAAGCCTTAGTTGCCCAGCGAACTCAAGAACTTCTGGAATCGAAAGAAAAATATAAAGGTATTTCCAATCTCTTAACTAATATCTTAGAAAGCTCCACCGAATATGCGATTATTGCTACTGATCTTCAGTGGAGAATTTTAGAGTTTAATACTGGTGCCCGAAAATTGTTTGGGTGGGATAAAAAAGAAATTTTAGGAGAGTATCTTTCCAAGACTTATTTAGAGAAAAAAGATTCGTTTATTGAGTGGGAAGAGTTTAAAAGACTTCAGCGAGGAGAAGCGTTAGAAAAAGAGGTGATGCGGGGGAAAAAGGGTGGGGAAGTTTTTTTAAGTCGCGCCGTAATCACCGCAATGCGGGATTCCGAGGGCGAGCTGATTGGATATTTAGAAATTTCTCGGGATATAACTGAACGAAAACGGCTGGAATGGGAATTAATCGAAACCAAAGACTATCTCGAAAGCATTCTTCAAAGTTCCGCTGATGGTATTGTAACAACTGATCAAAAAGGAATCATCACTTATGCTAATCAAGGTTTAGAAGAGATTCTCAAAGAGAAAAAAGAAAATTTAATCGGTACTCATGTTTCCCGTTTTTATCTGGATGGAATAGCCGAAGCGCGGAAAATTATGAACATCCTTCGGCGCGACCAAAAATTCACCAATTATGAAATGACTATGATTGATAAATATGGTCGAGAGATACCAATTAACACCTCAGCTGCCCTTTTAAAAAATTTTAAGGGAGAAATAATTGGGACGGTGGGAATTTTTAAGGATATGACCGAAAAAAGAAGGTTAGAAGCTAACTTAAGAAAAGCCGAAGCCTCTCTTATTCAGTCAGCGAAAATGCGTGAATTAGGAGATTTGGTTGCCGGCGTTGCCCATGAAATTAATAATCCACTAATGGCTTCGCAGACCTTAATTTATCGACTAAAAGAAGATTGTCAGCAAAAAATAGATTATTCCCGGGAAAAAATAATTGAGATGATCGATTTGATCAGTCGTTGTAATGACCGGATTGCAACCATTGTTAATCACCTCCGGGAATTTTCCCGCGAAACCGAAATGAAATTCGAGCCATTAGACATTTATCTTCCTTTGAATAATGCTCTTCTTATTACTGGTCAAATGCTTCTTGACCACCATATTGCGGTAGTTAAAGATTTTTCGGATAAGATCCCCAAAATAATGGGAAGTGCTCCCCAGTTGGAACAAGTCTTTTTAAACATAATCAGTAATGCTCGAGATGCATTAGATACCCAGCATTCGGATAAAGAGCTTATCATTCGATGTTTTTATCGTGCCCTAAATGGCTCTCCTGGCGAAGTAATAGTATCTTTTACTGATACTGGACCCGGCATACCACCCGAAATTAAATATAAAATTTTTGATCCCTTTTTTTCTACTAAAGCAGTTGGGAGCGGGACCGGTCTTGGGCTTTCTATCTGCTATGGAATTATCGAAAAACACGGTGGCCGTATTGAGGTAGATAGCGAAATAGGAAAAGGGGCAACTTTTCGGGTTATTCTTCCCGCAATTCAAAATAATTTCTATCAAACTGAGGAAAATAAAAATGAAAAAAAGGATATTAGTAGTTGACGATGATGAACTAGTCTTAATCGCCTTAGAAGCCCTTCTTGCCCCTTGTGGATATGAAGTTACTACTGCAAGTGGCGGGGAAGAAGCTTTACAAAAGCTTAATACAAAAAAATTTGATCTTTTGATCCTGGATATTCTTATGCCCGGCATGAATGGCTTTGAGCTTTGTCAAAAAATCCGGCTATTAGATGAATATAAAGTTGTGCCAATAATAATGCTTACGGCTAAAAGTGGGGCAGAAGATCGGAAACGAGGCTTAGAAGTAGGGGCTAATCTTTTTTTACCCAAGCCGATTGCTCCCCAGCAACTGCTTGATCTGATCAAAAAATCTTTAGAAGAATAAAGGTAATGGGTAATTAAATGAAAAAGGTATTTGTTAGCTCTACCGGAGCTCAATCCGGTCAAAGTTTGGCTGCTTGGTGTATTGCTGAAATCTATAATTCCCGGGGATTTCGGATCGGATTTTTTAAGCCGTTTATTACTCGGCCAATTTTGCAAAATGGGCAAGTTATTGATAAGGATGCCCTCTTGATGAAAAGATATTTTAACCTGACCGAGGAACTAAATATTTTGTCACCCATTATCTCTGAAGGTATTCCGGGAGATGAAGTGGTCAGGGAAGAACAGCTGAGCCGGATTGAACAATGTTATGAAATGGTAAAAAAAGATAAGGATGTGCTTATCATTATGGGGGCGGAAAAAATTTTTTATGACCCTGAATCTCCTTATTTGCCGGATGGGATTTTAGTCAATAAATTTGACGCCCCGGTGGTTCTGGTAGATAGATTCCAAAACGAAAGTATGAGTATGTATTCAATATTAGCAATTGATTCATTTTTAAAAGATAAAGTCAAAATCGTTTTTCTTAACCAGATCCCGCTGGAAGATATGGAGACAGTATATAATAAACTAATTCCTTTTTTCCAAAAAAGGGGAACTCCTTTACTTTTTCTTATCCCTAAGGATAGGATTTTATCTTCTTTAACTGTAAAAGATATCGTTGACCTTATTCAGGGAGAAGTGCTCACGGGTGAAAGCCGGTTAAAAAATTTGGTGGAGAGTACTTCGATAAGCTCTACTCATCTAAAAGGATCCTTATATTTATTCCGGCAAATTTACAACAAAATTATTTTATTGGGATTAGAGACGGAAGATTTAAATTCCCCCCTTCTTTCCCCAAAGGTAACTGGTATTATCCTTACGGGTGGTAGGAGACCGGCTCCAGTGATTGTTAACACTTGTGGCGATGTCGGAGTGCCTTTAGTCATTTCGCCGTTTGATACTTTCGTGACTATGGAAAAAATTCAAAAACAGCAAGTCCATATCAAGGAAAACGATGTTTACAAGCTTAAACGGTTTATCCAGCTTTTGGGGGGTGAAACGGCAATTCAAAAAATTATTAATGAAATATAACTATGTCCTGGATATTTAAAATAAACCATTTGTCAGATATAGAAAAAGAAGGAATTTATCGAATTTTAATCCCTCCTTCAATTTTTCACACCTTCCATATTCATCCTATCCTTTTTCTTAATGAAAAATTAGAACGATTAGTCCGGTTTTATTGTCCTCCTCAAGATAATGCTACTCTAATTGAAATTAAACAAAGTCTTTCTGACCCGGATTCTCTTTTTTTTGTTCAAGTTTCAGATACTAAAGATCGGACGCAAATTCGGTTAGATTTTATAATCGCTAATGATCCCAAAAGTGAGCGATTTAATATTGATGTTGATGCCTTGGGCAAAGATACTCTTTTCGGACGAGCTAACCGGAATATTCCGGAGGAGATAAGAGCAATGCAGGCTGGACTTGCGCCAGGACAAGTAAGAAGGGGGTTAAGAATTACCGGAGAATTTTTAAAATGTTTAGAGCACTTTTGTCGAATATTGGGAATAAAATCCATTTTATTAGAAGCTCTTTTTTACCATAATGCTATTATTTATGAGAAATATGGTTTTTCTTATTTTGAGGGTTTTAAAATGATGAAAAGGATTAACGAGCTTTTTCAGCCGGGTAAAATTCTGTTTGAAAAATTGGATGGGTCAACCCCTTTTCGTCAAATTGGGTTTCATCGAACTATAAGAGGTCGGAGCTGGGCGATTCATGACGGAATCTTGAATGATATTGATGATGAAATAATTGAAGGAGGGTGGTCATCTCCCAAAATGTATAAAATGGTCGATAAACCTCGCCAAATCTCCTCTTTCCCGGATGCGGTTTACTAATCAGAATAAGATAACTAAAGGATATTTTGGAAATGCGCTGGATTGTGCGGGAAGATATTGATGGTTTTTTTGGTTTGATGACCGATAACCTGGTTCAACTAATTGTTATTGGCGCTCTATGTGAGCAAGTTTGTGGAATAAGACCAGAAAAGGTTTTTGGGACTATCCTTCCGGGAGCAGCAATTTCTATTTTTATCGGAAATATATTTTATGCCTGGCAAGCTCGAAGGTGCTCTCGCCGAGAAAATCGTAATGATATAACTGCACTCCCTTTTGGAATTAATACCCCCAGTCTTTTTGCCTTTGTTTTTTTAGTTATGCTTCCGGTCAAAATAGAAACCGGAAGCTCGGAACTGGCTTGGAAGGTGGGATTATTAGCCTGCTTAGGAAGTGGAATAATCGAACTTATTGGTGCTTTTTTTGCTGAGTATATTCGAAAACATACTCCTCGTGCCGCTTTACTTTCCGCTTTGTCCGGGATTGCAATCACATTTATTGCGATGGATTTTGCGATCAGGATTTTTAATCATCCCTTGATTGCTTTTTTACCTTTGTCCCTTATTTTAGCTGAATATTTTGCCCGGGTAAAATTTCCTTTTGGTTTACCCGGGGGTCTAATGGCACTCAGTATCGGGACGATTCTGGCATGGACGCTTCAGGCAATTGGGTTTAACTATATGAACACTGAAGCGCTAAAAAATTCTTTCGCCCAATTCCAGATTGTTTTCCCAAAATCATCCGGTAAAGAAATTCTAGAAATATTAACTACCGATTATTTCTGGAAGTATTTTTCGATTATCTTTCCGATGGGACTAATCAATGTAATTGGTTCCCTTCAGAATATTGAAAGCGCAGAAGCAGCAGGAGACCATTTCCCCACTATGCCTTCTTTAGCGGTAAACGGTATTGGGACTATAATTGCTTCATTTTTGGGTTCTTGTTTTCCTACTACCATATATATAGGACATGCCGGATGGAAGGCATTAGGGGCACGATCCGGATATTCAATTTTAAATGGCTTTTTTATCGTTTTTATTTGCTTATCCGGATTAGTTAATTTAATCTTTAATTTGATACCCATTGAAGCAGGAGCAGCGATTGTTCTTTGGATTGGCATTATCATTACTACTCAGGCATTTCAGAGCACTCCAGCAAAACATGCTCCGGCAGTTGGTTTTGGTCTATTTCCGGCAGTAGCTGCCTATGGGATTTCAGTAATGGAAAAAACATTATTGATTGCCGGAACAAACTGGGGAGATGTTATGTTAGCATCGTTTGTTAAAAATGGTTTTTTTATTGAAGGAATGATTGCATTAGAGCGAGGTTTCATTTTAAATTCAATGATTTGGTCGGCTATAGTAGTTTATGTTATTGAAAAAGATTTTTTCCAGGCCGGGCTTTGGGGTATTATTGCCAGTGGACTTTCGTTTATCGGAATTATCCATGCTTTTAAAATTACCGAAAATGGAATCATAAGCAACTTAACAATAAATGCTGCTCCCTATTTTTCTATTGGCTATTTATTAGTAGCGGCAGCATTTTATTTAACTGGTTTCATAATAAATAAAGGTAACCAAAAATGAAAGAAGCATTATTTTACCAAAAATTAGAAAATAATGAAGTTAAATGCGGACTTTGTTCTCATCGCTGTCTCATTAAAGAGGGGAAACGAGGTATTTGTGGGGTCAGAGAAAATCAACGGGGTGTTCTTTATAGTTTAGTGTATGGCAAGTGTATTTCGCAAGCGATTGATCCAATTGAAAAAAAGCCTCTCTATCATTTTTATCCCGGAAGCTCTTCTTTTTCTATTGCTACGGTTGGTTGTAATTTTAGTTGTCTCCATTGCCAAAATTATAGTATTTCCCAGATGGTTCGGAATCAGGGAAAAATCATCGGTGACTATGTTTTCCCTTTTGAAATTGTTAAGGCAGCAAAAAATTACCACTGTACCTCAATTTCATATACTTATACTGAGCCTACTATTTTTTATGAGTACGCTTATGAGATTGCGGTATTAGCCCATTCCCAAGGAATTAAAAATGTTTTCGTTACTAATGGTTATACTACTCCCGAGGCTTTACGGTATATTCAGCCCTACTTAGATGCTGCAAATGTTGATCTGAAAAGTTTTTCCGATAAATTTTATAAAAATATATGCGGAGCCCGGCTTCAGCCAGTCTTAGACGCCCTTCAGGAGTATAAAAAACTGGGGATTTGGCTGGAAATTACTACTCTTATTATCCCCACTTATAATGACTCCGAGGAAGAACTAAGAAAGATTGCTGAGTTTATTTTTCAACTTGGGCCGGAAATTCCTTGGCATATTTCCGCCTTTTATCCAACTTATAAACTAACTGAACCACCGCGGACTTCGGTTTTTATCTTAAGAAAAGCGCGGGAAATTGGTTTAGATGTTGGTCTTAGGTATGTTTATGAGGGAAATGTACCCGGGGAAATGGGAGAAAATACTTATTGCTATTCTTGTAAGGCGCTTCTTATTGAACGACGAGGGTTTACTATCTCCCAATATTACATTAAAGATAAGAAATGTCCTAAGTGTGGTGCAAATATCGATGGAGTAGGATTGTAAGAATAAAAGTCATGTTTAAAATCATTGGAAAAGTATTCCTCATTCCTTTTCTTTTTCTTTCTTGGTGTAAAAAAAGGTTACCTCCCCTTATATTCATTTCTCTTTTTATCGGGTTAATTGGATTTGGAACTATTGGATTTTTGTACTTTTATTTTATTGTCAAACATCCGGGAGATGAATTTAGTCGGGAGTCAATAATGGAAATATTATCTCGGGAAACTCCGGTTTATTATGATGATGGAAAAAATTTAATCGGAGTTTTCTTTAAAGATGAGCACCGTATCTATATAAAGTATGAGGAAATTCCAAAAGATTTTGTGAATGCATTAATTGCTGCTGAAGACAAAAACTTTTTTCGCCACCCCGGAATTGATTTATTTAGTATTTTGCGGGCTACTTGGGTAAATATCAAATCCGGGAAAATTATCCAGGGAGGAAGTACATTAACTCAACAGACCGCCAAAAATCTATTTAAACGAGAGGGACGGACTTTTCGTGCTAAAATTGAGGAACTTATTCAGGCGCTTAAACTGGAAGCACATTTTTCCAAAGAAGAAATCATAGAGTTTTTTGTTAATCAGTTTTATGTAACCGGAACTGGACGCGGCTTGGCAGTAGCCGCCAAATATTTTTTTGATAAGCCAGTCAATGAGTTAAACTTATTAGAGTGTGCCTTCATTGCCGGCGCAGTTCGAGCTCCTAATCGGTATAATCCTTTAGTTCAGCCCAACCCAGAAAAAAAGAAGGTAGTTTTTGCTCGGGCAGTTGCAAGAAAAAATTATGTCCTGAAAAATATGTTCAAACTAGGTATGATTTCTCCTGCCCAGTATTATCAACTCCTTGAAGCTCCGATACCTTTTAAAGAAGGAAAGGTTTATTACGAACTTAATGTAATTTTAGATTATTTAAAAGAAGAACTCCAATCAGAGAAATTTCAGAATATTTTAAATGACCACGGGATAAGTAATATTGCCACTTCCGGAATTAAAATTTACACTTTCATTAACTATGAACTCCAGCAGTCGACTCAAAAAACCTTACGGAAACATCTTTCGCAACTGGAAACCATGCTTACTGGGTACAACCGGACTTCGATCCAATCCCGATATGCCAGTTTAACCTTTCCTGAGGTTAATGAGCCTAAAATTGGTCAGTTTGTTTTAGGAAGAGTAGAAACCAAAGAGAATAAAGGCAGGGAGATAGGAATTGGGGTAAGATTAGGTGGAGTCTCGGGAAAGATTGATCTGAGAGGGCTACAGGATATTATTTCCGCTTACGCTAAATACCGAAAAGGACCAGGAGCAGAAGCTACCTCCCAGGATATTGATGAATTGTTATCCCAAATTGAAGTTGGTGATTTAGTGTATGTATATGTAAGAGAAAAATCGCCGGAAGGTATATTTTTGCTTGACTTAGAGCAAAAGCCAAAACTTGAAGGTGGAGTCTTGGTTTCCCAGCAAGGTAAAATCTTAGCTATGGTTGGCGGATTTGAAAACAGTTATTTTAATCGGGCAATTGATGCTAAGCGTCAAATGGGTTCAATATTTAAACCATTGGTATATACCGCAGCATTACAATTAGGGTGGAACATCCTTGACCCCTTAGAAAACCAACGGGATGTTTTTATCTTTCAAAATCAGTTTTATTTTCCTCGTCCCGATCATGAATCCCCCTATAATAGGGTATCCCTTGCCTGGGCGGGAGTAAAATCAGAAAATTTAGCCTCAGTCTGGCTTCTTTATCATCTTTGCGATAAACTTTCACTTTTTCAGTTTAAACAAATTGCCGAGTTAGTTGATTTAAGCCCGCGGGAAAATGAAGATTATTATACATTCCAAAAACGACTCCGTGACTCTTGGGGGATTACCGTTACTGAGGATGACCTTCGTGAAGCTGCTTTTCAGATGGCAAAAGAAGAGTTAATTACTGATCTTATTTTCGAAGGAAACGCCCAAGAAGCAGAAGCATTACGGTTTTTAAAATACGGAACCGGCTTTGATAACTACCGAACATACTTATTAAATTCAGAGGAAGGGGAGGATGAGTTAGAAAAGTCGATTCAACTTAACATCTTAAAAGAACATTTACTTCGTTACCTTCAGCTTAACCAAGAAATGAAGAATCAATGGGAAGGATTAAAAAGTAATTTGCCAGATTCTTGGGAAAACTTAAGCCGGTTTTATCTGGGAGTAATTGATGGTAAGGAAATAATTGCCTACGGTGAAAATTTAATTGACAAAGGTTTTATTCCTTTAGTTTATGAAAAAGCAATAAATTTCTTTAGCAATAATTTTTCGGTGCAGGATGTTTGGATCGAGGGCAAGATTCGTTCTTCCACTTTAACTAATTTAGAAGATTTGATGGAAAAAGAGCTTATTAAACTAAATGCTAATCGTCCTTATGATCTAATAACTCTTTGGAGGGTCAGGGACTACCGGGTATTAGTTGGCCTTCTCTATGTAGTTAAACTTTGTGAGACTTTAGGGATAAATTCTCCCTTAGAGCCGGTTCTCTCTTTCCCGTTGGGGCCAAGTGCAGTTAGCTTAATGGAAATTTTGCAAGCTTATACCGCCTTCACTGACGGAAAACAATATTGCGTGCAAAATGGTTTACCATTGGAAAACGGAGTTATAATCGATCGAATTGAAGATGCGGAAGGTAAAGAAATCTACCATTATCAGCCGGAAGAGAAATTAGTTATTGACCGGAATACTACTTTGATGATTAGCCAAGTTTTGAAAAATGTAGTAAATTATGGAACCGGAAGCAAAGCAAAAGATTCAGTTACTTTGAGACTTAATTTCGATAATAAGAAATTAGTTTTTAATATTCCTACCTTGGGGAAAACCGGAACTGCAAATGAATATAGTAATTCAAGTTATATTGGATTTGTTCCTGGTTTTTCGACTCAAAATGAATTATCTTTGGCTAATTCGTTTGTGATTGCGGCCTATGTAGGTTATGATGATAATACTCCGATGAAAAGCAAAAATTTTCGGATTGTAGGGGCTTCCGGAGCTTTGCCCATCTGGATCGATGTAGCTAATTTTATTACTAAAAACCAATTATTTTTAAGATATATTGATCCCATTGATTTTGCGTTCTTATCGGACAGTAACCTTCCTTTGCCTCCTCCGCCGGGAGCTATTCCGGTACCAGTTGATCCAGGAAATGGATTACCAATTCCTTCCGGGAATCAGGAAGAAAATTGGGGGGAAGAAACAGCAATTGTTTATTCCTATGGGCAAATTGAAAATGGAATTTTTAAGCCCCAGAGGTTTTTTAGCCCGTTTAAAACCGAACGGTTAACCACCAAAAGTCCGTGGTTAGGAGAGTAAGAAAATGCGTTATTTTACGATTGGTTTAATGACTTTGATTGGGTTGCTCACTTTGGGTTGTGCTTATCCTTCCACGGTAAAGCAAAAGGCACCTTTGCCTCAAACCCAACCAATTGACCATTCAATTCAAGAAAGCGCCCAAAAACTAAAAATTGAGAAAGAATTGGTCGGATGGGAGAATAAGGTTGATGAAATGCTAAATTTTATCCAAATTGAACTCGGAAAAATTAACGAGATTATGAAAGAAAAGGAATTATCGGTGGATGAATATAATTTTCTTGCCGAAAGGAAGAAACTTTTGGGGGCCTATCGAAGTAATTTAATCCGGATCAAAAATCTCCAACAAAAGTTACCGATGGGCGAAAATACTTTTTCCCGCGAAGACCTTTATTTAGATTTGATTAACAATTATCTGTCTACCCTTAAATTAATCGAAGCTTTGCCTAAGGAAACTTATTTTTCAAAAGCAAGAGAAAAGAGTTTAGAGGATAAGATTACTCAAAGTTACCAGGCAAACAATTACTATCAGGTTATTGAGTGCTACCAACAACTTACTTCTTACCAACCGGAAGAAAAAATAAATTTTACTACCAAATGCTACTATGGGTTATCTCTTATTCGACTAAATCAAGTAGAAGAGGCAAGGAAGGTGGTGGAAAAGATTTTTGCTTCTCCATTATCCCTGGATTCAGAAAATGCCCCTTTATGCTTTCTCATCGGAGAATGGATGATAGATCAGGGGCAAGTTGAAGCTGCCCAAAAAATTTTTCAGCAATTAAATAATTTTTACCAAGTCCAAGCGGAATGGCAGGATAAAGTAAGGCGTAAGCTAATTTTCTTCCAACTGGGTACGGAAGATATAAAAATTAAAAATAAGCTGGAGCAAGCTCGTTTCCTTTTTGAAGAAAAAAATAACTTTCTTGCTGCTTATAGACTGGCAAGAGAAGCAAAAAGCGAATGTTATGAAGTTAATTGCCAACAAGGGGTGCAAAATTTTCTTGCGCAATTAGAATTCGATACTCTTAAACAGATTGATGAAAAAATTCAAGTCATAGATGAGAAAATTAAACAATCGGATTATACCGCAGCCAAAACCCTTCTATTATCTTTGAAAAATTCTTTTCCACCCGGTGAATATCCACCTTCGATCCAGGATAAACTTGCTTTACTTACCCAAAGAGAAGAACAATTAAAAAAGATAAAAATAATAACTACTGACCCGGAGCGACAAAAGCTCGATAAAGCGATTCGGTTGATTGCCGCGGAAAGATTTGAAGAAGCAATTAATTTGTTAGGAGAACTTGAAGAAAGTAATTATCAATTAGAAGTAAATGAACAAAAGCTTTTGGCGATTAATGGCTTAGCCCGCTCGCGCCGGCTTAAAGCCGGACAATTGTTTCTTCAGGCTAAGAATTGTTCAAACCCGGAATTAAAAAAAAGCTATCTTTTAGAAAGTTACCGTCTTCTTAAAGAAACCTTGGATAAGTATCCGAATAATATTTATGCCGATAAAATAATGAAGAATTTGATGGATGTGCGTTCAGAAATTGAGAAATATTATCCCGAACTTTTATCTTCGGAAAAAAATTCTGGGTCTAAATAAGGAAGTGATGGAGGTTATTTAGCTGAAAATTATGGGTTATTTTTTTTATAATGTTTTGTTGGTGATTACTATTCCATTTTTCTTATTCGCTCTTGCCATAAGAGGGAAATACCGCGCTGGTTTCAAACAAAGAATGGGTTTTATTCCCCAACAACTTCATAAACAACTTAGTGGGGTTCATCCCATTTGGATTCATGCGGTTTCAGTGGGAGAGGTGATGGCATCTATTCCGATTATTAAAAAGATTAAATCAGAATATCCCCACAAGAAATTAGTACTTTCGACTATTACTGCTACTGGTAATCAAACCGCCCGGCAAAAAATTCCTGAGGTAGATTTTTTTATTTATTTCCCTTACGACTTTTTATTTGTGGTAAAAAAGGTAATTAACATAATCAATCCCTGTATTTTTATTCATACCGAAACGGAAATCTGGCCTAATTTTCTTTATATTCTTAAAAAAAATGGTATACCTTCAGTAATTGTAAATGGTCGAATCTCAGCGGAATCTTGTCGTCGATATAAATTTTTTGGATGGTTTTTTAAAGAAGTCTTTGACAAAGTTTCAATTTTTGGTATGCAGTCAATTATTGATTATCAACGAGTTATAAAAATTGGGGTTGATCCTCAAAAGGTTCTGATTACTGGCAATATGAAGTTCGATCAACAAATCCCTGAGCTTAATGAAGAGGTAAAAAAAAATCTTTTGCAGAGCTTTAATTGGAATAATAAAAATAAAATTTTTATTGCGGGAAGTACCCATGCACCAGAGGAAGAGATAATTCTTGAGGTATTTCAGCGTTTGATAAAAGAGTATCCTTTTTTAGTTTTAATTCTTGCTCCTCGACACCCCGAGCGGTTTTTTGAAGTGGAAAAATTAATAAGGAAAAAGGGTCTTACTTATTTTCGGAGAAGTCAGGCAAAAGAAACCCCTCCTTCGTTTAGTCCTCAGGTAATTCTTTTAGATACCATCGGCGAATTAAGCCAGATTTATAGTCTTGGGAATATTATTTTTGTCGGTGGAAGTTTAGTTAATATTGGAGGACATAACCTATTAGAGCCTTTAGGTTATAAAAAACCGGTAATTTTCGGTCCTTATATCCAGAATGTTTTGGAATTAGGAGAAATTTTGGAAAAATCGGGTGCGGGAATTTTAGTGGCCAACCAAGAGGAATTATATTTAAAAGTTCAAAGCCTTTTAAAGAATGAAGAAGAAATCTTTCATCGGGGAGAGTGTGGCTTTCAAATAATCAAGGCTAATCAAGGAGCAACGGAAAAAAATATGGCTATCATAAGGCAGTTCTTAGGTTAGAGTTTTCCCTATTATCGGAGATAAGAAAGAGCTTTGGGTAAAGGACGGTCTTTACCCATGTGGTCCTCTCCATAATTTACACTGGCTAAAATTTTTAAATCTTTTAATACCCTTTTGTCTCCCACAAAAGTAACCTTCTCAATTTTTTCTCGTGCAATCTTACCCCCAGCCCAGGTTAAACTCAATACACTTTTAGCATCAAACTTATCTTCGCCCACCAGCATATATACATCTGAGCCATAATGATTAACTATCTTTGCTACTAAGGTAGATGGCCGAAGGTGAAACCCCAAATTTTTTGGCACTGGCAATTCAATTGAGTCCATAGTTGTGTATTCTTTTAATAGCTCCTCTGCTAATGTTTTCCCGGATTGCATTATCCGATCAGTGTGGTATAATGCCCAATTTATGGTACAATTTAGCACATTGTTTTCCGGAATAGATTTTTCTAAAATATCATTTACCATTTGATGACGCTCAAAAAAATGAGTTAAAACTCGGGCAATTTCCAAGAGATGGAGAATAGTTGAAATATAAGTGCGTAGTCGAGCAACGCGGGAATCTTTAGTTTCGATCGCTTTATCTTTTACATAGGTATCATACACTGATTCTAAATTATGCATACCTAATTCAAAGCGGCGAATTCGTTCTTCGTTAATTTTTTTCGGAATCATTTTTACCAGCGCTTTTGGGGGATGCTGTTGATTACATTGAAGGTCTTGAAACTGAGTGGCGATATTAAGATATTTTGATGAAATCTTAATGATATTTTCCCGTTTATTTTTTACTTCTTTTTCATTTAAATTAGGAGGAAGAAGCTTATTAGCAGGAATATCATAATAATAGGTTTCAGTAAGCCCGCGGGGAGGAAAGGCGATTTTAAGTCTTTGGGCTTCTTCCCGGATAAGTTTAAAAATAAAAACCAGGACCTGATTAAAATATTGTTTAACCGGTTTAGTCTGTTCAAAATATTCCTGGAAAACTTTTTGCTCCTCAGGTCCAATATAACTTTTTTCGATGTGTTCGATTAAAAAAGCCACAAAGCCAAAGTTACGGGCAGAAGCTACCAATTCGCGGAAATAATACCAGGTTCGATTATTTTTTGCTCCATGGGCATCTAAAAAATCTTCTAAGTCGCGAGAAACCGTAAGAATGGCGTAAAAAAGCTTTTTATTAAAAATTTTTTCCGTATTTCTAAAATCCTCCAGGAAAAGGCTTAACCTCAAAATATCGGCTGCGGCATTATGAACCAGTTTTAAAAATTCTTCCTCCGAAATAATTTCAATCAGATGTTCAACCATTTTATTATCATTTTTATCATTTTTATCGTTTTTCTGATTATTCAAGATGCCTCCGGATAATAGAATTAAAATCTGATTCAATAAAATCCATTTAAAGTGGTTATAGATAAAAAGTTTCCCTTAAAGAATGAAAGTCAATAGGTTATTCCTGAGCCGGTTTTAAAAAAAATTGCATTTTCAATTTTGCGATTTCAATAATATCACCATCTTTTAGCTTTACCTGTCCGGTTACCAATTCCCCATTAACTTTTGGAATGGCCCGGCCTTCGGAATAAGAAAGGAAATAACCAGCGGGCCGACGGCTAATAACTGCCGAAATTTTTGGAAGAAAGAAACCTTTTAACTTTATCTCAGCATCTTTCCCTTTTCCGATAGTAGTAATTCTTTTTAATAACTCAATTTCAGTATCTTCTTTTTTACCCGAAATTATACTTAGTGCTCCTACTAACTCCCCAAGCTTATTTCCTTCCTTTTGGTAAATAGCTTCCTCCAATAACTGCTTCTGAGTGCGCGAATCTATCATTACGGTTCCTTCCGGAGTAACCGTATCTAATCCGCCCGGGTAAAATAAAGGAGGACGAGTAAAGCTTTTTTCATCCTGGTAAATTAAGGTGTGTTTACCAATAGTAATAATATCATTGTGCTGAAGAATCCATTTTGATATTTTTTTCCCATTTACAAAAGTCCCATTTAAACTATTTAGGTCAATTAAAACGTATTCTCCATTTTCCCGGAATAATTTTGCGTGGTGACCGGATACTGCTAGGTTATCTACTTTGATCATATTATCATCAGCCCTTCCAATAGTGACAGTTTCATTGCTAAGGAGAAACTCTTTTAACACCGTATCCTTAAATTTTAATATGATCTTTGGCATTTACTAATCCTCCTCCGCTTGGGTTTTAATAAAAGGCACCTTTTTTATATCGGTTTTTTTCTTTTTAGTCAATCTCATTCAAATTGGACCGGGAAAAACCGATTAAAAATTGAGAATAAAGATTTGAATAGTTTTTTTTGGGAGTTAATTTTCACATTTACTAAGATAGTAGTAATGTTATCTATTCCTCCTTTTTCATTGGCTCGGTCAATAAGCGCCTGGCTGACCTGGTCCAGATTCGGGCGGTATTTTAAAATTATTTCGAGGATTTCTTCGTCATAAACCAGGTCAGTTAATCCATCAGTACAAAGAAGAAATAAATCATTATCAAAGGGAATAATTTCATTTACGGTAGGGATTAACTCCTCCTCTACTCCCAGAGCTTGAGTAATGACATTTTTCATTGCTGAGTTTTTAGCTTCTTTTCCACTAATTATTCCTTGCTTAATTTGTTCCATAATCAGAGAATGATCCTCAGTAAGTCTTTCAATCGAATCTCCCCGGATTAGATAAATCCGGCTATCACCTACATGAGCAATAGCCACAATTTTTTCTCCCAGTAAAAGGGAAGCAACCGTAGTTCCCATTCCTGCATATTCTGTTTTTTTTCGACTGGTTTGATAAATTGCCTGATTTGCTTGGATAATACTTTCCATTAAAATGTAGGCTTCAGCAGAGAGATATTGGTTATCAGAAGAATTAATTCTATAGTTTTTATTATGCCGAAATTTTAATATGGTTTTTTGAATAGTATTTCGGCCTAATTCGCTTGCTATTTCCCCTCCCTGATGTCCTCCAATCCCATCTAATACCACAAAAAGCCCCAACTGGCTATCAGCCAAGAAACTATCTTCGTTAATTTTTCTTTTTAGCCCCAAATCCGACTTAGCGGAAAAATATATTTTCAAATCTTTCACTCATCCTATTTTTATTATTTTTCTTTCTATGAATAGTTAATAATTGAGGATTAATATTATGTCAATATAAACAAATTAAGCAAATTTATTTTATTTTTAATCTTTTTATGGTATAAATGCCTTAAAAAAATCTAGATAAGGCACTTGATATTTTGATTTTTTTTAGATAATATTGTGTTGCTTCTATATAATTTTTTACCGGGAGTAAGAGGAAATTGAAATTTTTATCTTTTTTGCGAAAGAAAAAGAAAGGGGAGAAAACACTTAAAGAATATCTTCAGATCGCTGAAAAAGAGCCCGACAATCCGGGAGTCCAAATGAAAATCGGCGATCTTTATCTCAGAAAAGGTAAAAAAACCGAAGCAATAAAGGCTTATCTGATCGCTGCAGAAATTTATGCGAAAGAAGAATTACACCAATTAGCAATATCCATTTATAAAAACATCCTTTCCCTTGATCCCACTCAAATTGAAGTTTATTTTACCTTAGCCGACTTATATCACAAACTTGGCTTTATTGGAGATGCCGCCGCTACTTACGAAAAACTTGCTTCCCAACTAATGCAGGAAGGAAAAGCAACTGATCTTCCGAAGGTATTAGAAAAAATGATAATGCTCGATCCTTCCAATCGGTTTATCCGGCAAAAGGCAGATAAATTCTTTCAACAATTAAAAGAAAGTTATGGGTCGGAAATTAATCCTAACAAAGAGGAAGAAACAATCGAAATAGATGAGAGCAAAATTATCAACTCACTGGATGAAAGACCGGAGGGTAGGAATTACTTCGACTTGGGAAAACAATTAGATGACGGGGAAGAGTTAGTGATTTCCCTGGAAACCACCGAAGCTAAATCCGATAAATCTTCGATGGAAGTGGATAAGGTTTTTGAAGGAATTATAAAAGGTATTGAAGATAAAAGTAAAGAAGAAGCCTCCCGTTTATATTATGAGCTGGGGATTGCTTACCAGCAAATGGACCGGATTGATGAAGCGATCGAAGCTTTTAAAAAAGCTTTAGATAATCAGGAGGTAAAAAACGATTGTTTCCGAAGGCTAGCTACCTGTTTTCGGAAAAAAGGGCTGCTCGATTACGCAATCAATGCCGCCAAAAGTGGCTTAAAAAGTCGTTTTATTTCTCAAAAAGAATATCTAAACCTTAATTACGAACTGGGATTGAGCTATTCCGAAAGGGGTGAGATTAAAAAATCGATTGAAGTATTTCAGGAAATACAAAAAATAAGTCCTGGCTTTAAAGATACCGAGAAACTTTTACAAAATTTATTACGAGGACAAAATAATGGTGGTGTTTAACCCAGCAAAAAGGGAAATAGGGGCGAAAATAGTTTTTTATGGTCCGGCTGCCGGTGGAAAAACTACTAATCTTCAATTTATCTACAGCCGGCTAAAACCTAACCAGCGGGGAGAATTGGTATCTTTAGCCACCAAAGATGACCGCACTCTTTTCTTTGATTTCCTTCCTTTAGATCTGGGAACAGTAAAAGGTTTTAAAGTCCGATTCCATCTTTATACTGTTCCTGGTCAAGTATATTACGTTTCAACGCGGCGAGCAGTTTTAACTGGTGTCGATGGATTAGTATTTGTGGTTGATTCTCAGGAAGAAAAACTGGCAGAAAATATTGAAAGTTTAGAGGACTTGGAAAAGAACCTTCTTTATTATGGGAAAAAATTAGATGAATTACCAATGATTATCCAGTATAACAAACGAGATTTAAAAAATATTTTGCCGGTTTCGACTTTAGATGCCAAGTTAAATTTTCGGAACCTTTCGGTAATTGAAGCAGTAGCTTTAACCGGTAGAGGGGTTATGGAAACTCTTACTAATATTTGTAAAGCCGTGTTAGATAATTTAGAAGATTCTTCCCAAAAACTAAAATCCAGAACTTTTCCCTACGATGGTATTAAAATTCAACCAGGAACCGAAATAGCGGGAGGAAATACCCGTTTATCTCAAGGAGGAATCGGGAATTTAATTGAACTTCAATCCGAAGAAAGAATTTTTGATATTGAAAGGTTAAGAGCTGAACGCCGCGCCACCATTGACCGATTATTGAAACAAAAGGCACCCGAAGTTTTAACCCCATCCTTAGGCGGTGAATCATCTCTCCCAAAAGAACAACCCCTTTTTGAAAAAACCAGCAATTTAAAACAAGCTGAATCCATTGAGAAATCCCCGGTTATTGAACGAGTTGATTTGTCAGAAGAAATAGAGCTGGTGGAAGAAATTTCTGAACTTAATAAAAGCAAGGGGAAAGGTGAATTATTAGCCAGTGAGTTAGACATTCAAACCAGGGAAGAAGAGTTAAAGGGCGAACAGGAAGATATTCCTTTGGAATTAGAGGATAATAAAAAATGGATGATAGATGAATCGGGAGAAAAGGATCTAACATCAAATAGGAAAGAGAATCTTGAAACAGAAAAAGAATTACTTTCGTTAGATAAATTAGGGGATACAACTACTGATACTAAATCCGCGCTCCGCGGAATTGAAATAGTGGATTGGGGTAATCCCGAAAAGATTTTTCCTGCTTCAATAAAATTACCTATAACTCTTAGCTTGGCAGGTATTAATAAAAAAGCAAAGATTACCATCACAATAAATTTAGAAGAACTTATCTGATTCCTTCCTTAATCAGTTAATTCATTTAAAAATGTTCCGAGTAACGGACATAATGGGTAAACAAAAAGGGATTTTTTTGATTATCTTTATTTTTTTCATTTGTTCTTTTTTAAATTTTTGTTCTTTCATCCATTCTGCCACTAAAGTTATTTTACCGGAAAGCCCGGAAAAATTTTCATATTCAGTATTGGCACCACCCGCTTTTTCCCCTAATTGGGAAAAAGTAATCATTCCCGGGAAAATAAGACTTGATGATCATACCCTCAATCTAATCTATGAATTTCAATTAGATAATGGAATTAAAAATTTTACTACCTTCGCCACTTTTTTAATCTATAATTCCCAGAAGGCAATTCAAAAAGGGAAACCCCAAGAGGCGATTCGGTTAGCTAAAGCCGCAAAAAAAATGGCACCCAACTTCCCCCAGCCTTATTGGGCGTTAGCCAAAGCGTATAGCAATGCAGATAAATTTAATTTTCTCCAAACATTCCAGGAGTATTTTAAGGGGAGTTGGGTAGCGGTAAAAAATTTTAAAAGTTTTATCCGGATCACTACTAATTGGTTTTTTATTTCTTATTTCGCCTTATTCTTAACTTTACTTACCTTTGTCTTTATTATCATGTTAAAATATTTTCCCTTGTTATCAAAAGATTGCGAAGACTTTTTTTCGCGCCGGACCTATCATTTGCCCGGATATCTCTGGGCCAGCCTTATTCTTCTTCCTCCGGTTATTTTAGGATTGGGACCTATTTTAATTGCCAGCTATTTTCTCCTTGTTTTATCAATCTATTTTAATAAAAAAGAAAAGTATGTTGCGTGTGTTTTCTTTGTCTTGTTTGTTTTTTCTCCTGGCATTCTTAAAACTGGTTCTTCTTTGGTAGAGGCTCAGCAAGGAGGTTTGCTGGACTTGCTTTACCGGGCTAATTACGAAGATTGGTCACCAGAAACTGAGAAAAATCTAAAACAGTATTTGCAAAATAATCCTCAGGATCCTTACCTGATGTTTTCTTTAGGTTTAATAGAAAAGCGAGAAGGGAATTTGGAAGAAGCCAAAAGATATTATCAAAAATTATACGAACTCTTCCCCTCATCGGCTGCTATAGTAAATAACCTGGCAAATGTCTATTTTGCCCAAGGAAACTTAGAGTTAGCCGAAGCAACCTATAAAAAGGCTATTGAGTTAGATAACCGTCACGCTTCTTTCCATTATAACCTTTACCGCACCTATTTAGAGCTTTATAAATTTTTGGAAGCCCGAAAAAAAGAAGAGCTCTATATTGCACGAAAACTTGCTCCTGAGTTAATTGATTATCAAAAAACAATCTATGCTCCTAACATACCCAATCGAATAGTTATTGACGAAACCTTAACTTTCTTGCAGTTTTGGAAACGTTTATTTCAACATTCCGAACAAAAAGATTTACTTGCTTCTTCTCTTTGGAATTATTTTTTCAAAGGGATACCTTATCGCTACGGATTTTTTTCTTTTATTTTAGTTACGATTTTTTTTTCTTTTGTATTTTTTTATCTTGATGTTGGAAAAAATTTTTCCACTCGCTGCGGTAAATGCGGAAAACCAATGAAACAGAAAGGAAGAATGCTACGCCAGAAAGCAGGTTTTTCCCCAATTTGTTTTCAATGCTTATCAATTTATCTTAAGGAAAGTGAAGACAAATTTACAAGTTTTTCCGATAACTGGATTAAAGAAATAAAAAGGAAACAAAACCATCAGTTGCTGATAAGAGGAATATTAACTCACATAATGCCAGGAGGAGCACAGATTTGGTTAGGTTTCCCAATGGAGGGGTTCATTTATGTTTTTATTTTTTATTGTTTCGTTTTGAAAATCATTTTTTGGAATGGAATCGTGAAGGATCCTTTATTTCTGAACCAGCCATTATTTTTTTATGAATTTTTTACTTTTAGTTTATTGTTTTTTTCTTTCTATTTCTTTGCTCAAAGACAAAGTAATCAAGCAAAACTTTTTTTTGAGAAAAATTTTATAAAACTTGCTGAAGCATTTAAAAATCAAAAAGAGGCTAAAATTGAAAAAAATATTTTAACCGACAAAGGTATCTGATGGCTTTAAGGGGAAAGATTGATGACTTTGGTATAGTAGAAATTTTGCAGCTGATCAGTCAGCAGCAACGATCTGGAATTTTGACCATCCAAAGCAACCGAAAACGAGCTGAGATTATCTTTTTTCAGGGAATGATCACCAAAGCTAACCCCTTTTATCTTCACCCCCAAAAGCCTCCCTTTGCCGCTACTTCCTTAGCCACTTTTTTGGTTTCTCCGGAAGAATTAGAACTGGCGGAGAAGAAAGCAGAAGAAAATTTAAAGAGCCTAGAAGAAAACTTCTTGGATTTGAATCTTCTCAATATTGCTCTGATTCAAAAAATAAATGAGTATTTAATCATCGAGACCTTATATGAAGTACTTCAATGGAAATCAGGTGAGTATGAATTTATTCTAAATGAAATTAAATATGACGCGAGATTTTCTCCTTTAATCCCTCCTGAACATATCCTTTTGGATATACTTCGGATGATTGATGAAGAACCTGAATTTTTCCGTAAGATATCAAGTCTGGAGATGGTTTTTCAAAAAGCTTCTCTGGAAGAGGGGGGGGATAAACAGCTCGAGGGTTTAGGTATAAATGAAAAAACAGTTTATCATCTAATTGATGGAACTAAGACGGTTCAAGATATCATTATCCAAAGCCTTTTAGGGAAGTACTCTACCCTAAAAGCAATTGTCACTTTAGCCGAAAGAGGGCTTATCAGAAAAAAAAGAATAAAAAAAGTTTCGGTTTCAAAACCTCTAACTTACAAAAATCGCGGTGAGTATATTTTTTACGGAATTTTGCCTATAATTTTAATGTTGTTTTTATTTGGACTAAGGTTTTTATTAACATTTTATTGGTCAGGTGAAGATGATAGGGTAAGCTATAAAAAAATTTTCCCACAAACCCAGGTCCAAAAGATACAAACTGCTTTATGCATTTATTTCCTTGAAAAAGGAAAATACCCTTTGACACTATCGGATTTAGTGAACAATGGTTTGCTTTCTCCGGATGATTTGGAGAGGTTTACGGAAGCTGATTATGGCGATCAACTCCGCGAAAAAGGGAATCATAATCTATTGAATAAATCCTTTAATTGATTTCTTGATAAATTATGGAAGTTACTGGCCAGAAAAAACTTATTCAAAATTTTTTTGTAAAACCCCGAAAGAGCCTTGGGCAACATTTTCTCGTCCAGGAAGAAATCTTTGATAAGATAATTGAACATTGTAATCTCACTTCAGATGATGTAGTAGTAGAAATTGGTGCAGGTTTGGGAGGGTTAACTACCCGATTAGCTAAACAGGTAAAGATGGTTTTGGCGATTGAAAAAGATGGGAATTTAGTAAACCTATTAAGGACAAAAATAATAAAAAATAAAAATATAAAAATAATTCATCAGGATGCTTTAATTTTCGACTACCACCAAGCCGCTCAAGAAGCGGGGAAGCCTTTAAAAGTCATAGGTAATTTACCTTTTTTTATTGCCTCGCCCATAACTTTTAAGCTTCTCCGGAAAAGAGAGGCGATTGAAACTATGATTTTTATGTATCAAAAAGAAGTAGCTGAAAGGCTGGTGGCTTTACCTGGAAACAAAAACTATGGATTACTCACTGTAATAGCTAATCTTTATGCTGATCTTAAACCCATTCTTGCAGTAGGGAAAGAAGCCTTTTACCCTCGTCCCAAAGTGGATTCAAAGGTAATAAAATTTGACCTCTTACCTCAGCCTCGCCTTGCAGTAAAAAATGAAGAGTTTTTATTACTGGTAGTTAAGTCATTATTCGCTCAGAGGAGAAAAAAGTTAAGAAATGCAATAAGAACTTTGATAAATAATAAAGTATCGCTTGAATTTGCTGAAAGGATTTTTGCGGAGATAACGATCAACCCGGATCAAAGACCAGAAATGTTGACATTAGAAAAATTTGTAGGTTTAAGCAACCGATTATTCGAAGAATTGAAATTTGTTCGTGGATAATAAAATGTTTTTAAATTTTAACTAAATAATAAAAAAGGGAGGAAACATTTTTATGAAAACAATGACGATAAAACAAAAAATTCTAATTTTTACATTGACGTTGATTATTTTGGTGGTTGGAGTTGCCTTAATTTTTACCGATCGGCTTCGGGCAATTAGTAACACTTACAAAAAGGTTGCAGAAATTAATCTACCCCAACAACAAGTAACCTCGGCAATGGCACTTGCCCTCGTTACCATAAAGTTAAATACAAATGATTTAATTGCAGTTGATCGAGATCAGAATAAATATAATTTTTATAAAACTATAATCCAGACAAAAATTAACGAATATCAGATGTTAGAAAATGCTATCTTAAAGGGAGATGAGGATTTAGGGAAAAAAATAAAAGGGTGGGAGGGGATTAAAGTGAGACCCAGTAGCCAAAATAGTGAAATAGAGAACTTAATAAAAAAAAACGGGATAATTTTTTCTGATTTCAAAAATCTTTGTAATCAGATTATTGCCCAAAAAGAAGAAGAACTTGAACTTTGGCGAAGTATCGGATGGAGTGAGCAAAGGGGAAACTGGACGGGGACAATTAAAACTTTGGAGGAAAATTTAATCCGACTTGACTCCATTGATTCAAGTTCTTGGGAGTTCCGGACCCAGCTTGATTTTAGTTCACTTCTTTTTGACCTCAAAAAGCATCACGAAAAAATTTTACACAATCCGCTTCGGGAAGACTTTACTAAGATGCATGAAATTTTAGGAAATTTGACCTTGTTAGGCAAGGAACCGGTTAAAAAGTTAGCTGAAGCCTATCAGGCAGATTTTGAAAGCATTTCCAATCCATTAATGAGGATAATAACTCTGCGGGATTCTATCCACAATCTTAACATCAACGGGTTGGGAAATAAACTTATTACATTAGATCGCGCCTTAACTAACCTTAAAAACAGTATCCATAACGATATGATTAAAAATTCATCGGCCGCCCAATCAATGGAAAAGAATGTAAAATTATTGGTGATTGTCGTCTGTCTCGGCGCAATTGGAATAAGTTTTTTTATCGGACTCATTTTTTCCCAAAACATTAACCGAAACCTTAGCCAGCTTATTTTGAAATTAACTGAAAGCGAAGACCACTTGGTTACTGCCTGCTCGCAAGTATTTAGTGCTAGCCAATCCGTTGCTCAAGGTGCCTCCCAGCATGCTGCCTCGCTGGAAGAGACTTCTTCTTCTATGGAAGAAATGGCCTCGATAATAAAAATGAATGCGGATCATGCTGATGAAGCGGATAAATTAATGAAGAATGTCGCCCAATATATTCATGAAGTAGGAAAGCAAAGTGAGGAAGTTGTCCATTCCATGAACCGAATCTCTCAAGCGGGCCAAGATATATCGAAGATTATAAAAACGATTGATGAAATTGCGTTTCAAACCAACCTATTAGCTTTAAATGCAGCAGTTGAAGCAGCTCGAGCAGGAGAAGTAGGAGCAGGCTTTGCCGTGGTGGCAAATGAAGTTCGCAGCCTGGCGGTGCGGGCTGCTGCGGCTGCCAAAAATACTTCGGATTTAATCGAAGGGGTAGTGAAACAAATTAATGAAGGTTCACAAATGGTAGAAAAAACTGGCTTATTGTTTAAGGAAATGTATAAGAATGTATTAAAAGAAAGTGAATTGGTTGCAGAAATTGCTGCCGCTTCTCGGGAACAATCCGAAGGGATAAACCAGGTTAATAAAGCAATAGCCGAGATGGATAATGTTGCTCAGCAAAATGCTACTAACGCCGAAGAGTCAATTAGTGCAATTGAAGAAATGAATAACCAAATTGAAAGGCTGCGAATGGTTATTCAGGGATTGAAAGATATGGTGGGGATAAAACCGGCTGCGGAATTATCAGTTGCCATTGCTGCACCAACTGAAGTAAAAAAGGATTTTGTTAATCCACCGGTGCTACCAAAGGTGCAAAAAAAATTTATCACTAATCAAAAGCAGGCAATTACTTCCTCCGAGGGAGTATCTGATTCGTTGATCAGTTTTTCTGATAAGTCTTTCCCGCAAGAGTTTTAATGGATATTTCAATTGTTATTCCAGTATTTAATGAGGAAGACAATGTTCCAGTTTTAATGGAAAAGCTGGCGGAATCATTAGAGTCACTGAAAAAAGATTGGGAAGTAATTTTTGTTGACGATGGTAGTACTGATTCTACTCTATCTAATTTAAAAAAACTAAAACAAAATTTTACCCAAATTAAAATTATTCACTTTGGGATTAACGCAGGAAAAGCAGCCGCTTATACTGCTGGTTTTCAACTTGCGGGGGGCGATATAGTGATCACTATGGATGGTGATCTTCAGGATGAGCCGGCGGAAATTCCATTATTTCTATCTGAATTGGAAAAAGGAGCGGATTTAGTAGTGGGTTGGAAGTATAAAGGGAAGGGTAGGGGGAGTAAAACTTTCCCCTCCCGGGTTTTTAATTTATTACTCAAGCGGCTTACCGGGCTAAAAATTAATGACTCCAATTGTCCTTTTCGGGCAATGAAAAAAAGAGTAGCCAAGAGTTTAATTCTTTATGGAGATTTGTATCGATTTATTCCTTATCTTGCTTTCCAAAAAGGATATAAGGTAACCGAAATAAAAGTAGAGAATTATCCCCGAAAGTTTGGCTCTTCGAAATATGGATTCAGTCGGTTTTTTAATGGGTTAATGGATTTAATGACCATAATTTTTATTTCTCGTTACCGTACTAGCCCCCTCCACTTTTTTGGTATACCCGGAATAATTTCCTTTTTTATCGGTCTATCTATAGACCTATTTTTAGTATTAAGAGGTTTATTAGTTACCGGGCGAATAGGGCATACTGCCCTATTAATTATGGGAGTTATGCTCATTATCGTTGGAATTCAATTTATTTCCTTGGGACTGTTGGGAGAATTAATAATCACGGGACGAAAGTTAGATTGGAGTGATTTGCCAATAAAAGAAATTATCGAATAATTCGTTTTATAATTTTTAAGTTATGGCGGGCTAAATAATTCTTACGGTTACATTTAAGTGCTTGCTGGTAACAAATTTTCGCTTGAGAAAAATTTTTAAGTGAAAAATAGATATTGCCGAGGTTTACTAACGCATCACTCGAATAATCCGGAACGGTTATTAATTCCGGAGGATTGATTTTAAGGGAAATAAGAAATTCTTGTTCAGCAGCAAAAAGCTGATTACGTTTAACCAAAGCACATCCCAGATTATAATGGCCTCGGGCACAATCCGGTTGTGCTTTTACGGTAGCCTGCCACAATGACAGCTCATCATGCCACACTTTATTTCGGTTTATCGTAGTAACGGAAAAAATTATAAAAAGTATCCCCAGAATTCCTCGGGCGTAATTCTTGGGCAGGAGCAAAAGGATACGGGAAATTACCAGACAGGTCCCAAAAGAAAGAAAAATAAGTGACCGTTCCGAAATAATTTCGGGATAAGGAACAATCTGGCAAACTGGTAAAAGACCAATTAGCATCCAGGAAAAGCCAAAGGAAACTTCCTTCTGCCGGAAACGAAGGAAATAGGCTGCGCCTACTGCGAATAATAAAATGGCAGTGGAAACAAAAAACTGAGGATCAGAAATGTTTATTCTTTTGACTGCATTATAAGTATAGTCGGCACTAAGGGAAAAAGGGAAAAAGGATAAAAAGAAAATATAGCCTGAAATCTTAACTGCAGTAGCGAAATTTACTCCTTGATTATTACCATATACCGGGATAGTATGAAAATAATCAAAAAAAATGCGATTACGAAAAAATATAATATAAAGCAAAAAAATAAATGCTACGATAAAAAATAAAGCCAAGAAACTTTTTTGCTGCTTAATCGATTTTTTCTGATAATATTCCGATATTAAATAGAGCAAGGGAAGAATAGCGTAGGTTTCTTTCGTATTAATTGCCAAAAGAAAAAAAAGAATAGTAAGGAGCCGAGAAGTTCGGTTTTGATTTAAAAAACAAATCAAGGAAGCAAAACCGAAGATACCTCCGAGGATGTCCTTTCGTCCGGAAATGTAGGCAACCCCTTCAGTATGGAGAGGATGGGCGACAAAGATAAAGGTGGTAAAGATTGCCAGAATCTTATTTTCCCAAAATCTCAAGCAAAAATAATAAGCCAGACTACAAAATATTCCATAATAAATAATATTAGAAAGGTGATAGCCAATTGGGTTTTTCCCAAAGATTGCAGTATCAATATAAAAAGAAAGAAGACGAACTGGTCGACCAAAAGTTTCTGTGCCGGAAGTAAAGTAAGAAATAAGATTGCGAAAGTTTTCAATAAAAGGGTTATCCCGAATTAAGAAAGTATCATCAATTAGAAAGGTTCCGAAAATTGAATTAACATAAAGAAGAATGGAAAAAAGGAAAATAAGTGGAATCCAAATCTTTCTCATATTTGGTTTAAAAGATTTTCCCTTCCATTATTTTTAAAAAATCTTCTGCCGTATTATCCCAGTTGAAATGGTAAGAATTAGAAAGGGCATTTTCACTTAGACTTTTCATTAAGGTTGGGTTATTAAAAAACTCAATTAAACATTGTGCTAACTCGTGAGGATTGTTTTGGGGAGTAAGCATCCCATTAAGTCCATTTTTAACTGCGTCTCTTAAGCCAGGAACATTATAGGCAATCACCGGTGTACCTACACCGTTTGCTTCTAAAACAGTTAAACCCCATCCTTCTCGCACTGAAGTAGCACAAAGGCAATGGGCCTGTTTTAAAAGCTGAAGTTTTCTTTCTGCTTCAACCCAGCCCCAAAAAATAATATTATTGGCTAAAGTTAACTTTTTTGCCAACCGAATGAGAGGTAGTTTAAAATACCCTTCACCAATTACCCATAATTTTATATTAGGAACATATTTCTGAATTAGTTTAACTGCTCTTATCAAGTGGTCAGGACGTTTGGCGCGGACAAGCCGCCCAATAAAAATTATGGTTGGTTCGTTAGCTTTTTCTTCCAAATTAGCTAAAGGCTCAAAATCAATCCCATTGGGAATAATAAATACCTTAGAAAATCCGAGGGATAAAAGGTCTTGCCGGGTAGAGGGAGATACGGTAATTGTAGGATATTTCCGGTAGAGTTTGAGGTAAAAAGGTTCAACTAAATACCCCATTAAAGAAAAAGGAGGGGGTAGTTCATAAAACCATATTTCGCGACATAGTTGGTGAATATAAACAAAAATAGGAGCTTCTCTTACAAATAAGGGAGTAAAGTAAGGAATGGTATTAATTTGGTCAATTACCACCTGATATTTCCCCTTAAAGTATCTTTTATAATAGATCGGAGCATAAAAATAATGGGTAAAAAGGGAACCTTTTCTTATTATCTCATAACCTTCCCACTTTTCATATTCTTTAGCATGGGGAAAAGAAGAGGTAAAAACAGTAACCTGATGACCTCCTTTTACCCACCGTTTGCATAATTCATGGGTAGCCCGTCCTGCTCCACCAGAAGAAGGATTTTTTATATCCCGCCACATAAACATCAATATCTTCATATCAATATAATCTCACTGCCAGCAGGATAATTTTGGCCAAAACTGAGCTCTTCCAAAAGGTCTTCGCCTAATTCACCCTCAAAAACCAGACAAGTATCACCTTGAAGATAAACCCGAGAAAATGAATTCTCTAAATTTTTTTCGAAATAAATCGTAAGTACTTCACCTCCCCAGGTTTTAACCCCAACCGGAGATTTAACCAGATTTAATGCGGAAGCGATCAGGGCTGCGGCCACCGAACCGGTGCCACAGGCTAAGGTTTCATCTTCCACTCCGCGTTCATAGGTCCTAATTTTTAAAGAAAATTTGTCGATAACTTCAATAAAATTGACATTGGTTCCTGACGGTTGAAAAATGGGGTGGAAACGGATTTTCTCACCTAACTTCTTTACCGGAAACTCCTCTAAATTTTCAACCACAAGAACTGCATGGGGAACTCCGGTATTAATTACATTTATCTGGTAAGTTTTACTTTCTACTAAAATTTTCTGATTTAATTTTAAACCAGTGGGGGGAGGGAGTTGAAGTTTTACTTTGCGGTTTTTAACTTCCGCATGAATGATTCCCGCCAAGGTTTCAAAGGTCAATCGGGAAGGAGCAATCCCTTTTATAACCGCAAAACGGGACACACAACGTCCCCCATTGCCACACATTTCTGCTTCACTTCCATCCGCATTAAAAAAACGCCATTTAAAATTAGCCACTTTTGAATTTTCCACCAGAATAAGTCCGTCAGCACCTACTGCTTTCCGTCGCTGGCAAAGGATTCGGGCAAGATTAGGAAGTGAAACTCCTTTTAATAAGTCAAACCGATTATCGATAATAATAAAATCATTTCCAGAACCACTCATTTTGGTTACTTTTAATGCCTTCATTGCGCGTTACCCAATTGGTTATTGATGATCGCTTGTTACAAGTTTACTAATTTAATATCTCCCCAAACTCCCATATTATCCCCTATAATTATAATTATCCCCTTTATTCCGGGAATGGAAGCACCAAAATCTAAAGCTGGCTTAATATCATCCTTATCTTTTACTAAATTAGCAATTGCGGTGGCACTGGCATCGGATAAAATAGCAGAAGAGGAAACTACCGTAACTGCATCAGCATTACCAAAACTCAACGAAGGCCCCACGGTGCCGGAAGAAGTGCAAACCCCAACTGGGATTTCATCAGACGAAAATTCAATTCCGATTTTTTGGGAAAGCGGGGAGTTTCCTGCAAATATTTTGACTAAAAGTGGCTTTGAAGTAGAAGCAAATATATCCCCACCATTTTCAACAATTATCTCCGGCGAATAATTCAAAAGTGATTTTCCGACAAACTCCGCAATTGCTCCAGCCACTGCTGCCATTGGTCCAACTCCCACTTGAGATGATGCTACCAACATTTTCCTGATAATTAAAGGAGCATCGGGATCAAAAGGAATTGGGACTAAGCTTTTTTGAAAATAAGGATTCAAATTAATATAGTTTTCAATTTGCTTTCGATAAAACCAAGCCAGTTTAAAAGCCTCTTTTTCTAAATTCAAACCAGCTCTCAGGTAAAGGTCGGTTTCTTTAATCTTTACTTGAAAGGGAATTAGCCCTTGGTGCTCTTTAAAGTCTCGATAACTTCGTTCAATATACATTATTAAACTAATTTAACTTATTGCTAACTATTTAAAATAACTTAATTTAAAGTAACAACCGACTTTCCAAAAAGGTCTTCAATTTCTTTTAACAACTTTTCTGAAGGAGTTAAGCGATAATTTTCGGGAAGTAGAATAGTAACCGCGGTTTTTTCCGAAATTACCAGTTGGAGATAGATTGGGCAAGTGCCAGGATAATTCTGAAGTATATCTTTAAATCTTTCCAGCAACTCATTAGAAAGATAAGAGATATCTAAATTAAAGGTTACACTGGCAGGTAAAATTTTGCTCGCTTCTCTAAGAAGAATTATTTCTTCGGCTTTTATTTTTGACTTTTGGTTATGGATATCTACCATAACCTTACCTTTGACTAATAAAGGTTGTTCACTTTTTATAATCGGTGATACTTTTTTATAAAGTTCGGAAAATATCATAACTTCAATTGAACCAGCCAAATCTTCAAGCGTTACAAATGCCATAATTTCTCCCCGTTTGGTTCGGATTTCATTGACCGCAACTGGTATTCCTCCCACTCTTATTTCTGCTCCCTCCTTTAAATTTGAAATTTCGGCGGTATAGTGAGTAGTCAAATTTTTTAATTCTTTTTCATAAGCTATTAGGGGATGGCTGGAGATAAAAAATCCTAAGGCTTCCTTTTCGTAATTTAATAGTTCGGATTCTCCCCATTCCGGAATTTCCGGATAAGGTAAATGATTTTCCGAAAAAAAAGAATGGTTTTGTTCTTCTCCAAATAATGATTTTTGTTTATCAATTTTTTGCTTTTGAATTTGTTGCCCATTTTCCATTGCTTTTTCGTAGACACCCCACAGCCGGGAGCGGAAAACACCAGTAGAGTCAAACGCCCCGCATTTAATCAAACTTTCCATTACTTTTTTATTAACTTTGCGTAAATCAACCCGTTGGCAAAAATCAAAAATGTTCTTAAAAGGACCGCCATTATCCCGGGCATTGATAATTGACTCAATCGCAGAAGTCCCTACATTTTTCACCGCTGCCAATCCAAAACGAATCTTGTTGTCAATTACCGCAAAATCTCTTTGACTATAGTTTACATCTGGTGGGAGAACCTCAATTCCCTGTTCCCGGCATTCTCCAATATGCCGAATTACTTTATCGGTATTTTCCATCTCACAAGTTAATAGTGCTGCCATAAATTCCACTGGGTAATGAGCTTTTAAATAAGCAGTTTGATAAGCAATCATCGCGTAGGCTACACTATGGGATTTATTAAAGCCATAGCCAGCAAAGTTAGCCATAAGATTAAATATTTCTTCGGCTTTTTTAAGCGGAATTTTATTTTTTTTACATCCTAGAAGAAATTTTTCTTTCTGTTCTTCCATTTCTTGCGGTTTTTTCTTCCCCATCGCCCGACGGAGTATATCAGCTTCCCCTAAAGAATATCCGGCTAAAACCTGGGCAATTTTCATTACCTGTTCTTGATAAAGGATAACCCCATAAGTATCAGATAAAATATCCTTTAATTGGGGGACAAGATAAACAATTGGTGTCTCCCCCCTTTTTCTTTTAATGTAATCCTCTACCATCCCGGACTGAAGTGGACCAGGACGATAAAGCGCTAATAAGTCAGTAATATCGGCAATATTTTGGGGTCGGATCTTAGAAATAAGGTCTTTCATCCCCGAGCTTTCTAACTGGAATATTCCCTCAGTTTTTCCGGACGATAGTAGTTTATAAGTTTCTTTATCATCTAAAGGGATAGAATTAATATCTGGGATTTTTATTTCGTCGCGGTTAATAAGTTTTAAAGTTTGATTTATTACCGTAAGAGTTTTGAGACCTAAAAAATCAAATTTAATAAGACCAATTTTTGCTACATCGTCCATAGCATACTGAGTCGCTACTTCTCCTTTCGTATCCTTATATAGGGGGAGGTATTCAATTAATGGGCTATCAGAGATCACTATTCCGGCTGCATGAGTGGATTCATGTCGAGGAAGCCCTTCAAGCACACGAGAAAGAGAAATAAGTAATTTTATTTTTTCATCTTCTTCCTCTAACTTACGTAACATCGGTTCCAGTCGGAGGGATTCTTCAATAGTGATATTGGGAGTATCGGGAATAAGTTTGGCAATTTTATCTACTTCCTTGTAAGGCATATCTAATACTCTTCCTACATCTCGAACCACTGCTCGGGCCTTCATTTTACCAAAAGTAATAATCTGTGCCACCCGGTCTTTACCGTATTTTTCTCTTACATATTCAATGACCTTATCTCTGCCCTCCATACAAAAATCAACATCAATATCTGGTGGGGATATTCGTTCCGGGTTTAAAAATCGTTCAAAAAGGAGTCCGAAAAGAATAGGGTCGATTTCAGTTATTTTCAGAGCATAAGCAACTAAGCTACCTGCAGCTGATCCCCGACCAGGACCAACCGGGATATTATTCTTTTTAGCAAAATTGACAAAATCAGCAACAATCAGAAAGTAACTAGCAAAACCTTCAGAGTTAATAGTTTGGATTTCTTCTTCTAATCGGTCCTGGTATTGTTTTACCATCAAAGAGAAATCTGGACTAAAGCGACGCGGGTGTTTCTCTAACCTTTCTTTCAAACCAATCTGGGCTAATTTCCTTAATGTAGTATTAGGAGTTTCTCCCTTTTCCACCGGAAACACCGGAAATTTTAGCTCATTAAACTTAAGTTCCAAATTACACCGTTCCGCAATTTCGATTGTATTTTTAATTGCTTCGGGATAATCTTGAAAACACGCCTTCATTATTGCCGGGGATTTAAAATAAAGCTGATCAGTGGAAAATTTCATCCGGTCCGGGCTGGAAAGAGTTTTCCCAGTTCTAATAGCAACTAAAACTTCGTGGGCTAAGACATCCGTTTGATTCAAATAATGGCAATCGTTAGTGGCTACAATAGGAATATTAAGTTTTTTACTTATCTTAATTATTCCTTGATTGGCAATAGTTTGCTCTTTAATTCCGTTTTCCTGAAGCTCAAGATAAAAGCGGTTATTATCAAAAATTTCTCGGTACTCGTCGGCAACTTTTAAAGCCTGTTCTTCTTTTCCCTGAATAATGAGGTAAGGGATTTCACCGTGAAGGCAAGAACTAAGAGCAATTAAACCTTGATTATACTCTTTTAAAAGTTCCTTATCTACCCGCGGCCTATAATAAAAGCCTTCCAGATAAGCTTTGCTTACTAAAGCAAGCAAATTTTTATACCCAGTTTGATTTTTAGCTAAAAGGACTAAATGAAAAGAAGCTTCCGAAATGCCGCAGGTGTTGCGGTCGAATCGGCTTCCCGGTGCCACATAAACTTCACATCCAATGATGGGCTTTATTCCGTAATCATAGGCAGTTTGATAAAACTCAATAGCCCCAAACATGTTTCCATGGTCAGTAATTGCTAACGCCGGTAGTTTATATTCTTTGGCACGTTCAAAAAGCTCTTTAAAACGGATTGCCCCATCAAGCAAGCTATATTGGGTGTGAACATGTAAGTGGACAAAATCAGCATAAGGTTTCATAGCCAATAATCAACTTTAAAGATTGTTTTGTTTTATTCCCACTCAATAGTACTGGGCGGTTTGGAAGATACATCATAAACTACCCGATTCACTCCCGGTACTTCATTTATAATCCGGTTGGCAATATGGGAAAGCAAATTATAAGGTAGTTTAACCCAGTCGGCAGTCATCCCGTCTTTACTTTCTACTACCCGAATAGCAACCACATTTTCATAAGTTCGCTCATCTCCCATGACCCCAACAGTTTTGACGGGAAGAAGTACTGCAAAAGACTGCCAAACTTTCCAGTACCAGCCTGTTCTTTTCATTTCATTAACTACAATTTGATCTGCCTCCCTTAATATTTGAAGGCGCTTTGGGGTAACTTCTCCTAATATTCTGATTGCCAGACCAGGACCAGGAAAAGGTTGCCGCCAGAGAACTTCTTTATCAATACCTAACTCTTTCCCTATTTCCCTTACCTCATCCTTAAATAATTCTCGTAAGGGCTCAATCAATTTAAGGTTCATTTTTTCCGGCAATCCCCCAACATTATGATGAGATTTAATAGTGGCGGATGGACCTTTAAAGGATATGCTTTCAATAACATCAGGATAAAGGGTTCCTTGAGCAAGAAATTCAATCCCTGCAATTTTACGCGCTTCCTCCTCAAAGATATAAATAAATTCATTACCGATAACCTTCCGCTTTTCTTCTGGGTCGATAATATGTTGCAGCTTAGATAGAAATCTATTTTCAGCATTTACATAATGTAGATCAATTTTAAAATTATTTTTAAACATATTAATTACTTGCTCGACTTCTCCTTTTCTCAATAAACCATTATTAACAAAAATACACTTAAGCTGGTCATCAATTGCTTGGTGAACGAGGACTGCAGTAACCGTCGAGTCTACTCCTCCACTTACTGCGCAAATGACTTTTTTATTATCCACCCGGGCCCGGATTTCATTTACCGTAATTTCAATAAATGATTTCATTGTCCATAACCCCTGGCACTTACAAACCAAGAAAAGAAAATTATGGAGAATTTTTTTTCCATTGATAGTATGAACAACCTCGGGGTGGAACTGAACTCCATAAAATGGTTTTTGTAAATGCTGGATTGCGGCGTGGGGAGAATTTTCACTTTCAGCAATAGTAACAAACCCAGCTGGCAAACCTTTAATCTGGTCCCCATGGCTCATCCATACCGTTTGTTGTTCCTCCAACCCCTGGAAAAGTGGGCTCTCTTTTTTTATCCGGATAAGCGCTCTACCGTATTCCCGCTTAGCCGCTTTAATGACTTTTCCCTTCAACTCATAAACCAAAATTTGCATCCCATAACAAATGCCCAATATTGGGATATCAAGAGATAAAATTCCTTTTCCTAAGGTAGGAGCAGTTTCATCATAAACACTGGCTGGGCCACCGGATAAAATAATTCCCTGCGGGTTAAATTTTTTAATAAATTCCAGAGAACAATTAAAAGGATGAATTTCACAATAAACTTTAAGTTCTCTTACTCGGCGGGCAATTAATTGGGTATATTGGGAACCAAAGTCAAGGATGAGAATTTTCTCTTGATGAATATCAGCCGACATCTTTTTTTTCAATTCCATTACTCCTTATTTTACGCTAACTCTTTTATTTTTTGGATTAAATTTTTAGTGGCAATCTCTAATCCCTTTTTTTGGGTGATTCCTTCAGAAAGTTCATTATAAGTTATGGGTTTGCCAAATTTAACCTTTATTTTTGCTTTTCGAAAAAATTTTGCTCCCTTAGGTAAGGCTTGATAGGTACCGGAAATAAAAGCGGGAAGAACAGGCACATTAGCCTTTTGAGCCAGAAGAATGGTGCCTGGTTTACCGGACTGCATCCTTCCCGTTTTACTTATTCCCCCTTCAGGGAAGATTCCAATAACCTTCCCATTTTGCAAAAGTCTAAGCCCAGTTTTTATTGGCCCAATATTATAAGCCGTATTTTCTCGCAAAGGAATTGCATACATTAATCGAAAAAACCAACGCCCCCATACTAAATTATAATATTTTTCCGTCATCAAAAAATAAATTCTTCGGACACATGCGACTTGAAGTACTGGAGGGTCCATAAAACTAAAGTGGTTAGCAGTCAAAATAAAAGGTCCATCTAAGGGAACATGATGGGCGTTTATGACTTCAAAAGCAAAACATGCCTTAAGTATGCAATAACCCATTGATTTTAGGCTTTCAAAAAATAATCTATTTAATATATGCTCTTTAAGAAGTTTATCTTCCATCGGCTTATTAAGCTTATCTAAAAGAAATTGCTTAAATTTTTTCGGATAAGTTATATAATAATAACATTGGTTAATTATAACTGGCAACTGAATAAATTCATTCTTTTTTCCCCTAATACAGTGATAAAATTTACATTATTTAATACCTTTTTATTAGTAAATTAAAATATGAAGTGGAAAGATCCCCAAATTACCGCTATCCTCCAGTCATTACCAGACAATATCTACATGTTTGGTGAGGGAAGGGAAGATACACCGATACAAGCAAAGACAGAAAAATTTTCTTTATTGCTAAAGTTAACATAATATATCTTATCAGACATTATTTAAATTAACACAGCGTTTCTTATTCAAAACCTATAATTAACATTAAATATTAAAATAAATTTAAAAAAATTTATTAGTAATTAGATATAATTATTTATAAAATAAGGATTATTTAATATTAGAAGAGACTTAAGGTAAAAAAGTTTATAAAAAATAAAGAAGTTTATAAAAAATAAAGAGGACGAAATTATTTGGAGTGGTAAGTTCCTACTTCTTTGGTAAGCGAAGAATCAATTGGGGGGAATTGAGGGATTTTTTTCCGATCAGGCATAAGTGACTCAGCAACCTTAAAAATTTCTTCCTTGAAAACCTCTCCCATAATAGTGATGCTTAATAAGTTATATTTTAGGTTGATAATATTTAAGGTACCAGAAGAGGTAAAAAACACTGCCTCCCCTGTTACTGTTTCTTTTTTTAGACATTTCTGAAAAATAGAAAGCGAACTTAACCCATCAGTATAAAAAAATTGGGCTATCTTCTCATCACCTAATTCCCGGACAATTATATTATTGAGGTTAAACCCCGCAGGTAAATACAAAGGTTCGATTATTTTATTTTCCATTTGGTTTTTTGCTTCAGTTAAGTTTAGATTAAATTTCTCTTTAACTTCGGTTAACTGGGTTTGAGGAGGAACCATTAATTCTAAGTTTTCTTTATTTGGGGTTAATTGAAAATCGATTTGTGAAAAGGATGTTACGGAAATCAATTCATTATCCGGGCCATATTTTTCGATTTTAAGAGGAATACCAGTTTGGTAATCAATCCAGTAAATTTGTTGGGGACGATCAGGAATTTTGGGTTTAAATAATACCTTATAACCAATTCGCTGGTGGTATTCGTATTCTCCTAATATTTTTATTTCGTAATTTTTTTTAACCAAGTTAATCAAATCTTTTAAAAAGGAATTAGCGATAGGCTGGTTTATTTTTGTAGTCTCTTTTATTAGTAAATTTTTATTAGGGAAAAATCGCCAAAGATTTTTCCCGTCATCGTAGTCGATTTCTTTTTCAAAGCCATTGGTAAGTAATTCCTCCCTCCGGAATATGTTTCCATAGTTTTCAATTTTATAATGATATATTTTTGAAATTGGATTATTAACTAAAATTGTGGTCATAATTCCCTGATACTTTACCAATGAATTAGCCTGCAATTTTGTTAAAATCTGGTCGATATTGCTATCTTTTGGCGCGGGAGTTACTTCCTGAGAAACAGCTAATGAAGTAAAACCGGTAAAAATTAAAATAGTTATTAGTGCCGCCAAATTTCTCATTTTTTTCAGTGATCCGAGTAAGTATAGGCAGTGTATTTTAAAAGGCAAGGCTCATTAATCAAAGTTTCAACTGAAGAATAAGCAACATGGTGAAAAACAATTGCTTTTTCTTCATCAGGTAACTTGGCAATAGAATAGGATTTTTCGCGAAAAGGAACCTTTGTATCTTGAAGTTCATAGACGCTTAACAATTTTCTTTCTCCTATTTGTTTCTGGTCTTGCAAAATAGCCCCAATCAAAACCCCAAACAAAATCAAAAGAGAATATATCCCCACCTGCAAAGGCTTTTTCATTGAAAAGTTAATCCAGTTAAAGAAATTAAAAAATTTTTCTAAGGAGATTTTCCTCTTAAGTGGTGGTTCTTCGGTGAGGATTTTTGTCATCACTTTTTGAGAAAAATTTGGTTCAGGAAGTGGCCCCAAAAACATTAACCGGAGACTAACTAATTTTTCTTTTTGCGAACTGAAAATGGCTAACTCATTTTTGCAATCTTCACAAATTTCTAAGTGGCTCAGTAACCATCTTAATTCTTCTGAGGAAAGTTCATCATCAAGGTAAGCAGAGATTAATTCTTTATATTCTATACAATTCATAATCTCCTTCTTAAATGAAAGGTTCTAATTTTTCTTTTAAAATCCGGCGCGCATGAAAAAGACGAGAGCGCACTGTTCCTACCGGACATTGTAACACTTCAGCAATTTCTTCATAACTCATATCTTCAAATTCCCGCATAATAAGAATAGTTCTTAACCGGTCTGGAAGTGAATCTAACGCCGCCTTTACCACCGTAGAAGTTTCCTCAAGTAACACCTTATCTTCCGGAGTATAAAACTTACTGTCTCCTATGTGTCGGGAAAAATTATTTTCTTCAATTTCTGATTCCAACGAAAATTGATTTCTGGTGTTAAGATAATTGATGCTGTTATTAATTGCAATCCTTCTCAGCCAGGTATAAAAAGTAGAATCACCTTTAAATGAGTTAATAGATTTAAACGCTTTTAGAAATGTTTCTTGAGCTAATTCTGAAACCACATCAGTTTCTTTAACAAAATTAAAGATAAGGTTGAATATTGGTTTTTCATATTTAATTATAAGGAGTTCGAAAGATTTTTTGTTACCTTTTCGGATCTCGTCTATCAAAACCTCTTCGCTTTTTTGCAAATTATCTTTCTCCAGCCATTAATTAATACGATAAATTAAAGACCATAAAGATTGGGAAAAGTTCATTAATAATGAAGTTAGAAACCAGTTATAAATGTTCGTTAAAAAAATTTTTTACTTCCCTGCCAATTTCTTGCTCTCGTCCAGAAAAAAAATGGTCAGCCCCAAATAAAATTTTTTTTCTAATTAGCGGAAAGGTCCCCAATATATTTTCCATTTCTTCAGGATTACAAATACTGTCAAGATCTCCAGTTACTATAAGTACTGGTAAATTAATTTTTTCAAATAAAGATTTGAAATCATAAAAACCCAAGGGCGGAGCTATTAGTGCGATCGCAGTTAAATTTTTAATCTTAAAAGCTGTCGCTAAGGCTATCCAGGCTCCAAATGAATAACCAGCTAAAAATAATTGACTAATATTCTCGATCTTTGACTTTAGATAATTAACTGCCGCAATAGTGTCATCAACCTCTCCCCTTCCCTGGTCATATTTCCCTTCACTAAAATTAACCCCCCGAAAATTAAAACGAAACACCACAAAACCTTCCTTTTCTAATACCCCCTTTATTCCCAAAACTACATTATTATTCATGTCCCCGCCATAAAGTGGATGGGGGTGACAAATTACTACACCCGAAGATAACCGATTCGGACCTCCGGAATACGACAATACCCCTTCGAGGGTAAGTTCATAGTTTTTAAAAAAAATATGTTCGTGTTTAACTTCAATTGGTTGCATAGCTTTTCTACCAAATTACTTTATAATCGCTAAATTAAAGCCCAATTTTATAATCCTCAAGCAATTTTTTAATCTTAGTAGGAGAAATTGTCAGGTAATCTCCGGGCTTAAGTTTCCCCAAGGAAAAAGGACCAAAAGCAATTCTTTTTATTTTTAATACCGGATGGCCAACGGTAGTAAGCATCCGCTTAATAAGATTATTCCTTCCTTCGGTGACAGTAATTCGAATCCAGCTATTTTTATCCGTTTTTTTAAGCAAAACCACCTTTGCAGGAAGGGTAATCCCATCTGAAAGATGGACCCCGAAACGAAGTTTTTTAATCGTTGAAATATCGGGAAAACCCTTAACCTTTACTAAATAGGTTCGGGGAATGGAAAATCGGGGATGGAGAAGTCATTGAGCAAAATCACCATCATTGGTTAAAAGAAGTAGTCCTTCGGCATCAAAATCCAGTCGCCCTACCGGAAATACTCTTGCGGGAATTTTCTTTAAAAGATCAATTACGGTAGGTCGTTCTTGGGGATCTTCTCGGCTGGTAATATAATTTTTTGGTTTATAAAGAAGAATATAAATCTTTTTTTGATCATAAGGGATTAATTTTCCGTCAACTCGGATTTTATTTTTTCTTGCATCAGCAAGGTATCCCATTTTGGTAATAATCTGCCCATCTACGGTTACCCTGCCCTCTCGAATGAGTTCCTCTGCTTTCCGGCGGGAAGCAATTCCAGATTCAGAAATTATTTTTTGCAATCTTTTCATCATATTAAATAAAAAAATTAAAGTGTTTATTTAATATCATCAATCCCTGGTGGTAAATTTTCGTTTTCAACTCGACCACCTTCATTATTTGGGGAAAAAAGGGGCAGGCTACTTAAATCGATTTGCTGGATATCTTCTAATGCAGGGAGGTCTTTTAGACTTTTTAGACCAAACAGCGCTAAAAATTTCGGAGTAGTACTATAAAGTAGTGGTTTACCGGGGACATCCTTTTTCCCGGCAATTTTTATTAAATTTTTTTCTAAAAGGGTCCGAAGAATACCTCCGGTATCAACTCCCCGCACCTCTTCTATTTCCGCTCGAGTAATGGGTTGTTTATAAGCAATAATAGCCAAAGTTTCGAGGGTAGCCGGACTCAGTCGTTGGGGACGGATTTTTTTAAATTTTTTAATCCAGGAAGAATATTCAGGTCGGGTGTAAAATTGGAATCCATGAGCAACTTCTCGGATAGCAAAACTTCTTCCCAATCTTTCGTATTCTTCCTTAAGTTCCAGCATTATTTCTCTTAATTCCTTTAGTTGAATTTCTGGAAAAATTTCTTGGAGTTTTTCCAAACGCAGGGGTGACTCCGAAGAAAAAAGAAAACTTTCTAATATGAGCTTAATCTCCGTCCGTTGCAATAAATATCCCTCCAGGTTAAAAAGTTTTACTTTTAGGTAAAAAAATTATAGACTAACGGATGGAAAAATCAAAAGATTTTAGCTAACTCAGTCAAAAATTAGCTTGTTATCCGCATTTGGTGGAAAAATTATCGGTAGTATTTCAGTAAACCAATAAGGGGTTCACCGCCAATCTTATCCTACCCCCACCAGCTCTAGCCGGCCTTTCCATCGATATTTTAAAACCTTTTTAAGAAAATAATTTTCCGGTTTCTCCAAAAAAGGATCATTTCTTACTAATTCAAAAGCTTCTTTTCTTGCTTCATTAAGGATCCGCGCATCACGGATAATATTGGCTACCCGGAAATCCGGTATTCCAGATTGGCGCACTCCAAAAAATTCACCTGGACCCCGGATTTTTAGGTCTTCTTCCGCAATCTTAAAACCATCATTAGTTTCTTCCATTATTTTAAGTCTCTTTTGGGCTTCGTCCGATTTTTTATATTGCGCTAATAGAATACAAAGCGAGGGGTATTCTCCCCGGCCTACCCTTCCCCGTAACTGATGAAGTTGAGAAAGCCCAAACCGCTCGGCATGTTCAATTACCATAAGAGTAGCTCGAGGCACATCAATCCCTACTTCTACTACAGTTGTGGCTACTAATATTTGTATTTCTCCTCGCTTGAACTTCTCCATCACTGCCTCTTTTTCTTCACTTTTCATTTTCCCATGAAGAAGAGCAAGCCGATATTGAGGAAAAACTTCTTTTTGCAAATGATGATACATTTTAGTAGCATTCATTAAATCCATTTTCTCCGATTCTTCAATCAAAGGGTAAACAATATAAGCCTGGTTACCTTTTTCGATTTCCTGGGCGATATACTCATAAACCTTCGGTCTTTCCCTTTCGTGGATTACTTTGGTTTTAACTGGTTTTCTTCCCGGAGGCATTTCATCAATAATAGAAATATCCAGGTCTCCATAAACAGTCATAGCTAAAGTCCGGGGAATCGGGGTAGCAGTCATAACCAGGATATCCGGACTTTCTCCCTTCTTTTTAAGGGTGGCACGCTGAATAACCCCAAACCGGTGTTGCTCATCAATAATTCCTAAACCTAATCGCGCAAATTCCACCCCCTCTTGGATAATAGCGTGAGTGCCAACAATCAGGTCAATCTTTCCACTTTTAATATTTTTATAAACTTCGTTTCGTAATGATTTTTTCATTCGGCTAAAAAGATAAGCAACATTTATACCCTTTTTAATTGCTAATTGCCGAAGAGTAAAAAAATGTTGCTCAGCTAAAATTTCGGTGGGAGCCATTATAGCTGCTTGATAATTATTTTCAATGGCAATAAGAGCAGCCGCGAAAGCAACTATGGTTTTTCCACTTCCTACATCTCCCTGGATAAGTCGGTGCATGGGATAAGGTTTGGCCATATCGATTTTAATTTCTTCAATTACCCGTTTTTGAGCTCCGGTAAGTGGAAAAGGCAAAAGCGCTTCAAACTCTTCAAGAAAATTTCCCCTTACCGAAAAAGAGATACCTTTTTCTAAAATAGTTCCTCTCTTTTTTAAAGCCAGCATTAGTTCTAAAAAAAAGAACTCATCAAATATTATCCGGCGATGATAAGGTGATATGCCGGCAGTGAGTAAAGAGAAATCATCATCATTGGTTGGGAAATGAACTCTTTTAAAGGACAGGGATAAATCCATCAGCTTTTGTTTTTGGCTGATAGTCCGGGGGATACCATCGGGAACAAAATGGGCATAATTTTCTATTACATTTTGCATAATCCGGCGGATCGTCTTTTGGTGAAGTCCTTCAGTTTCCGAGTACTTAGGCACAATCCGGTTAAAATTAAGCGAATCCTCTTTTTCTTCCTCATCAATAAGTTCGATATCGGGATGAGAAATTTCTTTGCGGAAACTATAGGCTTCTACTTTCCCCGAAACAATTACTTTCTGTCCTAACTTAAATTTCTTTTTCAGGTAATTAATATAACCTTCATTAAAATTAAACCATTTAAGCACTATTATGCCGGTTTGATCGCCTAAAACCATTTCCAATACTTTTCGACGATGATAAGAAACTAAATTTAGTCCTAAAATCTTTCCTTTCAGGGTCTCTTTTTCACCCACCCTTGCCGCAGAAATGGTCTTCAGGTTACGCCGATCCTCATAATCCCGCGGAAGAAAATATAGTGCATCTTCTATGGTATTAATCCCCTTCTTTTGCAACCGGGCAGCAATATGCGGGCCAACCCCTTTGATATATTGGATTGGAGTAGAAAGAATTTTTATTCTTTCTTCGATTTCTTGACTTAAGTTTTCCTTATCAATTGGCTTTATCTCAGCTTCGATTTGATTTAACAAAGTCAGTGCCACTTCCACTGTTGTTAATTTACCAGCTTCGTCCCGCATATCAAAGTCAGCAAAGCAATTCCGGATTTGGAAAAACAAATTTTTCTGGACTTCATCAGGCACAACGGCAATAGCTTTATCCACCAGCCGGTTTATTGTTACCTTCAGGCCCCTGAGGGTCTCGATTCTTTTAGTTCGAGCGATAAAAACAAGTGGGCTTTTAATTGCTTTGATTAAAGAAGGGATTGTAGTCATAATTGATTAACTAATTATGCCAATAATAGTTTCACCAGCTTTAACCCAGTCTCCTTTTTTAATTTTTAATTTTACCTCAGACGGAAGATATATTTCTACTCGGGAGCCAAATTTAATTATACTTATCCGCTCTCCCTTATTTACTCTATCCCCCATTTTTTTCCACAACACAATCCTGCGGGCAATAAGTCCCGCAATAAGTTTCACTAAGATTCTGTATTCTGGCTTCCCTTCGCTTTTACTATTTATCCCCACTAATACCTGCTCATTATCCAGAGAAGCCTTTTCTTTAAAGGCAGAAATAAATTTCCCCGGGTTATGCTGGTAATATTCGATCACCCCAGAAATAGGAGCACGATTTACATGAACGCTAAAAATGCTCATAAAAATACTTATCTTTGAACATTGCTGATTTAGAAAGTTATTCTCATTAGTAGATTCAATGTCTATTACTTTCCCATCCGCCGGCGAAACAATAATTTGGGGGTCAAAAGGAATTGGTCTTTCTGGGTCACGGAAAAAATAAACTATAACGAAAAAAAATAGCCAAGAAATCAAGGTAAATATTGTCAGTTTAGGGAAAAGGAAAGAATAAAAACTAAGTGCCAAGCAGAAAGAAAGTATTACGGTAATATAAGGTAATCCATCAGAGCAAAGAAATAGAATTTTTTTATGCATAATTTGTTATTTAAAGAAAAGAAAGTGCCTCTTCAATCGTATTAACTCGGATACATTCAATGGGGGGTAAATCCCCCGAGAGGTGGTTTAAGTTATTTTTAGGAATTAAACAGCGCGAAAATCCCATTTTAGCCGCTTCTTTAATCCTTATTTCCGGCTGGCTAATTGCCCGGATTTCTCCAGTAAGTCCCACTTCGCCAAAAACTACCATAGTGGGGTCTAACGCCCGGTTACGAAAACTTGAGGTCAGAGCCATTATAATGCCCAAATCAATTGCTGGTTCTTCGATTTTAATTCCTCCTGCCACATTGACAAATATATCATGATTAAGAAAACTTAAATTCGCCCGTTTTTCTAAAACCGCTACTAACAATGAAACCCGGTTATAATCTACTCCCAAAGAAGTTCTCCGGGGGATACTAAAATTAGTATAGCTGACTAAAGCTTGTAACTCTACTAAAAGCGGCCGCGAACCTTCAATACAAGCAACTACTACTGAACCAGCAATATTTAAAGGCCGCTCGGATAAAAAAAATTCGGAAGGACTACTAATCTCCGCCAACCCATTTTCCTTCATCTCAAAGACACCAATTTCATTAGTTGAACCAAAACGGTTTTTGACTGACCGTAAAATTCGGTACTGGTGTCCACGGTCCCCTTCAAAATAAAGAACAGTATCTACCATGTGCTCTAAAACTCTTGGTCCCGCAATTGCTCCCTCTTTGGTAACATGTCCCACTAAGAAAATCGGAATGCCGGTTTTTTTTGCTAAAAATATTAATCGGGCCGAACATTCTCGAACCTGACTTACTGTTCCAGGAGCTGATGGAAGTTCAGAAATAAAAACAGTTTGAATAGAGTCAATTACTACTGTAGCCGGGGTTAGGTCAGTAATTCCTTTGATAATATTTTCCAATGAATTCTCCGACTGAACAAAAAGATTAGCATTTAACACCCCGAGTCTTTCGGCACGCATTTTGGTTTGAGTTAATGATTCTTCCCCGGAGACATATAAAACTTTTTTCCCAAAGCCAGCTAATTTATTCAAACCCTGGAGAAGTAAAGTTGACTTCCCAATCCCCGGATCACCGCCGATAAGAATAACTGAACCTGGAACTATTCCCCCACCTAATACCCGGTCGAATTCTCCGATAGTGGTAGTAATCCTCTTTTCCTCCTCTAATTTTATTTCCGATAACGAACAGGGTGATGATTTTTCTCGGGGAAGATCAAACCAAGAATACGAAGTGTTGGTCGAAGGTATCATTTCTTCGGAAAGGGTATTCCATTCACCGCATTCCGGGCATTTGCCTAACCACTTAGAGCTCTGATAGCCACAGCACTGGCAAAAATATATCGTCTTAGTTTTACCCATTTTATTTAGCTAGTTTTAATGACCAGGTTTTTAATTTTTTCTCCCCGCTGGTAGTCAATTATGCTTATAACAACCTCTTTTATGTCAGGAAAATTCTCAATCAAGCCTACGGTAGGAACTTCACCTTTAGGTAAAGAATGAGAACCAGGATTCAAAAATACTACCTGACCTTTTTGCTCCAAACGGGGGATATGGGTATGACCAGAAATGGAAATCCCAAAATCCCAATGGGATGCTAACCGCAATACCTCTTCATCATTTAACCGATGTCCGTGATGAAGTAAAATTTTGAGTCCTTCCAGCTGGCAAAAAACATAAGGAGATTGGATGGGAATATCTACCATCAGTTGGTCTACCTCAGAATCACAATTCCCCCGGCAGACTAACAGAGGAATTTTAAGCTGATTGATCTCTTGGGCTAAGTTAATCGTATCATAACCTTCAGGTTGGGGATTACGGATGCCATGATAAAAAATATCCCCCGCGTGGAGGATAAAGTCCACCTGGGAAAATATTCCAGTTACAATTTCTCTCCAGCTCTTCAGCCCTCCATGAGTATCACTTATGATTCCCAGCTGCATAGCAAACTCCTCCTTTAATCTAACCAATAATTAGGTGCTTCTTTAGTAATAATTACATTATGAACATGGCTTTCCTGAAGACCCGAGGAAGTAATTTGAATAAATTTGGCTTTGGTGCGAAGTTCCTCTAAGTTTTTACAACCAACGTACCCCATTCCTGCTTTTAGTCCACCTACCAATTGATAAATACTTAAAGATATTGGTCCCCGATAAGGCACTCGGCCTTCAATTCCTTCTGGGACTAATTTACTTAAGCTTTCCACCCCTTCCTGGAAATAACGATCCTTGCTTCCTTTTCGCATCGCTTCTAATGAACCCATCCCCCGATAAACTTTATAACTTCTTCCCTGGAAAAGAACAGTTTCCCCTGGACTTTCATCTGTCCCTGCAAAAATGGAACCAATCATCACTGAATTGGCCCCTGCCGCTAAAGCTTTAGTTATATCCCCCGAATATTTTATTCCTCCATCAGCAATAATCGGAATATCGTGTTTTTTTGCTGACTGGTAGCACTCCATAATTGCAGTTATCTGAGGTACTCCTACCCCTGCCACTATTCGGGTAGTACAAATAGAACCAGGACCCATCCCCACTTTAATGGCATCAGCCCCGGCTTTAATTAAGCATTCGGTTGCCTCGGCAGTAGCCACATTACCCGCAATCAATTCGCAGTTAGGAAAGTTCTTTTTGGTATCTTTTATTGCCTCAATTACATCCTTGGAATGTCCATGAGCAGTATCAATTACCAGGACATCAACCCCTGCTTTTAGTAAAGCTTCGGTCCGGGCCTCGCGATCTGGACCTACTCCAATCGCTGCTCCAACAATTAACCGACCAAGGTGGTCTTTAGCGGCTAAGGGATATTTTTCAATCTTTTCAATATCTTTTACCGTAATCAGCCCTTTTAAATTATTTTCTTTATCTACTACCAGCAGTTTTTCAATCCGATGTTTATGAAGAATTTTTTTTGATTCTTCTAAGGTGATTCCTTCGAGAGCAGTGATTAATTTATCCTTGGTCATTATTTGCGCAATCGGTTGGTCTAAATTAGTCTCAAACCGAACATCCCGATGGGTCAATATCCCTACTAATTTTCCCTGGTTGGTAATGGGTAAGCCCGAAATTTTATTCCGACGCATTACTTCCAGCGCCTCATAAAGTTTTTGTTCTGGTTCCATCGTGATCGGGTTAATAATCATTCCGCTTTCCGATTTTTTAACTTTTTCTACTTCCATCGCCTGTTCTTCAATCGATAAATTTTTATGGATTATTCCAATCCCTCCCTCGCGCGCCATAGCAATAGCGGTAGCAGATTCAGTTACTGTATCCATAGCCGCACTGAGTAAAGGGATTTTGAGTTGGATTTTGTTAGTTAATTTGGTAGAAACATCAATATCTTTAGGCAATACTTCAGTTTTTCCGGGAAGAAGCAAAACATCATCAAAAGTCAAAGCAAAGGAAGTAATTTTTCCTGACATTAGTTTAATACCCTCCGTGGCAAAATTTTTTATCGGTCAATTTTATTTTTTAATCAAAATGGAGAATAATCGGTTCTGCTTTTATTAATTCGTAATTCTGAATCTTTTGGTAAAAAGGCAGTAATGCCTCAATTGGACCTTCTACCGTACCTTTCGCTTTAAGGTTATAAACATGGCAAGTGGCTAAAGAGCCAATCCCATCTCCGCATTCCAAATACATCTCTTCTTTCGGTTGATAATCCGGAGAAATTTTTAATTCCGGAGGTAACTCGCGGAAAATTGATTTGATCTCTTCCCCGTATTTTTGGGCATATACCTCATAACGAAAATCAAAAGAAGCATTTTTTATTCTTTTGCGCTCTTTTAACTTTAAATTTAATAGCGAAAAAGTATTTCGCAAGCTTTCGGTTATTAAAGGTAAAAGGTCCTCTTCCACTATAAGATGAGTCAAGCTTTCCTGGAGATGGAGCCATTCCTTTAAAATTTCGCTTAGCGTCTCAATCTTGATATTATTTTCTCGGCTAAAGATCACGGTCCCAGTCTTTTTGCTTCCTTCCAATAGTCCGAAAACAAACCCCTTAACCATTAAGAAAGGTCCTTCGATGACTATTTCATAAAAAATTTTTTTCACCCCTATACCTCCTTTTTAAAAAAATACCCAGGTAACTAAAAGAAAAATCGGAATTAAGATGGGAATCGAATATTTAAACATATAGCCAAAAAAACTGGGCATTCCAACTCCTGCTTCTTCCGCAATTGATTTTACCATAAAATTAGGTGCATTCCCAATATAAGTGTTTGCTCCCATAAATACTGCTCCTATTGAAATTGCCTTTAAAAATAATATGAATTCTTGAATAACATTATTCCCGCCACTACAAATCAAAATTTCGTGGACCAGGTGTTCGGGTATCTGTAACTTCCCTAAGGCAGAATTAAAAAAAGTTAAGTAAGTAGGAGCGTTATCAAGAAAAGAAGAAAGCGCTCCGGTTATCCAGAAATAATGCGATGGTTCTTTAACCAGATTAATTAAAAAAGCAAACGCCCCCTCGCTGCCGGCCTTAAGAATAGATAGTGCGGGGATAATGGTCATAAAAATCCCCGCAAAAAGATAGGCTACTTCTCGAATTGGCTCCCAGCTAAAGTCGTTTGCCTGGCGGAGTTCTTTTTTCGTAGATAATAATGAAAGTATCCCCATACTGAGCATTAAAAAATCGCGGAGCAGATTTTGTTTGGGGATTCCAATTCCGAAAATAGTGATTTCTCCCCATTTTAAAGTTCCACTGAGAAAAATCGCCCCAATTACTCCCGCCAAAAAAATAAAATTATCCCCACCGGCTAAACTGAGAGGGAGTTTTTCGGGGTTAAAAGCAGGGGGTTTTTCTTGAGGTTCTTGCTGATAATAAAAGCGGTCAACCAGAAAAAAAATTATAAGGAGGATTCCAGCAGTAAACAGCATTTCCGGAAGAAGTTTTTTAAGCGTCCAAAAAAAGGGGACTCCATGGAGGAAACCCAAAAAAAGCGGCGGATCTCCTAAGGGAGTAAGTGAACCGCCAATATTGGCAACCAAAAAAATAAAAAAACAGACGGTATGAGCTCTTCTTCGCCGGTGGGCATTTGCCCTGAGCACTGGCCGGATCATAATCATTGAAGCTCCGGTGGTTCCCACCCAGGAGGCAAGCAAAGTTCCGATGGATAAAAGGATCGTATTAACTAACGGCGTGCCAGTTAAACTCCCTTTCAGAACAATACCACCCGCAATGGTAAATAACGCCCAAAGCATAATAATAAATGGGATATAATCCACAAAATAAATGTGGAGAATTTCATGAATCGCCTGATTCCGAAAAAAGTAGATAAACGGAAAAGCAAAAACTAATGCCCAAAAGGCAGCAATTTTGGGGTAGTGATGGTGCCAGAAATGAGGAGCAACCAGGGGGAAAATTGCAATTGAAAGTAAAATACCAACAAATGGTAATGTCGCCCAGAGGGGGAGTTTTTTCCCAATTTCCTCCCGGGGGGGTTCGATTTTGGTCGGACAGGCAATTGGTTCCGAGGATTCTTTTACTAACTTTAAAGTTGAAGGAAGGTCAGCTGGCGTGAAGGCTTTACCCGGCGAGGTTAGGAATAGTAAAAAAAGGCTAATCGTTAAAAAAAAATATAATTTTCCCATAGTTTTCTCCTTTTATTTTTCCCCAAAATGATTTTAATTTTAAATAGCTTAAAAATTTTTGCAACTTATATTTATAGCTCCGGTGAATAAAATTTTTGCAATTGGACTAAATTTAGACTATAATTAATTACTATAATGGGAAGTAAGCCATTTATTTATTTTCAAAATCGGGTTAAAGAAAAAATCGCTGATTTTATCCGGTATAATTTTGGTGAAAAAGAAAATCAGCGGTTTTCAAAGTCTGAAGTTCTGAATATCCTTCAGGATCTGCTGCGTGAAAGCATAACCATCGAAGAGTGTTACTATTTTTCCCAAGCGATTCTACTTGAATGTTTCAATTATAAGTCAACAATTTACCATTTAAAAGAAGAAGGCGCTACCCCGGTCTTTTTTGATTTCCATAGTAACCAAGAGCTTCCTGAGTTTAAAAAAGAGCTTATCTTGGCAGAAAAAACCATTTTTTATCCCCAAAAACCTACTGAAGCAATTTTTCCGCTTCGCGGAAGCTACCGGATTCAGAAGGATATTTATTTTCCCCATAATGAAAAAATAATTATCGGTGCTCTCGAAGTTAAAAACAATAACCCTTTCCACCAAAAGGAATTATTTTTTTTAGAAAAATATTGCCGCCGATTAGGAGTAGGGATCCATTTTTTCCATTTTTTGGACTACAATAGAAAGCTAACTCAGCATTTTATAGATATGCTAACTATCGCTACCCATGATATCCGTGGTCCTTTAAACAGCATTGCAGTCAGTCTTAAAGTATTAGAAAAAGAACTTTATGGAAAACTTGATCCCAAGGTAAAGGAAGTAGTTAAAAGGCTCTACCGAAAAGCTACTGATCTGGTTGATACCTTAAATACTTATCTTGGCGAAGCAATGCTTTTTTCTGGCCATATTGAAATCAAAAAGGAAAAACTTGACTATCGGATGGATATTATTAACCCTTTATTAGAAGAATTTTCTGAAGCTTTTGCTCAGCATAATATTACCATCGATGAGTCGATGGGAGGTATTCCGGAGGGAAGAATAAGTATCAATGCGGATCGAATTTGGCTTTTATCAGTCTACCGCAATCTTTTCAGTAATGTTATAAAATATGGTGGTTATGGCTGCACTATGGCTTTTGGATTTGAGGACTGGGGTGACCATTATCGATTAAATGTATTTAACACCGGGCGTCCACTTGAACCCTGGGAACAGGAAAAACTCTTCCAAAAATTTTGTCGAATTGAAGGAGAAGATACGAAAAATATTAAAGGAACAGGAATAGGCCTTTATTTTGTCAAGGAGATTATTGAAAGGCACGGAGGTAAAATCTGGTACGAACCTAAACCCGATGGTTCAAACTTTGTTTTTACTATACCGAAAGATTAACTAATCATCTCTCCTTCCTAACAATCCTGCTCGAAGCAAAAAATAGAGTAACTGAACAACAGCGGTAGCAGCGGCAGCTACATAAGTCATTGCTGCGGCCATGAGCACTTGACGGGAGCCATCAATTTCCACTTCACTAATTAGCCCACTGCTGCGTAAAGCAGCTAAAGCCCTTCGGCTGGCGTTAAACTCTACCGGAAGAGTAATCAACTGGAAAAGGACTACTGCCGAAAATAAGAGAATACCCCATTTAAGCAACATCGCTGACTGAAGCAAAAAACCAATAAAAATAAGTGGCCAGGCAAAATTTGACCCAATACTGGCAACCGGCACTAAATGGGAGCGAAGATGAAGGGGTAGATACCCTTGCGCATGCTGGAGCGCATGACCGGCTTCATGAGCAGCCACTCCCAAGGCAGCTAAGGAGCGGCTTCGATAAACATCAGGCGAAAGGCGTAATGACTTGGTCCGCGGGTCATAATGGTCAGCTAAAAAACCTGAAGTCTCTTCAATGGTAACATCATCAATGCCATTAGTTTTTAAAATATTATAAGCAGCCTTAGCTCCAGAATAACCGGATTGACTTACCACCCGGGAATACTTAGAAAATGCACTTTTTACCCAAATCTGAGCTAATACTGAAATTATTAATGCCGGCGCCATCATTAAAAGATAAAGGGGATCAAAAAACATAATTTTCCCTCCTTTGGTAAAATTATTTTGTTCTTTAACTTAAGATAATGAAAAAATTTTTTCTGTCAATCTAAGCAAGCTATAACTTGTAAAAAAAATTTTATTTCTAAAAAAATTATTGCGTTTATTGACGGATTATTTTATATAAATATATTTTTTAATAAAAAGCAATTCAAACCCTAATCATTTTTGGGAGGCGTGAAATGTTGGATCTTGTTCCCAAAAAATTATTTTTAACTAAAGGAGTTGGTTTTAGCAAGGAAAAACTTGCCAGCTTTGAACAAGCCTTACAAGATGCAGGAATTTCGCATTTAAACTTAGTGGAAGTATCCAGTATTTTACCTCCGGGTTGCAAAGTAATCTCAAAAAAAGAAGGAATTAAGTTATTTAAACCGGGTGAGATTGTTTTCTGCGTTTTAAGTAAAAATCAGTCCAATGAAAATCGGCGGATGATTGCCGCCTCGGTGGGATTAGCTATCCCGGCCAACAAAAATGATTATGGTTATCTCTCTGAGCACCACTCCTTTGGCGAAACCAATCAAGAAGCCGGAGATTATGCCGAAGATTTAGCGGCCTCGATGTTAGCAAAGTCACTGGGAGTAGAATTTGATATGGATGCTGCTTGGGATGAAAAAAAGGAAATCTACCGGATTAGTGGGAAAATTATTCAGACCCGAAATATTACTCAAACTGCAGTCTGTAGAAAAAATGGCTGGACCACAGTATTAGCGGCAGCAATCTTTGTCCTTAAATGAATAATAACCTTACCTTTGGAGATATCCCGCCCGAATTTACTCGCTATGATCAGGCACGGGTAGTAATTTTACCCGTCCCCTACGAACAAACTACCAGTTATTTGAAGGGAACGAAAAAAGGCCCTCAGGCTATCATTAAAGCAGCAGAACAAATTGAACTCTTTGATGAAAAACTCAAAAGCGAACCCTATCAAATGGGTATCCACATCCTTCCATTTATTCCAACCACAACGAATCCAGTAGTTTTTTTAAACCAATTGGAAGATGAAGTCCTTCACCATTTAGCCAAGCACAAACTGATGGTTATGTTAGGAGGAGAACATACCATCACCTTAGGTGGAGTTAAGGCAGCAAAAAGAGTTTTTCCGGATTTGGGAGTAGTTCAAATTGATGCTCATGCTGATTTGCGTAATTCTTATCAAAATAATCCTTACAGTCATGCCGCGGTGATGCGAAGAATATTTGATGAGGAGGTGCCGATATTTCAATTTGGCATTCGTAGTCTTTCTCGGGAAGAATATGAATTTATAAAAGAAAAAAAAATTAATACCCTATTTCAGCATGAACTTTCGAAAAAAAGCTTAAAGTCTTTTCTGACTCAACTTCCCGAAAACATCTATCTCACCATTGACTTAGATGGATTTGACCCAGCGGTTGTTCCTGGAGTCGGTAATCCTGAACCCGGAGGCTTATCCTGGGAAGTGGCTGATCACATCCTCGAACAAATAAGTTCCCGGTCACGAATCCGGGCCTTTGATATTGTAGAGCTGCGGCCTTTACCTGAGGAAGCGAGGTCAGAGATTACTGCTGCCCGCCTCCTTTATAGAATTTTGGGCTATGTTGCCCGAGATCAAAAATTTTTGCGCTTAGAAGCTTAAAATAAGTTGACTTTTCTATTAAATCCCCTAAAAAAATATTTTTAAAACCCTGTGCTTCATTCGACGAATACCACAACTCTTTTAAAGAGATTCAGTCGCAGGAGAACTAAGGAAATCTAAAGGTGCTGAAAAAATATTTCCGTCTGGTTATTGGATATTTTTTTATTTTTTTAGGAATCTTGGGACTTTTTCTTCCCATTCTCCAAGGGTTACTTTTCCTCGCTATCGGAGGAGCAATCCTTTCTACTGAAAGTCCCTTCTTCAGAAAAATAAAAGAAAAAATAAAAACTAAATATCCTAAATTTTATAACTCAATAAGATCACGCATAAAAAAAACGGAGAAACAGGGGAAGAGCTGATGATTGGTTGTTGGGAAATTTTACCTCGGAGGCGCGTAACGCCGGCACAGAAAGCGGATAATAATCCGCAGCACGATGGTGCGCTGTGAAGCATCCGCGCCATCGACGGGCATCAGCGGCGGCGTAAGCCGTCCGGTGGATGCTTTTGTTGGGCAAACCCTTCAGCAACAGTTCGAAACTGGGCATCGGGTGGGACAAAACCGATTTTCTTGGCAAACGCCAGTTCTATGACACCGACTTTCCCCGGGATGCCAACAAAACCTGCTACCAATGGCCATAGTAAAGCAATTACAGCAGGGATAGGCTGATGGTGCAGGAAAAGGTAAATAGCACTTCCGACTGCGGCTGGCCACTTGAGCCAAGCTACAATGAGGCAGGAAAGTGTTGCAATAGTAATGTTGACAAAAAGATACCTAATCGGACACCACAGGACTCCGAGCAACAACACGCCTCCCAGAATCCAATACCATTGGAAGAAGATGAGAAGCACTGGTGCCAATGGTTGCGAGACAAAGGCGGGCAGGGCTGCCCACTCAATTGATCGAACCAACAACCACTTCCTAATTTCATAATCAGTAAAGGTTGACAACCACCTCCTAATTTCATAATCAGTCCAGATTGCGAAATTCATATTTTATCTCCTGCGCCTAACGCCCCGCGTCATGCGCACGGTAACCGCGTCGCATGCACGCGGTTGTTCGCAATAAGGTTATTCAACGCAAGTCTCTGATGGATTCCTTTGCAGATATTACAATGCTTTCGACCAACTCCGCCTTCTGTTGCCCTTGATAATAGGTGGCGGCGTATGTCGGAAATAGCAGGACGACCTGAAAAGCTTCTCTTGCCTCGCTTCGGTATCCGACTTTCACAAGAAGGTCGCCAAGTTCCAGTAGGGCCAGCGGATTAAGGCTCCCAGCCCACGCTTTCAGATAAGTTGCTACACGTTCCCTCCAGTCCTGCGGGATCTCCTCCGAAAACTTCCATTCATCGCCAGCAAGTTCGAGTAGGGCCTCGGCTGCCAGCGTCCTCTGGAGATCCTGAACAATTTCTGGATGAAAACGAGCGTTTCCGCCCAACTCGTCGTTTGCCATTTTCTGAAAGTTGGCTATTCTTCTGTCGATTGCTTCTATCTCCGACTTTGTGTAGGTCGGAAGGCCATCTTTCCATCCGGGTAGGTTGAGCGATGACGTGAGTTTGAAAAGTAAGGCCACGCCAGCATCAACGTATGGGTTTGCCTTGCTCTTCCCTATTCCGAGAAGTTTGTTCAATATCCGCATGTTTCAATTCTCCTGTTGCTAACAATGATTATATTGATCCGTATAACACGCCAAAATGCCAGCACAGCAATATAAGACACCTAAAGACTACTTCAAAAAGACGGCGTAACGGATTGTTAATAATAAATTTTTTGTTATTTTCCGTGAAATTAAATTAAAAGTAAAGTAAAATCTAAAAACCTTATTCAGAAAAAAAAGTCAAAAAGCTCCAAACCAAGAATTACGAAATATCTTTACCGGTTGTAGTCATGGTAAGTTTACAGTGTATCACCCCCTTCATCGATTTAATTTTATAAGCTAAGTTATTGATCGTTTCGTTTTTCCCTTTGACAATACTAACTTCCAGGCAATGGTTGTGGTCAAGGTGAATATGCTGGCTGGCTAAAACCTGGTGGCTATATTTATGCTGAATATCCAAAAGTGAGTTTACTAATTCTCGTTTATGATGATCATAAACAAAACTTATTACTCCCACTACTTCCTTGTCTTCAGTGGTCTCAAACCAGTCCTTTTCTACTAATTTCTCCCGGATTAAGTCTCTAATTGCCTCGGAACGATTTTGATAGTTCCTTTGCGCAATGTAACGATCAAATTCTTTCAATAATTCTTCCGGCATCGAAACCCCAAATCTAATTAAATCCATAAGGCTTATCCTCCCTTTTATTCGGGTGATTAAATTTTTTAATAATTTCTTTGGACTTATTCCCGCAGTTCAATATTAAATCAAGTAATGAAAGGTTAAAGATAAACTCTCCTCCCAGTTGAGGGTAGATGGGTGGGTTAAATCGAAAAGTTTTTATTGTAATCCCATTAGCGAGAAATAGATCCGAGTTCAGGTACTTTTGGCTTACTTGGGAGGTAAGGTAAACCTTAGCGTTTAGAAACTTACAAATCTCCACCAACAGTTCGGATCCCTGGGATTTTATCCCTAAAGTGGATTGGAGAATCAGTTGAGCCTTAACCCCTAAGTTATGAGCTAAATAGTTTATCGTTGCTAAGTTTAAATCTACCAGTTTTTCCCATCTTTGTTGGAATAATTCTTTGATAAAGCTTAAATGTTCGGATAGATAAGGGGCATGAGCATAATTTTGTATTATGCTTTGGAAAAATTTTCGCGGCCAGTTTTTTTCATAACATATCTCCACTTCCTGAATTTTTTGTAATCCCCTCCCCTTTTTTTTCACCGGTACAGTTAACCATAGTTCTCCTCCGTCTCCTTTGAGCCGATTACGGTTCGTCCAGGTAAAGCCGCGGGCAAACTGCACATCATCTAACAAAACTACCTGATCCGCGATCAGTGCTTTATAAAAAAAGCCTATCCAAGGTAAAAAGTTAGGCTGATGGCAAGCAACAATCACTTTTCTTGTTTATTCCTCCATCGCTCCTTTGATTTTTGGTTTAATTGCGGTTTAAAATCCGAAAATGATTTTTTTTGGAAGCGTTCCCGACGCTTCTGTTCTCCATATTTTCCGTAACGTCCGCCTTTTTTTCCCATCTCGACAAATTAGTTAAATTTTGTTAAAATTACCCTAAAATTTTAACATAGATATGAACTTATTTAAACGAAATTTTTTTCGCGGTGCAGTATTATTCCTTCAGTCAGTTTTTAAAAGAAAAATTTGGCGAGCGAGTACAAAAAATTACCCTCGATGCTGGACTAAGCTGCCCTAACCGGGACGGTAGCAAAGGATGGGGAGGCTGCATTTATTGCAACCGCTTTGGGTCAGGTAATGGATTATACCAAAAATATCCGGATATAAAAACTCAAGCTTTATTTAGTATCGAACTCATCAAAAAGAGGTATCGGGCGCAAAAATTTATCCCCTACTTTCAGTCGTTTTCTAACACTTATGCCCCGCTGGGAAAACTCCGCGCACTTTATGAAACTGTAATCCACCTTCCCGGAGTGGTAGGATTAGCAGTGGGAACCCGGCCGGATTGTTTAAATGATGAAGTGCTTCAACTTCTTGCCGCTTACACTCCCCAATTTATGGTATGGTTAGAACTGGGACTTCAAAGTATTCATGATGTAACCTTAAAGCTAATTAACCGGGGGCATACTTTTCAAGAGTTTTTAGCCGGCTATCAACTGGCCCGGAAATACCCTCTCCTTATTTGTCTCCATGTCATTATTGGGCTTCCGGGTGAAACGCGGGAACATATTCTCCGCACCGCGGAGGAAGTAGCGCGATTAAAACCTGATGGAATTAAAATCCACTCCCTTTATATTAACCGAGGAACGCCCTTAGAAAAGATATATCAGGAAAAAAAATTTGCTCCCCTAAGGCAGAATGAATTTGTGGAGTTAACCTGTGATTTTCTTGAACGCTTACCCCCTACGGTAGTCATTCAAAGGTTAACTGGTGACCCCCATCCGGGAGAATTAGTAGCGCCACAATGGGCTTTAAAAAAAAATCAAACCCTTCAGCTTATTCGAGCTGAGATGCTCCGAAGAAATAGCTGGCAGGGCAAGCTATATAAAAATTAATAGATAAATTCGCCGCTTTCATAAATCACTACCTGCTTACCTGAATCAAGATAAGCAGTAACTATCTTTTCTTCGGTATTAACTAAGTCCCAGTGAAGAGCAGAGTCATTAAATCCAAGTTGAGACTTATTTTCTGGAGTAAGTTCTTTAGGATTGCCATCATAGGTATCAGAATAGGAAGAACCAAGCGCAATGTGACAATTACCGAATCTACCACCAAAATTTTCATCGTATAATGTGTTTGCCATAAATCTATCTATCTTAGAAAATCTCCGATCAGTTAAAGAAAATTCGCCGACTTTGTTTGCCCCCTTATCCATTTTTAACTGCTTTCGGATAAACTCCTCTCCCTTTTTAGCTCTAACTTTTACTACTGAGCCTTTATTAAATTGGAGCCATACTCCTTCAATATAATTTCCACTCCGAAACGAGGGTTGGTCCGCAAAAAAAATTCCTTCGGTGCCACGCCAATCCGGAGAAATAAAAATTTCAAAACTGGGAATATTGTGTCCTGATACCCCAATCCATTTCCTCCGTTTTCCCGGAGTGATTTTTAGGTCACAGTGCTTTGATTCAATTCGGTAAAATTTAACTTTCATCTGATTAAGCCATTTTTTTATTTCCTTAAACTCATTATAAATCTTCTCCCACTGTTTGACCGGATTGCTAATATCAAGGTAACATGCTTTGATTATTTGCTGGATATAGTCTTCTAAATTCATCTTTGCATGTTTAGCCAGAGCGGCAGTAGGGAAAGTGCATAATGTCCACCCAAACTCTCCTTCTTCCTCCCTCCGAAAAAGAATATCCCGCAAGGGCTTACGAGCAACCAGAACTTTAGCAATTCTTTTTGGATCAATATCTTTAAGGTGAGTAAGAGATTCTGGTGCATGGAGGTAAATTGCGCCATTAAGTGCTTCAAAAAGTTCTTTGGTCCCCGGCGGCTGAAAAATAAGTTGATTTGAATTAGAATATTTATAAAAAATTTTTTCCATCGTAGGAGTAGAACCAATTCTAACAACTGGATGGAGCCCCAACTGCAAAAGCTTGATTTGTAAAACCTCAGCCAGCTTAATTGCCGGTAGGTCGGATTGAATCAAAACAATATCATTTTTTTTATACTTTTTTTTCCTGGCAGTTTTTATCCCCCAGATAAGAATGTCCGCATATCGGTTTAAGTGAAGTGGTTTTAACATAATTCCTCCTATTATTTTATAAGGCTAACCCTACATTTTTTTAACCACTAATTGAGAGATAAACCTTAATTGTTTACTTAACTGGCTAATTCTGATATCTTATAATCTCAATCGTTAACCTAAGCAATAAATTTCTTTTGATTTAAAGATGCAGCGGATTTTAAACCTTATTTTAATGGTCTTTATCATCTCCATTCCTACTTCTACGGTCTTTACCCAGGAGAAAATTCCGGTATTAAGCTATGAAGTAGTCAATACTTATCCTCATGACCGGAAAGCTTTTACCCAAGGTCTGGTTTTTCAGGATGGATTTTTATACGAAAGTACCGGGCTTTACGGAAATTCCAGCCTTCGCAAGGTAGAGTTAACTACCGGTAAGGTTCTGCAAATGCATTCTTTGCCTCCGGAACTTTTTGGAGAAGGAATTACTATCTATAATGACCAGATTATCCAATTAACCTGGCAGTCAAAAATTGGCCTGGTTTACGATAAGGAACGGTTTAACCTTATTCAGACCTTCTTTTACCCTACCGAAGGCTGGGGTATCACCCATAACCAAAAATGGTTAATCATGAGTGACGGTTCTTCCCAGCTTTATCTTCTCGATCCGGTCTCTTTTAAAATAGTAAAACAGATTACTGTAACTGCTAATAATAAACCAGTAAAAGGGATTAATGAGTTAGAGTATATTCAAGGAGAAATTTTTGCCAACATTTGGCCTACCAACCGTATTGCCCGAATTTCACTGGTAACGGGTAAAGTAACCGCCTGGCTCGACCTTTCCGGACTTGTACCCTTAGAACAACAAGTAGATGTATTGAATGGCATTGCTTATGATGAAAAAACCGGACGGTTTTTTATTACCGGAAAGTTTTGGCCTCAGATATTCGAAATAAAGATTTTTAATCCACGATAATTTTTTCTTTAGGCAGAGCAACCACTTCACCAATAATTGCTACCCCATCCCCATAATCTTCTTTTAATTTTTGCAGAAGTCGATCTACCTTTTCGCGGCAGACCGAAATCAAAAGCCCTCCCGAAGTTTGTGGATCGAAAAGAATATCCAGAACAAAAGGAGGAACAGGAGGAAGAAACTCAATCCAACGAGAAAAAAAATCGCGGTTGCGATAGGTACCTCCAGGAATCAGCCCCATCTGGGCGTATTCCTGCGCCTCAGGTAAAAAAGGAACTTTTAGGCCATGGATAACTATTCCTAAATTTGTTCCTCGAACCATTTCCACTGCATGTCCCAAAAGACCAAAACCAGTAATATCCGTACAAGCATTAACCCCCACTTCTTGCATGGCAAGAGAAGCATTTTTATTTAAAGTGCTCATAATATTAACTATTTTATCGATAGCCATTTTACTGGCAACCTCTCCTTTGATTGCAGTATTAATGATGCCAGTCCCCAATGGTTTAGTAAGTACCAGTAAATCCCCTAACTGGATTCCCCGATTGGTTATCACTTTTTTCGGATGAACGACACCAGTAACAGAAAGCCCATATTTAATTTCTTTATCTTCAACCGAATGTCCTCCTACCAGAATTGTCTCTGCCTCTCGCAATTTATCTAATCCTCCCCGCAGAATCTCTTTTAGAATACCAATATCCATAGTTCCGCTGGGAAAACAAACTACATTCATCGCAGTAAGCGGCTTCCCTCCCATGGCGTATACATCAGATAAGGCATTAGCCACTGCGATCTGACCAAAAGCATAGGGTTCATCAACGATAGGAGTGAAAAAATCTATCGTTTGAATTAAAGCAAACTCATCCGAAATCCTATATACTCCGGCATCATCCGAATGTTCAAATCCGACAATAAGATTGGGATCTTTAGGTAAAGTTAAACCACAAAGAGCTTTATCCAGGTCCCCTGGACCAAGTTTAGAAGCTCAACCCGAGCCTTTAACCGTGTGAGTCAGACGAAGTTCATTCATTTTTTTTTACCTTTTGCGTAATGAAAATATTTTTAGTAGAGAATTACTTTTGCCTTAATCCGGTGATAAAAAGCCATACTAAATTCTAAATTTCCCGGATATAGTCCAATGCTTCTGGAATCCGGGTGATAATCTCAAAGATTTGAGTTGCTGGAGTGGGACATGCCAGTTTTCCAGCTATTCTATTCGCCTTAGCCGAAATTTCAAGCGCTTTTTCTTTACTCAGACCTTTGCAGACAAGTGCAGCTATCATTCCAGTAATGGTATCGCCGGTTCCTCCAATCGCTTCGAGTTCGGGGATATCGGGTTCATCAATTTTTAGAAAAATTTCTCCCCCGCGACAAATATAATCAGTCTTACCTTTAACCAACAAAAATTGAGCCGCATTTTCTTCCTGGTAAGCCATTTTAATCAATTCTTCTACCCGATCTTCCATATGGAAGATAAATCCGCGTGTATAAAAAGGATGAGGGGCTTCACCATCAGCTAAATAAGCAAGTTCACCTAAATCCGGAGTAAAAATATCATACTTCGGAGCAAACCCCGACATTTTAGCCACATACATAAACCCTGCATCAGCAATTAAAATTGGCTTTTGTCTTAAGCTCATTACTGCCCGAATAAATTCATCATGGTAATACCAATTGGGCATAATATAATGGAGAGCCATTATCTGAGGGATTAGCCGGGGAATGTAATCCCGAAGATAACGATAAAGACCGGCGCTTCCCTCTCCCAGTCCAATATCACCCGAAACAACGCATAGCGGTCGCGGCAAACCATATTCTTTACAAACTACACAAGCCGCAGCTATCATTGCTGCTGTTCCCCGATTAATGGGGAAAACCTGGTTGCCGATAGCTATCTTATTATTTACAATATCACCTTCTCCGATATAAACTTCCTGACCATTTATGGGAACCGTTCCCACCAGCATCAGCATAATACTTCCTCATCTATGCTTTAAATTGTCGTTGCATTTCCTCGTAAGCCAATTGAAGAGCATATCCACAAAGAGTAAAACCGAGGTCTCGCGGCTGAGGTGCTTCTTTTAGCGGTTTATTTATCAGCTCCTGAGCAAGATAAGGAACATCCGGACACCCACCACCGGAGACATTTACAATTTTTAAACTCTCTTTCTCTACGGTAAGCTTCATATTCGCCGCACGCACCATTAAATATTGACCAAAGTCTTTAAGCTGGAATAGTTCCACCGGTTGAAGCAGGGGGTGCTCTACCGGGACCACCTTGATAGGTGAAACCCCTGCTTTTTGAAGCGTGCTCAAAATCTTTAACTCCTCGATTAAGGGAAATTCGATAACCAAATCACAGCCGGTTTGAATCTCGGGTGGGGGTCCCATCACCCGCACCTCCCATCCTTCAGATTTAAGCACCTTTTCTGCTCGAATTACTTCACTGGTATTTTCAAATACCAAAAACCCACGATCTACTTTATTCCCTTTCTTATCCCCTTTATTCCCAGCTACCTTTTTAGCCGGTTTTAAGCGAATAAAATCAAATAGCCCCATTTCAGTCCTTTTCAATTGTGATTTGACAATCCAATCCTTCCCATTTGACTTCTCCTACCCGCCAGCCCTGACTTTCGATTGCCCGAATTACATTTTCTTTTGCAGTTTCGTTATCTACTAATACAATTAACCTCCCCTTATCAGTGGTTTTAATTTCTTGCAAAACCACTAATACCGGCTGAGGGCAGGAAAGTCCCCGCACATCAATCTTTTTTTCCATTTCTCTCCTCCTTACCTTGTTTTACTTCTCATCGTAAAACCAATAAAAAAGCAAACCACTAAACCAATAATTACCCCTCCTACTCCATGAGGACCTATCCCTTGAGGAGAACTGGCTAAACCAAAATTATGGCTAAAAGCAGCTCCAATAATCATTCCCAAAACAAAAATTGCCGCATCTCCATCTCCTTCACCGGCTAAGAATAATTGCCTTCCCGGACAGCCACCGGCGAGGGCAAAAGCAAGTCCTGCCAGCGCCATACCGGCAAAGTTCCAAAGGCCTATGGTATGGGCAATGGGCTGATTTTGAAAACCGGGATGAAATTGTCCCAGTACCACATTCACGATAAACGCTGCCACAAGAAGAGCAACAACACCAGAAAGAAGGTGAGTTTGCCGAAACAAAAGAAGATCGCGAAACGCTCCCATAGTGCAAAAACGACTTCTTTGGGCTAAAAAACCTATTATCACACTAATAAACAAAGAGAGAGTTAAAGGGGCATACATTGAGCCAGGTCCCTTAAGGCTATAAAAAAGTACTCCGTTAATTTCTTGTCCTTCAACTGGTGGAAAAATAATTCGCAAAGCTAAAAAGCCAATCATAATCAGCGGTAAAATCCAACCTACTACCGGATAAGTGGGTTGAGATCGGCCGAGGCTGTAGCCGTGCTTAAAAAATAAGGTGCCAATCCCGACCCCAAAAATCAAACCAAGCAAACCTAAAATCGCATTTCCATCTCCACCCGCCAAACGGAGTAAAGTTCGCCAGGGGCATCCGAGAAAAACCAAAGCTCCGATCATGGCAAAAAATCCTAACAAAAACCGCACAATCGGAGCAGAGCCAGCCCGCGCTCGAAATTCTTTAAAAAGATAGGCTGCAAGCAAAGAACCAAGAACAAAACCAATTATTTCTGGACGCAAATATTGAACTGGGGCGGCTCGATGTAGACCAAGTGCTCCGGCAATATCGCGTTCAAAGCAAGCCACACAGATCCCCATGTTTGCGGGATTACCTAACTTCTGCAAAATTGGGGCTAAAATCCCGATTATTGCTCCTACACTTATAATTCCCCACCGGGTGGAAAAATAGTTCTTATTCATTTCCATTCCTCCTCAAGTTTATTAACCTTAAAATTCCCATCCGATTTCCCCATAACCATAGTTCGCATCCGGAGACCTTCCGGTATCTTCTACATACGATCCAGCAAAGAAATGACCGGCAAAAGCTTTAAGGTAAACTTGTTTAAAGTTCCAGACCACCAGAGCATCTAATTCCTCACCCACATATCGACTTGCTCTACCGGTCAGGTCTCGCCGTTGTACTTTTTTATAAGCGTTATACCAGGAATCTTCAGGTTGAGCCAACCAGAAGGAGTGAAGGCCAAAAGTGATTTTAAGGTTAGAAAATGGGGTTGCCTGAAGGTAGGGGTAAAAGTCATGCA